>Ga0129336_10000618_pt1 | contig 21006 bp, 19 predicted proteins | sample CPB6_02_DNA_FD_96878 | JGI IMG/M metagenome (GOLD analysis project Ga0129336, IMG submission 96878) | Freshwater to marine salinity gradient microbial communities from Chesapeake Bay, USA - CPBay_Sum_0.6_0.2_DNA | ecosystem: Environmental > Aquatic > Marine > Coastal | place: USA: Chesapeake... | reverse complement strand
GTGCGCTATTAAGTTTGGAACCAATACCCAATATATCTTGTTTGGTCAATCTTAAATAGACACTTAGTCAATCCTCTTTTGCTTTAAGTCACTCTCACCTATTCTTTCGGTTATGAGGAAGTCTCTCATTGGCCTTGTTTTAACCCTAAGCCTCTCAACTCTACCTGCCTTCTCAGCCAATACCCCAAAGGCAGGATCTGTCTGTAATAAGAAAGGTGTAACTAAGACCTATAAAGGAAAAGAGTTTAAATGCATCAAGAAGGGTGGAAAGTTAGTTTGGAGTAAAGGGACGGTTGTAAACAAAGAGAGTTCAGTGGCAGCACCAGAGGTAACAGCAAGTGTGGCACCTAGCCCAACGCCAACTCCCACTCCTACTCCGATGCCAACACCTACTCCTACACCAACTCCTAAAGCTGATCTCGGACCGACCATTGGTTCAGGTTGTAAAAATCAAGGAGAATCCGTGTCATCGGGTAACCTCATTTTAGTTTGTCGTCTTGTTGCAAATAATGAAAAGAAGTTCTTTGAGTTAAGTGATTCGTTTACTCCAGAGATCAATCCAAAATCCCCAGACTCATTAGCTACGTGTCGTTTGAGAGACCAACGTTCAGAGCCAATTCAGCCAGAAGGTACTCAAATTGCCTACCCAATTACTCCAAGATTCGGGAGTGTAAAGGCAGGAGTGCAGAAAATTGCAGTCGTGGGCTTTGACTTTGAAGATTCACCAGGCAGTGGGAGCCCCCTCGACATTTTCGGAACTAATCTTCAAAAGAGTCAAGAGTTTTTTGATTGGTACTCAAACGGCAAAGTCAAGTTAGCCATCACAACTTATGAAAAGTGGATACGACTTAAAAATCCAACTGCTTCCTATAAAACTGGTGAGCACTTCAGTAGTCTTCCCGGTTCATTGACTGTGCTTGAAATGGCCCAAGAGTTTCATTTAGCCATCAACAAATACATGAATCTTGATGGATATTCATCTGTATGGTTTGTTTATCCACGAGATGTAAAAAACATTCAGGAAAACTACGGTTTAGCTGCTGGATGGAACTCTCTGCCATCTTTTTATGGAATCGGCCCATCAAGTTATCAAAATGAATCTCCACTTTGGACCTACTACATACACGAAATGTTGCATGAGCAAGGTCTACAAGGTCATTCTCCCAAGGCTCCATGGCGATTAGGAGTTCTACTCAATGGAAATGGTTATTCTGCCGCCATCAATTCTTGGGATGAATTGTCTGTGGACTGGATTACTGAAGACGAAATTTATTGTGTTGATAGGAAACATTTACAACCAATTCAAATAAATCTAGCACCTATTGAACGTAAACAAAGTGGTGTTCATAGCATCATGATTAAGTTGGATGATCAAAGAATTCTCGTGATTGAGTCACATAGAAAAGGTGAATTCTCTCCCGGAATGCCTGATTACGGATATGGAGTTACTTTGCAACTAACGGACATGACTAAAATAACAACCTGGGATGACGAAAGAGCAACGAGCGTGTATCTAAAAGTGACAAATCAAAATAGATTTGGTCCAGAGTATGGTGAGCGCATAAATAATCCCCAGGCAAATGACTCGGGCATAAATTTGTTCAATGGAATTGGAGTCTCTGGAGCTCGTTGGGGTATAGATCAAAGCTATCTATTGCTCGAAGGTGAAAGTTTTGTCTTCGAGGGAATTACCATTGAATTCAAGAAAAGTGGTAACACTGACGCAATTTCTATAAAACCTTAAGGTTATTCCCCGTTAGTTTTGTGGGCGCTGAGGGTTTTGAACCCCCGACCTACTCGGTATAAACGAGCCGCTCTACCACTGAGCTAAGCGCCCTTCAACTGCTGGCGAAGTCTATAACGAAGCCAGTGCACTCTTGTAATCGGCAAGATTTCGCGCTTCTGCGGGGCTATTTACGACGCTCCAACGCACGATTCCGCTCTTATCGATGACAAATGTTCCGCGTAGTGCAAGGCCGCGCTCTGAGTTAAAAACTCCGTACTTTTGAGCAACCGCTCCATGAGGCCAGAAATCAGAGAGCAGTGGGAAGTTATACCCCTCTTTTTCGGCGAAAACCTTTTGCGTGAACATGGCGTCGCAAGAGATTGCTAGCAGTTCAACATTGTCATTTTGGAATACCGTTAGATCGTCGCGAAGTGCGCAGAGCTCTCCAGTACATGTGCCAGTGAATGCAAATGGGAAGAAAACTACGACCACGTTTTTCTTGCCGCGGAAATAAGAGAGTGAAACTTTCTCACCAAACTGGTTCGGTAATTCAAAATCTGGTGCTTCCTGGCCAATTGCGATGGTCATTTACTTTCTTCCGCTCTTTCGGGCAACAAGTCGTGTTGCGGTCCAATCTTTGGATGCTGGAATTGTGGAGGTAAGACTTAAACCTGCGGTTTGTGCCGCATCTTGAATATCACTGGGCTCAACATGCCCGTCACGCCCAACTTTTGGAGTTAACAACCAAATCGGTCCACTTTCAGAAAGATAGGTTAGGCAATCGACAAGTTCATCAGTTAGATCACCATCGTCTTCGCGCCACCAAGAGATAACGAGATCAACAACTTCTTGGGAGTCCTCATCTAATAAATCGTTACCTGCAGTTTGGGAAATCTCTTTGCGAATTGCTTCGTCACTATCATCACCAAAGCCACGCTCTAAAACGAGAAAGCCAGATTGGATTCCCATACGGGCTGCCAGCTGACCTGGCCCCACCGGGGTACTCAATGCCTTCTCCTTTTCACTAAATAAACTCACTCATGGCAAAGCAAGTGGGACAAGTCCACACGTCCTGGCCCTATTCCGCAACTCCGCGACCGGCTTTTTTGGGCCTAGAGATTGGGCGGATTTCACACGTGCCGATTTCACTCTGAGCGGCAAAGCGCGCCAAGATAGCCCCGTGAGCCCCAATCAAAATGAGATCAACTCCCTTCCGGACCTTCATATCGACCAGTTGGTGGACTCCAACCCTGAAGAGACCGCGGAGTGGCATCAATCCTTTGATTCCTTAGCCAAGATTGGCGGACCTACTAGAGCTCGTTACATGATGTTGTCGCTGTTGAAGCGCGCACATGAGGCAAACATTGATTTACCAAATCTTCGTCTCACCGATTACATGAATACGATTCCACCGGAGAAAGAGCCGAAGTTTCCTGGCGATGAATTTCTAGAACGCCGTATCCGTGCATATATTCGCTGGAACGCAGCAATCATGGTGCATCGTGCGCAGCGTCCCGGTGTTGGAGTTGGCGGACATATTTCTACCTTCGCATCTTCAGCTGCGCTTTACGAGGTTGGTTTTAATCATTTCTTTAAAGGTAAAGAACATCCTGGCGGCGGCGATCAGATTTTCTTCCAAGGTCACGCCTCCCCTGGTATGTATGCCCGCGCATTTTTGGAGGGTCGCTTAACTGAACATCAACTCGATGGATTTAGACAAGAGCTTTCACATTCTGGTGGTGGACTCTCTTCTTATCCTCATCCCCGTTTGATGCCGGAGTTCTGGGAGTTCCCGACTGTTTCGATGGGACTTGGTCCAATCAACTCTGTTTACCAAGCAAGATTTAATCGTTACCTACACAACCGTGGAATTAAAGACACCTCACAGCAACATGTCTGGGCATTCCTTGGCGATGGTGAGATGGATGAACCTGAAAGCGTTTCCGCTTTAACACTTGCAGCACGAGAAAATCTCGACAACTTAACCTTTGTTGTTAACTGTAACTTGCAACGCCTTGATGGACCAGTGCGCGGTAATGGCAAGATTATTCAAGAGCTTGAAGCGCTATTTACTGGTGCGGGATGGAATGTAATCAAAGTTGTTTGGGGTCGCGAGTGGGATTCACTATTTGCCCAAGATACAGAGGGCGCACTTGTTGATTTGATGAATAAGACGCCAGATGGAGATTTCCAGACTTACAAGGCAGAAAATGGAAAGTTTGTGCGTGATAACTTCTTTGGTCGCGATCCACGCACCGCTGCCATGGTCGCCAACTGGAGCGATGATGACATCTGGAATTTAAAGCGTGGCGGGCATGATTATCAGAAGCTTTATGCGGCTTATCAATCAGCCACGAACCACAAAGGTCGCCCAACCGTGATTTTGGCCAAGACTATTAAGGGCTGGACCTTGGGATCACATTTTGAGGGACGCAACGCAACTCACCAAATGAAGAAGTTGAAGATGGATGATCTTCAAGCGCTGCGTGATCGTTTGTATCTTGATATTCCAGATGAGAAATTGGATGAGAAGTTACCTCCTTACTTCCATCCTGGTAAAGAATCACCTGAGTATCAGTACATGATGGAACGACGCAGTTCGTTGGGCGGTTCTTTGCCAAAGCGCCGCGCTATTTCAAAGCCTTTGCCTCAGCCAGATGATTCTCACTTTGAAGTAACCCGTCGTGGATCTGGGCAACAAGAGGTTGCCACAACCATGGCTTTTGTTCGTTTGCTAAAGGATTTAACCAAGGTTGAAGGTTTGGGTCACCGAATCGTTCCGATCATCCCTGATGAGGCGCGCACCTTTGGCATGGATTCACTATTCCCAACCATGAAGATTTACTCACCACACGGCCAGCAGTACACCGCGGTTGATCGCGAGTTGATGCTTTCTTATAAGGAATCTACTTCAGGGGTTATTCTTCACGAAGGAATTAATGAGGCTGGCTCTACCGCTTCCTTCACAGCCGTGGGAACTTCATACTCAACACATGATGAACCGATGATTCCGGTTTACATTTTTTACTCCATGTTTGGTTTCCAAAGAACTGGCGATGCTTTCTGGGCAGCGGCGGATCAAATGGCGCGTGGTTTTGTCATGGGCGCAACCGCAGGTCGTACCACATTGAATGGTGAAGGTCTGCAGCATGAAGATGGCCATTCTCAGCTTCTGGCCTCAACCAATCCTGCTGTTGTTTCATACGATCCAGCGTATGCATTTGAGTTGGGCCACATTGTTAGAGATGGTCTGCGCAGAATGTATGGCGAAAACAGTGAAAACATTTTTTATTATTTAACGGTTTACAACGAGCCATACGCTCAGCCTGAGGAGCCCGCAAACCTTGATGTAGATGGGCTTTTGAAGGGTATTTATCTTTACTCCAAGAGTTCAAAGTCAGGACGCAAGAAGCGTCGCGCCAACGTTTTGGCATCTGGCGTTGCTCTTAACTGGGCGCTGAAAGCTCAGAGATTATTGGCTGAAGATTGGAAGGTTCAGGCCAATGTCTGGAGCGTTACATCATGGAATGAATTGCGTCGTGATGGCCTAGCGGTTGATCGCCACAATTTGTTGAATCCGCTTTCTAAGAAGAAGGCTTACCTGACTCAAAAACTTGAGGCTTATGATGGCAGCGTTTTGGCGGTAAGTGATTTCATGCGAACTGTGCAAGACCAAATTGCGCCATGGATTCCGCAGGAGTTCGCGTCACTTGGAACGGATGGCTTTGGTCTTTCCGATACCCGAGGCGCACTACGTCGTCACTTTAAGGTTGACGCTGAATCAATTGCGGTTGGTGTGCTTTCACAATTAGCTAAAGAAGGAAAGATTTCACCAAAGGTAGTAAAGGTAGCAATTGAGAAGTATCAGCTAGACAACATCACCGCTGCAGATCCTGGAAACACAGAAGGAACTGGATGATCGGTCGCTTTCCCATCCTAGACATATCCCCCGTTGTTGAATTCGGTGGAGAGTATGTTGGTGCGAAGGCGATAGTAAATGAGGCTTTAAAGGTAAGTGCCACAATCATCCGTGAGGGGCATGAAAGCTTTTCAGCATCGGTAATTCTGCTTGATCCGAAGGGTAAAGAGTTATCGCGGCATGCGATGCGGGAAAACTGGCCCAAGAGTTCTCGTTATGAAGCATGGATAAAGCCAACACAACTTGGTTTGCATCACTTTTTTATTGAGGTAACAGCAAGTAATCCTGGTGAGTTTGCCAAACAATTGATTTCACAGAGTAAAAAGTTTCCAATTTATGTAGAGCGCGAGAGAGCTTTGGTTGGTAGTTGGTATGAGTTCTTTCCCCGCAGCGAAGGTGCCAACATAAACGCCGATGGCTCAATCAGGAGCGGAACCTTTGCAACGGCCGCAAAACGTATCCCCGCTGTGGCCGAGATGGGCTTTGATGTTCTTTATCTCCCACCAATCCATCCCATCGGCTATGCCCATCGCAAGGGCAAAAACAACTCCCTGGAGGCGCTACCTACCGATCCTGGAGTGCCTTGGGGAATTGGCAACGAAGACGGGGGCCATGACGCGATAAATCCTGAACTGGGAACCATGAAGGATTTTGAAGAGTTCTTGAAGGTAGCGAAGAAGCACAAAATAGAAGTTGCATTGGATTTAGCCTTGCAATGCTCCCCTGATCACCCTTGGGTTAAATCAAATCCGGAGTGGTTCACAAAACGTCCTGATGGCAGCATCGCATATGCAGAAAATCCGCCAAAGAAGTATCAAGATATCTATCCCATCAACTTTGATAATGATTACCCAGGATTATTCGCCGAGATTTATCGGGTAGTTTGTTTTTGGATTGAAAAGGGAATTTCCATTTTCCGGGTTGATAATCCCCACACTAAGCCCGTGCACTTCTGGCAGGAGTTAATCGCAAAAGTTAATGGAAAGTATCCAGAGGTAGTCTTTTTATCGGAAGCTTTCACAATCCCAGCGATGATGCACTCTCTGGGCAAAGTTGGTTTTCAACAGTCTTACACCTACTTCACTTGGCGAACTACCAAGCAAGAGTTGATGGAGTACGGAAATGAAGTCGCTCATCACACTAGCTCCTTCTTTCGTCCCAATTTCTGGGTTAATACCCCAGATATTTTGCCTTTCCATTTACAGAGCGGAAATCCAGCTATCTTTGCAATGCGTGCGGTACTTGCTGCCACGATGACTCCATCGTGGGGAATGTATGCAGGTTATGAACTTTATGAACATGTACCAATCGCTGAAGGCAAAGAGGAGTACCGCGACAGTGAGAAGTATGAGATAAAGGTGCGGGATTGGGAGGGTGCTTATAAAAAAGGTTTAACGCTGGCTCCATTCATCACCTTACTAAATGAAATTCGTCGCAAAAATCCAGCGCTACAGAGATTGCGTAACATTCATTTTCATAACACCGACTCTGATCAAATTCTCGCTTACTCAAAGCGAGAGGGCGATAACTTGATTTTGGTTGTCGTAAATTTAGATGGTATTCACGCCCGAGAAACTATGATCCACTGGGATATGTGGGCTCTAGGTTTAGAGCAAGAAAGCTTCGCAGTTAAAGATCTGCTCGATGGCAGCGAGTACGCATGGGCTAAAGACACCTATGTAAAGCTGGATCCGGCTCGACCAAATGGCAAGGTCGCCCATATCGCTTCTGTGAAAATTAAGTAAAGTTCCGCTATGCGCGGGGTATTTGGAAAGCTCTTTTCAAGCCTCTCCCCGCGACGCACAACCTTCCAATCTCCTCCCGCCGGCTACCTAAACCCACACTCAACTTTGGGTGAATTAGATCTACATCTAATTTCTGAGGGACGTCATGAAAATTTATGGCAGGTGCTGGGAGCTCATGTAAAACGCACACAAGATGGTGAGTTAATCGGCACGGCGTTCTCGGTATGGGCACCTAATGCCAGAAGTGTTTCTTTAATTTGTGACAATAACTTCTGGGATAAAAGCACCAATCCAATGATTCCTCTTGGCCCAAGTGGAGTTTGGGAAGTCTTTATTCCAGATCTGGCTCCCGGCGTTAAATATAAGTTTGCAGTTCAGGGCCGCGATGGAAGATGGGTTGATCACGCAGATCCCTTTGCCAGACAAACTGAGCTTCCACCACATACCGCTTCAATAGTTAATGAATGTAAATTTGTCTGGAGCGATGAAAAGTGGATGAATGAACGGGCGCTTTATCAGCCATGGCGTGCACCCGTTTCTGTTTATGAAGTTCATCTTGGTTCTTGGAAAAGTGGTTTGAATTATCGCGATTTAGCTCATGAGTTAGGTGCTTACTTACAAACTCACGGCTTTACCCATGTTGAATTTTTACCGGTTACCGAACATCCTTACTCTCCATCTTGGGGCTACCAAGTCACTTCACATTTTGCGCCGACCGCCAGATTTGGCTCTCCAGATGAGTTTCGATACTTAGTTGACCAACTACATGGAATCGGAATTGGGGTAATTCTCGATTGGGTTCCGGCACATTTTCCAAAAGATGAGTGGGCTTTGGCAAGGTTTGATGGCACCGCCTTATATGAACATGAAGATCCTAAATTGGGTGAACACCCTGATTGGGGCACATATATCTTTAACTTCGGCCGCAATGAGGTGCGCAACTTCTTAGTGGCCAGTGCTCTTTATTGGCTACAAGAGTTTCATATTGATGGACTTCGTGTAGATGCGGTGGCCTCAATGCTTTATCTTGATTATTCACGTGCAGAGGGTGAATGGATTCCAAATGAGTTTGGCGGGCGCGAGAATCTAGCGGCTGTTAAGTTGCTGCAGGAAACTACCGCGACGGCTTATAAGAGATTTCCTGGAATCATGATGATTGCCGAAGAATCCACCGCCTGGGGTGGAGTCACTAAACCAACCTCAGCAAACGGTTTGGGCTTTGGATTTAAGTGGAACATGGGCTGGATGCATGACACACTGCAATATTTGTCGCATGAACCAGTACATAGGGTTTATCACCATAATGAAATCACCTTTTCCATTCTCTATGCCTGGAGTGAAAACTTCCTTTTACCTCTCTCCCATGACGAAGTGGTTCATGGAAAAGGTGCATTAGTAAATAAGTTTCCCGGCGATCGTTGGCAAAAAATGGCCACACTTAGGGCGCTGTATGGATTTATGTGGGCACATCCCGGCAAGAAATTACTCTTCATGGGTTGCGAGTTTGCTCAAAATGATGAGTGGAGCTCCGAACACTCACTTGATTGGCATCTCACTCAATACCAAGAACATAGCGGAGTTCAAAGGTTAATTGCAGATTTGAACTCTCATTACAAGAGTTCACCAGCATTGTGGCAAAGAGATATTAATCCGGAAGGATTTCAATGGCTCGTGGGAGATGATGCAGCTGGCAACACTTTAGCTTTTGTCAGATGGTCTGAATCAGGTGAACCACTAATCTCTATTACTAACTTCTCACCAGTTCCTCATGAAAATTACCGAATTCCACTTCCCTTGGGTGGTCAGTGGCAAGAGGTACTTAACTCTGATGATAAGAGTTATGGCGGCTCTGGAGTCACTAACTCAAAGATCGATACGGTAAGTGAAGAGTGCCGCGGATTTCCCAACTCTGCCGTGATTCGAGTTCCACCTTTAGGCACTATCTGGTTGGCGCCTAAAAACACCTAATTATTAATTAGTGGCGCGGCTTGCTGGCAGCTGCAACGAAGAAGGCTACAAATATCAACATAACCCCAGGAATGGTCATGGCTAACGGAAGAGAGGCCACGCCTGCAACGACTGAAATAACGCCTCTCCCAATGAAAGTTAATACTTGATTCAAAGCCCCTAATTCTGCAATTGCAACTCCACCAGGTTTGTCTGACCGCGCACTGGCGTAACCAAAGAAAAGTGGGCCGATAAAGGAGATTCCAATTCCGCAAAGGAAAAACCCAAGGCAGAAAATGCTAAAGGCCAAAGTCATATTGAAATCTCGCAACTGCAAACTCAAACCAAGAGCTGTTAAGAAGATAGTGCCACCTGTAACCGCAAAAGGTTGAACTATTTCCTTATCACTGCGCTGACCTTTAAACCGGTGATAACTTAGTCTTCCAATAATCATTGCACCCATAAAAAGAAAGTAAGGAATCACTGCAACAGATTTACTAACTTCAAACTCTTGTCGAGCCAAAATCGTTGCCCAGTCACCAATCGATACCTCAAGCATAAGCGCGCAAAGGAATCCCAAACTGACGACCCAATCAATACTTATTGATGAAATCATTCTTCGAAAAGGTACAACCTCATCTGCCTCTGTGATTTCATTTCCTTGGAGCAAAAGTGGTCTGGATCGATTGATAGCACGCAACTTAAGTAGGTATACCGTAATAATCAAGGGATAGATGTGCCAATTCAGTGAGACAGTGGAAGAAATTAGTAAAGCGATAAATGCAGTGGTTACCGCACCAGCACTCCAAAGACCATGAAGCATTGGAATAATTTGCACTCCAGTCTCTGCCTGGCGATGCAGAGCCTGCGCATTAATAGCTATGTGATAAGAGGCCCAAGCGAAACCGCTGATGATATTCACTAGAAGATATATTTCAGCGTTTTTCAATTCAATTAGTATTCCCACGGTAAAATATGTAACAGTTGCGCTAACAATCAATACTTTGTAGACACCAAGGCGATGAACTATGTGACCCATAGTTAAATGAGCCAAGAGGGCTCCGATAGATCCAGAACTCATCAAGAATCCAAAATAAGTGGTTGAGATATCGAGATTTGCTTTGATGTCTGGCAGTCTTGGCGCTAAACACATAATGCCCAGTCCAAAAAGGAAGAAAAAAGCCTGTAAATCCCGTTTTTCTTGCAGTTGCATTTGTCTGTTCAAAATAAGGCGCTCGCTAACTGGGTTCGGGCACGAATCAACTCTGGTTCGGATGGATCAACTAATTGGAATAGCAATAGTAGATGTTCTTTAGCCCGCTTACGCTCATCACCACTTGAGTTTCGAACCACAGAAATCAATCTCTCGAAGGCTGATTTAACTTCACCCTGGGCAATCTCCACATCTGCTGCAATAACCTGTTTATCGACCGATTTTAAATCTGCATTGGCTTGAGAGATTGCGTCTTGGGGATCGACCTCAGCAATGCGCAGCATTAACTCGCATTGCGCTAAGCCAATCTTTGCCATCTGCTCATCCGGCCGACGCTGTAACCAATTGCGGTAAGCAATCGCAGCTCCCGAGTAATCACCTTTTTCTAGCGCGCTTAGAGCTGCGACCTCTTCAGGCTCCATTGGTGCCTCTTGTACTTGTGGCACCTCAACTTGTAGACCCCGCTCCTTTGCTAGATCAAATAACTTTGCTATCACCAACGCGATTTGCTCCTTTGGATATGGTCGATCAAAGAGCGCGAGTGGTTGCTCCGCAATAAATGCGATGGCATACGGAACCGATGGAATCTGTAGGGCCTGCGCAAGCTGTGGCTGGGTATCTGCATTTATGCCACCAAAAATCCAACTCTCCTTATCAGCTTTTGACATCTCCGCCATCAGATCTCGCAATTCCATCGAAGCTTGACTGCGCGGTGAATAGGCCAAAAGCACAACAGGTTTTTCAGCAGAAAGCGATACAAAATCGCTCATAAAGTTCTCGACGGTCGCTTCTATGACTTGACCTTGAGTTACCTCTTTACTAGTTGATTTTGCCAAGGAGCTTAAATCAAAGGCACGTCCAAAATTCTGCGGTAGTGGAGGCATGCTCATTAGCGAATTATCTACCCGAGTCCATACGCGAAGGCAAAACCTGAGCGATGTAGTCAGAGGTTGCGAAATCTAGGCCTAAATCATGGCCCGCCTTTTCCCCCAAGTACCAACGATGCTCCAAAACTTCGTGAAATAGCTGCGCATCCTCGATACGACCCTTTAGATTCCCAGGAACTGAGTTAACAACTATATAAAAAACTTCATCGAGCCATCTTTGTGCTGCCTCTGACATATTAGGTGTTCTTTCAATTTCACGGGAGCGAAAGCGGTCAAATGAGGCCAAAATTCTTTTGGCTTGAAACTCCTCGGTTTCCAAACCCATCAACTCTTTCAATCGCTGTGAGTGATAGTTGGGCGCAACCAGCTTGGGAGTAAAGGTCAAGGTCGATTGATCTCCCGCCAACTTGATATCTACCTCTTCAACTGCAAACCCAATATCTTGTAGCGAACGCATCGCCTTTTCTACTGCATGCCGATCATTGGCAGGAAGTATCTGTGGCTCACTAAGCGCATTCCAGATTCTTCGATAACGAGTGATGACTGCTTCGCCCGCTCGAATCGGATCCATTGCCGGAAATAAGACCCCGGCCAATTTCAAATCCTCTAATTCGGCAGCAACATTAAATCGAGCTAAATCTAAATCATGCTCCCTTTGCCCATTACTTAAACTTTTCTGGAACTCTCCTGTTTCAGCATCTACCAGGTAGGCAGCAAAGCCATCAGCATCACGACGAAAAAGCGTGTTGGATAAGGAGCAGTCGCCCCACCAAAAACCAAGTAGGTGAAGTCGAACCAGCAAATAAGCTAACGCGTTAGCCATGTTAGTAATTTCATGTTGTGTCACCGAACCACTTAAAACAACTCGATATGGCAAGGAGTAAGGCAGGAATCTGGTGACAATCGCACAAGGAAGTTCATTACCTTCGGCATCTCTGCGTCCATCAACCACCGCAACTTGCGAAACCGCAGGCGCTCCTCTTAACCCCAACTCTTTTAGCGCTTCATACTCACGAACTGCGAACTCCTCAACCGTTTCTTTAACCGCATATATTTCGCTATCGGGCTCGGAAGTCGATCGGACCAAACGCACAATGTGACGGGAAATTCCGCGCTGAGCGGCAAGAGATGGGTCCTCGGGCCAATTCTCTAAAGGTTGATCCCATGGCAATCCAGCCAATGATGCGATTTCCTCGCCTACACCAGTGATATGTAATGGGGATTTTTTCGTTACCACTACCTCATTGTTTCAGGCTTTACACTAGATGCATGGCGCAGGCTAAGCGAGTGTTGAAGAAAGTGACACCAAAATCACCCCAGGCAAAGGAGGTTGAGGATTTTGGCGTTAAAGGCGCTCCCCTAAATACTCAACATCCTTTCTATTTTGGCTTTCTCGCGACCTCCGGAGCTTTGGTCGCAATAACTGTTTTGAGAGCACTGCAATCGGCCAGCCAAGTCTTTGTTCTAATAGTCATATCTCTATTTCTCGCTATGGGGCTTAATCCTGCTGTTCAAGCACTGCAATCCAAGAAGCTCAGCCGGACATCTGCCGTCGGCATGGTTGTTTTGTCTGCACTAGCAGTTGTGGCTCTATTTGCTTTAGTTGTTGTGCCACCGGTATTTAAGCAGGCGAATGAATTAATTGACAGCGCCCCTCAATTACTGGATTCGTTGCGCAACAACAACACTTTGAATCAATTGAATAATGAGTACGGGTTAATTGATTCGCTACAGGAAAAATTTGAAACCTGGATCTCTAATGGTCAATTGTTCACAGGCGCTTTCGGAGGAGTTCTTGGTGTGGGCCGAACGGTACTCTCCGGCGCTTTCTCAGCCTTAACTGTCATGGTATTGACTCTTTACTTTCTGGCATCTTTGCCATCTGTGACAAAGATTTTTTACCGCCTTGCACCTGCTTCTCGTCGCGAGAGAGTATCCAGGATTGGCGACGCCATAATTTCTAGAGTGGGTGCATTTGTGGGTAGCCAGGTTTTGATCGCTGCGCTCGCTGCCGTCTTTGTATTTTGCTTATCTCTTGCCCTTGAACTGCCATATGCCGCTGCTTTAGGTATGGTTATTTTGTTCGTGGCGTTGATTCCATTAATCGGCCATTTCATCGGCGCGAGCATCGTTACTTTAGTAGCCCTAACGCAATCTCCATCCAAAGCAATACTAGCGATCCTGCTTTATACCCTTTATGTGCAGATTGAGAATTATTTGATTACTCCCCGAATAATGAAGCGATCGCTTTCAATTCCTGGCCTAGTAACTATTGTTGCAGCCTTGCTTGGCACATCTCTATTGGGATTAGTTGGCGGCTTGCTCGCAGTACCAATAGCTGCTGCAACACTTCTGATTATGGATGAGGTAGTTTTTCCTAAAGCTGATGAATCTTAAAATTTTTTTCTTAATACTCCGTCGGTAACGGAAGTCGAGTTGGGTTTATCTCTCCAACAATCTCGCTCAAAACGCGATAAACAAATGGCTCGCCAACCCAAAGATGTTTTGCATCCTCAACTGCAACAATCTCAATCTGTTTTACAGCAGCAAATCTAAACCTTGCCTCAGCTGGCTTTAAATACTCATCAAACTCTGGGACCAGGGCTAAGACCCGGCGGCCATCTTGATTCCAAAATTTCAGATCCTCTTCAGTTGAAAATCGCAGTGGTGGCGAAAGTAAAATCAATCCCTTAACTCTTGGGTCTCTGGCGTATTTCAATGCCAAATCCGTACCAAAAGACCAACCAACTACCCATAGAGATTTCACACCAACGACATCAAAGCAGTAATTGACGGCAGCGATTACATCTTCTTTCTCGGTAATCGCGTTTCCAAAGCTACCCTCGCTCTTGCCTTGTTCACTTTCAGTGCCGCGGGTATTGAAGCGAATAACCGTAATACCAGCCATCTCCGGTAGACGATTTGCCGCTTTCTTAAATATGTGACTATCCATCATTCCGCCATGGGTTGGTAGTGGATGTAAACACAATAAACCTAAGGAGTGATCGCCATTTGATGGGCTGGCCACCGCCCCGATGAGCTTTAACCCATCTGATGTGAGGAAGGAGATAGGGGTGCGAATCGCGGACAGAACGGTGCTGGGTCGAATCAATTCCGCCATACCTGTAAGTTTAGTCATTGAATATGAAAACCTTCGAGTCTCTAAATCCCGCAACTGGTGAGGTTGTTGGAGAGTTTCCAATTACCTCAGCAAAAGAGGTTAATGAAGCGGTAGCTCGTGCCAAGGTTGCTGCCGAAAAATGGTCTCAGTTAAGTTTTCGCAAACGAATGGTAATTCTTAAAGATTGGTCCTCTCTTTTAACTAGAGAGATCAATACAGCAGCAGAGTTAATCCATCGCGAGACTGGCAAACCTGTCAGCGATGCTACGTTAGAGACCGCGTTAGCAATCGAACATATCTCTTGGGCCGCGAAATACGCGCCAAAGGTTCTCGGTCCACAAAATAGACCTTCTGGATTACTAATGTTCAATCTCTCAGCACAAGTCCAAAGAGTTCCTTTTGGTGTAGTTGGCGTTATCGGTCCTTGGAACTATCCAATATTTACGCCGATGGGTTCTATCGCATATGCCTTGGCTGCTGGAAATACCGTAATTTTTAAACCAAGTGAATACACACCTGCGATTGGTGTTTGGTTAGAGCAAACCTGGCAGCGGATTGCACCCTTTGCCGATGTATTTACCGTAGTAACTGGAACAGCTGAAACTGGTGTCGCCCTAACTCAAAGTTCTGTTGGAAAGATTTCCTTTACTGGCTCTACTAAGACGGCGAAAAAAGTTGCCGCTACCTGTGCCGAGTTAATGACTCCTGTGGTTTTGGAGTGTGGCGGAAAAGATCCGGTCTTGGTTGATAGAGATGCGGATATAACCCGTGCCGCTGAAGTAACACTATGGCATGCTATGTCTAATGCTGGTCAGTCCTGTATTGGTGCAGAACGAGTTTATGTTCACAAAGATGTATCCGAGGCCTTTACCCGAACCATCGTGGATTTAGCAAGCCAGATCAAACCTGGTTATGAAAATGGCGCAAATTATGGTCCGGCCACGATGCCCTCACAATTAAAGATAATCAAAACTCATATTGATGATGCCGTTAAGCGCGGTGGCGAGTTCTTGGTAGGCGACAAAAATGCCGTTAAGGGTGGATATGTTCAACCTGTAATTTTGAGTAACGTTCCCGAGGATTCCAAAGCAATGACCGAGGAAACCTTTGGCCCAACTTTGGTAGTTAATACCGTGCGCAATATGGATGAAGCTGTTGACCTAGCTAATGCCACCTCATATGGCCTTGGTGCTGCGGTTTGGTCTAAGCGAAATGGCAAGAAGATCGCCTCTCTTTTGCAGTGCGGAATGGTTTCAATTAACTCGGCATTTTCCTTTGCGGCGATTGGTTCAGTTCCTTTTGGTGGCGTAAAGGACAGTGGTTATGGTCGCATTCACGGCGCAGAGGGATTACTAGAGTTCACATATCCGAGAACTGTTGTAAAGACTAAGTTCAATATCCCATTGCAGTTCACCACATTTGCCCGAACTGGTTTTGCAGATAAAACCATAATTAGATTGGTAAATATTCTGCACCGCCGGCGCCGTTAATTTTTGCGTATAAACATCTTTACCAACAAAAACTAATATCTAGGTGCGTTTCTGGTTCTTTCTATTTTTGGTTTGCGCTTGTCCCGATTGTTCCAACAAGCTGTGTGCCAGTGCCTCCGTGATTCAACATCATGTTCCAGCCAAGCAACGGTGTGTGGCGTAGCCATCGGAATCAATTGATCACACCCTGGGCAGCGATATGGTTTTGTGGAGCTGGAGCCAGTGATGCGGCGGACCATGTAAATACCCTCTAGATGCTCCTCGATGCTTTGATGAGAAGCCGCTATTTCTCTATCTGAGCCGTGCGCAGAGTTATCTTTGCCACGCTTCTTGGGTTTATTTCTCCGCGGACTCACAGGGATATTCTCCATGAATTAAGGCAAGATTGCTCTCATGAAAATTAGGCGGGTCTACGCATCTGCCACAGCGGCATTAATTGCGCTCATAATGATCTCTGTTTTCACGCCCAATGCGACTTCAGATGAAATAAAGGTTGTCGCTAAGAAAACCGCGAAACCGATTCCCTCCCCCTCACCAAAATGGCCACCAAAGGGTTTCACCGGCAAGGATGGAGTATTTGCCAAGGTTCCAAGTAGTAAAGAGTTGATTGGCTTGCTTTCAGCCAAGCGCACTTTGCAAGCTGTAGTTAAGAAATGTGAAGAGTTTGCCTGCGGTGCCGTGATTGCAGCAGCTGATACCGGCTGCAAATGGTGGGAGGTTAATTCAAATGTATTCCGTGTTAGACCCGAGGATCTAACGAGAGAGAAAATTGGCACCTTAATGACTTATACAAAAGGCAGTGAAAAACGCCGACAAAAAACCATTTTCTTGATCTCAACTGAGCCGGTCACCCTTGGAGTTTCAATTAGCGGCATAAAAGTAACTTGCCATCGAGACAGCGCCAACCAACCAAAGGCTGGAAACATATACAAATCCTTGTTGCTAGCTACGCCTACCCCTACACCGGAGAGTTAATTTGTTGGGCGGAATAGATAACACATTATTTTTCTCATCACTTGCTGGATTTGCCGTACTTGGAGTTTTGATTCTTTTGTTGCGCTGGGCCTTTTCTAGAGGTTCATCGTTGATAGAGAAACCTAGCCAGGTTGGCGAGGAGGGTGAGTACGGATCACTAAAAGTAGTAGCTACACCAACTAATCACATTGAAGGTGAGATGTTACGACAGAAACTAGCTGCTCATGGAATTAAGGCAACCTTAACCCAGACTAAATCTGGACCAAAGTTGTTTGTTTTTCCAGATGAGGAAAAGGCCGCTGCTGCGATTTTGCGCAGTTAGCGATTCTTACCTGGAACCCAGAGTTGGTCTCCCAACTCACGATTTTCATATCGAGCCAAAACGAAAAGTAAATCTGATAAACGATTTAGATACTTCGCGGTTAACTTGTTAACTCCTTCACCGAAGGAGTGGATTGCCTGCCATGTGCAACGCTCTGCCCTTCTAACTACGGTGCGAGCAACATGCAGATGAGCCGATGCCGGAGTTCCTGAAGGCAAGACAAATGACTTTAGGGGCGCCAGGTTGGCGTTGTAAACATCAATTTGCTCCTCTAAATAAGAAATCTGAGACTCTAGAACACGTAATGGTTCATGTGCCGGTGCATCAACAACCGGGGTGCAAAGATCTGCACCAACATCAAAGAGGTCGTTTTGAACCCGCACCAGTAAATTGCGGATCTCTGCATCTAACTCTGGAATTGTAAGTACTACACCGATATATGAGTTAGCCTCATCAACGGTGGCATAGGCCTCTAAGCGGGGGTCATTTTTTGAGGTCCGACTCATATCTCCTAGAGAGGTTGTGCCGTCATCGCCGGTTTTTGTATAAATTCGAGTCAGATTTACCATGGGGTGAGCCTATTCCAGTCGTTACTATGACACCACTCAGAGATTCCAGATTGGCTGGGCTACAAATTGGGCCACAAAAGTTAGAGCTAGAGAGGGTGGATATCTAGATGCACTCCTATCCTCTTGATCGATTTCGCGTAGTTGGCGGCGGTTCATTAAAAGGTGATGTGACCATTACTGGTGCCGAGAACTCTGTATTGAAGCTTATGGCGGTCACCTTATTGGCCCAAGGTAATTGCAATATTCATAACGTGCCGGACATTGCAGATGTCGCGATGATGGCAGAGCTCCTCGAACGACTTGGCTGTTCGGTGACGCGAGATCTTCAAAAACAAACCGTAAGTATCGATGTGCCTGAAACTCCCGGCCACCGCGCGGAGTATGAATTGGTTCGCAAATTACGGGCCTCGATTAATGTGCTTGGCCCATTAGTCGCTCGACTTGGAAAAGCTGAGGTTGCCTTGCCTGGAGGAGATGCGATCGGTTCTCGCGGTTTGGATTTTCACACCAAAGGTTTAGTTGCGTTAGGTGCCCAAGCACATAGCGAACATGGTTACATAATTGCCTCAGCGCCAAATGGATTGAAGGGTGCGGAGATAACTTTAGATTTTCCTAGTGTTGGCGCTACCGAAAATATTATGACCGCAGCGGTACTGGCAAAAGGTGTCACAGTCCTAGATAACGCAGCAAGGGAACCTGACATCGTTGATATCGGGAATTTCCTTATCGCAATGGGTGCTGATATCGAAGGTCTAGGAACCCCCACCATAACTATTCGCGGCGTCGAATCCCTCTCTGCCTCGGATCACACCGCAATCTCAGATCGCATCGTTACCGGCACATGGGCCTTTGCTGCGGCGATGACTCAAGGTGATATTTCAATTCACGGCGCCCGCCCAGAACATCTCGAACTACCTTTAGAGAAATTAGTCTCAACCGGTGCGGTAATTACCTCAATTCCAGATGGAATACGGGTCAAAATGGATCGACGGCCATCAGCTATCGATGTTGCAACCCTTCCCTACCCTGGTTTTCCTACCGATCTCCAACCATTTGTGATCACTTTAAACGCCATAGCAGAGGGCGATGCTTTGGTAACTGAAAATGTTTTTGAAGGCAGATTTATGTTTGTGAATGAACTGCTGCGCTTGGGGGCAAGGATTAGAGTTGATGGTCATCATGCAGCAATCACTGGGGTCAAACAGCTTTCTTCCGCGCCGGTTGTGGCTTCAGATATTCGAGCCGGAGCAGGTCTGGTCTTGGCGGGTTTGGTTTCTGATGGAGTTACCTTTGTAGAAGGCGCTTACCATGTTGATCGTGGCTATCCCAATTTCGCTGAGCAACTCCGTGCTCTCGGTGCTGATGTGAGTCGGGTTGATTAAAACGAAACTGATTCGCGTAGTTCGTGGCGACCTTCAACTCGCATCTTCTTATAAATAATCATAGTTTCATGACGCACTAAGGATTCGCTATAGCCGATTTCGTTGGCAATGTTCTTGTTGGTTTTTCCAGCTTTAAGTAGCTCCAGAATCTTTTCCTGTCTTTGCGTGAGCGGTTGCAATTCACTTGTTGCCAGCAAATCTTTAGCGCTGGATAAGGTACGAATTTCAAGAGAGCTTTCATAAACCATCAATAGAGATTTGATTGCCTCGAAATAACTATCCACTCCTGAGATTGTTGTGAGATCGGTTTTGAAACTAAAGGCGTATATTCGACCTAGTCCGACCGGCAGAGCCAACATCGATTTCCAAGGCGATATTGAGTCAAAGTGAACAAAATCTGGAAATTCATCCATTACATTTTCAAATTTAGCCCACACAGCCTTCTGAGCACGCGCAGCATTGCTTATTGGCCTTAAATCTGAAATTTTGATTGTTGCTTTACTCATATGTTCATGCTTGCTAAAGCCATTTATATTCAAGGTGCGGATCAGGCCATCTGGTTCGACCGCACCGCGATAAGAGATTGCCAGCTCTTGATCCGCCGAGATGTGAACTGAGAGGAAATCAAGTACTTGATCAGGGTGGGGCGATTTCGCTAAAAACTCAGCGATTATCTGGATTTTGGTCAGAAACTGCTCGTACAAAACAAGCCCCCTACCCTTATGCGCCGCGGCTGGATGTTAACCGGCGCCGGAATGGCTAAATCTTGCCACTGTGGGCCGACATTATGAAGGCATTACTCGCTGAAGGAGGGTTTGTTGCTAAATCGCAACATTAATTGGAACTAATAACGATTGCAGCAGTTAAAAGGATTTATTGCGAAGCCGATTCACCCAATACAGATACTCGGTTGTTAGCTACAGATAGGAATCCGCCGCTGACATTGAACTCTACAGCTGTGCCATCTTCACTCTTGATGCTGACTTTACCGTCGACCAATACACCAAGAAGCGGACTGTGATCAGAAAGAATTCCTAAATCACCTTCAAGGGTGCGGGCAGAGACCATTGTGGCTTTGCCCGACCAGACCCGCTTCTCAGGGGTTACGAATTCGACGGTAAGCAATTTGTCAGACATTTGTTTTAGCTCTTCGCCAACTCTGCCGCCTTACGCTCGACGTCATCTAGACCGCCGCACATGAAGAAGGCCTGCTCAGGAATATGGTCATAATCGCCATTTGCCAAGGCATCAAATGCTGCAATTGTTTCACTAAGTGGCACGAAGGATCCTTCGATTCCGGTGAAGACCTTTGCAACGAATGTGTTCTGTGAAAGGAAGCGCTGGATACGTCGGGCACGTCCTACCAAGATGCGATCCTCTTCAGAGAGTTCATCGATACCAAGAATTGCGATGATGTCCTGTAGATCCTTATAACGCTGCAGAATCTGCTTGACGCGGTTTGCAACGCGGAAGTGGTTCTCACCGATATAACGTGGATCAAGAATGCGTGAGGTTGAATCCAGCGGATCCACAGCAGGATAGATACCCAACTCTGAGATCGGACGGGAAAGAACTGTGGTTGCATCCAAGTGGGTGAATGTTGTGTGAGGCGCTGGGTCGGTAATGTCATCGGCAGGAACATAAATCGCCTGCATCGATGTAATTGAGTGACCACGGGTTGAGGTGATGCGTTCTTGAAGCACGCCCATC
>Ga0129336_10000617_pt1 | contig 21013 bp, 29 predicted proteins | sample CPB6_02_DNA_FD_96878 | JGI IMG/M metagenome (GOLD analysis project Ga0129336, IMG submission 96878) | Freshwater to marine salinity gradient microbial communities from Chesapeake Bay, USA - CPBay_Sum_0.6_0.2_DNA | ecosystem: Environmental > Aquatic > Marine > Coastal | place: USA: Chesapeake... | reverse complement strand
ACCACCTTTTCCATTGGTACAGGTTCTGTCATTGTATCCTGTTGTCATATTACAAGCCATCTTATTCTATTTTTTTAGTGTTATAAATTAGGGAGGAGTTGCCTCCTCCCATTGATTATCTTAGTTAGGAGATCCAGTTCCGTTCCAAACTCCAATTTGATCCAAGAAAGGCACTTGCACACCTGCTCTGAATTTAGATCTGATATAGATCACATCATCATCCTGAGAATACCACAATTCGTAGTTCTCAAAATCAGAAGATAAGTCAGTACCAAAGAAGAAATGAGAAGCACGTCCTGTGTAGATGTTATCTAATCCATTTAATCCTGGCACTTTCACTACTCTCATGTTAGTTCCTGGCACTAAGCACTCATTTAAGTTTGCAATAGTCTCAGGAGAATAGTGGTAGAAGTTTTGATCTACTAGATCCTTCAATAAATAATTGAAGTTTTCACGGCCTGTGAAGCAGATGAAATCTCCTTGCTCAGCAATGTTTGCTGGAGTATTGATGAAACACTCATAGAATACATCAAAAGCATTCCCTGCATTGATAGATGCAGTAGATGAAGTATTCAAGTCTACACATCCGTTAGCTACAGTCAAGAATTGACGGAATCCGTTCATCCATTGAAGGTTACCTGTACCAGTAACTTTGTTACCTTGCCAGATTAACTTATCTAATTCGATAGCATGAAGCTTCAATAAGTAGTCAGTGATCTGTGCTTCAAATGGAAGAGATTGATCTTCTGCCATAGCTCCAGGACGCAAAGCTAACTGAGTCCAGAATCCAGCTAGATCCTTTTGACAGAATCTCTTCATGTATCCTAAAGTCTCTACAGCGATAGCACGGTCAGTGAATACTGTATCTCCTTCTGGAGTCATCTCACAATCACCAGCCTGATAGATGATAGAATCATCCATTAACTTCAATTCCTCAGATCCTTTGATACCTTCCTGGATAGTGATATATCCTAATGTTTTTGCCTCAGTTACTGAACGTACTATAAGGTCCTCTCTTTGCTCGTCAACATATGCACCTAATCCAGATACATCATAATCGAACTTTGTTGCAATAAATTTCTTTAAGCTCATTTTATTTCATTTGTGATTTTAAAAATATTTGTCTAGTTGTCAGGCCACTAGATACCCTAGCAAATTTCTCTGCCTCTTTAGCATCATTAGATGGAGCTGCTTTGAAGGTATCGAATTCACCTTTTAAGGCAGCTATATCAGCTCTTAGAGTTTCATTTTCAGATGATATAGTTTTGAACATCTCTGCAAAGTTTCCGATTACTTCGCTTAATGCTTCAAACTTAGCATTGAATTGATCCTCAGAAGCCATCTCTTCTGATACAGTTTCTTCATTAATCTTTGCTACTACTGCACTAGCTACATCATAAGCTCTGCCCATCTCTACTCCTAGCTCATTTGCTATGATTTCAGTGATAGACTCTAATACAGCAGGAAGATCTTCAGCAGATACAGCTTCAAAATCTGCACCTTCTGGCTCAGAATCTTCTGAAGTTTGTACTACATCTCCACCTTCTCTCTCATCTATAAGCTCTACTATAAAGCCATCAGCATCTACTACTACAGATACTCCTTCCATGTCACCTCCTAGTGCATGAGTACCCTCTGGAGCTTGTATCTGCTCTCCATCCTGTACTACATAGAGCTTAGATCCTACTGCTAAATCTCCATCATATGCTACCATAGTGCCATCCTTAAGCATAGCCTCTCCGAAAGCTTCCTTCTTAGAAGAAAAAAGAGCTTTGATATCAGCTATTCTATTCAAAACTTCATTGAATTTTTCAGTCATTATGTTTGTTTTTAATTAATATGCTAACTTGTTCTAAAATTTGATAGCCTCAGCATCAGTATTCTCCTTAATTAGATCGATCTGCTCCTGATTATTATCAATATGTTTGTTTATTCTGAGTCTCTTTATAGTTTGCCACTTGTCACGGCCACCAGTGAAGTATACATTTTCTCTTTTAATGCCTAATTTCTTAGCCATCTCATAGACTGGTCCTCCATTAGATTGCTGTCTAGCTGTTATGATGAATACATTATCTCTGGCAGCTATATATCTAGCAGCCATCTGCTGCCCTTTTGCTGTAGTTAGTGTATCATCATAGTCAAAGCTGATCCGCATTCCTGCGAATTCATGATAGATCTCAGTGAGCTCTTTATGAATAGCACTCCACATCTTATCCTCTATGCTGATATCAGATTCTTCCATCTGAAATACTCCCTCTACTGAGAAACCAGTCCACTCTCCAGCTTCTGCTTTAGCGAAGATCTCATCAGAAACTTTATAACTCACTATCCAGCTTCCATCATTAACATCCTTAAATCTCTCAGGAGCTGTGAATCCTTTCTCCTCATCTATCTGGTAGCTGTGGATCATGTAGGCATCATCTATTACCTTCCTAGCTGAATGATCCAGGTTAACATTATTAAAGTTCCCTCTCCTGGCATAATCAAAAATGATATCCTTTATAGCCTGCTTTGTGAATACTACATAGTATTCCTCTCTGCTTTTATCATCATATCTATAGATAGGAGTATCTGCAGAGATTGCTACTCCAGTAATCACATTCTCTTTTTTATTGAAATGAAATCTCTTCTGATTATGGAATAGCTGGAAGCTGAGCTCATGTGCTGGATCTAGAACCATTGAATTCATGGATACTGTAGTATCTGGATTCTCCAGATCTATGCTGATTGTATATACAGGTAAATTCTTAAGCATACTATTTAATATGTATATTTGTTCTATGGTATATGTCTATCCATATATTAAAGCCTCGAATAACTATGACATAGATCTATCTATGCAGTCAGTACTTAATGCTGATCCTGATGCTGAGCTCTGGACCATTGGAGATAGAGTCACTCTGGCTGATAATTTTAAGCATAAGAAATCACTATTTCACAGGGGAGCAGATGTCACTGATAAGATTCTCACATTTGCCCGTGAGATAGGAGGAGATTTCATCTATATGAATGATGATTTCTTCATCACTAAAAACTTTAATCCTCATAGGACCTTATTCAATGGAAAGCTGGAAGTGAATTCTTCTCATGCTCCACATTATCAGGAAGCCTGCCAGAATACAAAGCACTTCCTAGAGTTTAATGAATTCAATACTCTTAACTTTGAATGCCATCAGCCTATGCTCTTTAATAGTGAGATGCTCATAGACTTATTTAATGCTATTGAGTGGAAGCATCATAATCATTTTATAAAGTCGCTGTATGGGAATGTATATGATATTCCAGCTATACCAGGAACGAATTTAAAGCTTAATGATCCTAAGATATCCATGGCAGATAAATTCCTAAATGATTTCGGCTGCTTCTCTATTGGTGAAGGTTTTAAAGTGAAAACAGGAGTTAACTATCTTAATAAGTTGATAGCTGCTGCTGGACTGCCACCTTCTGCTGAGTATTAGTGATATCAGATTCCAGTACAAATACCTTTGAAACAGTTCCACCTCCTGCAGATCCACCTCCTATGATATCTCCTAGAGCAGTTTGCTGAGTATTAGTATTCGCTGCAGTGAACTGAGAAGCACTAGCTCCAGTGCTCACTGATCCACCTCCTGCACTAGAAGCTGATGGAGGAGTACCTCCTTTGTATTTTGTAGCTGCTACAGTTGCTGCCTGTGCTATTCCTATAGCTGATGCTGATGCTATTCCAAAGATCCCTAGAGGAGATGGAGGAGGCCCATATGTAGCAATAGCTTTAAGTATAGCAGATGCTGTATCTATAGCTATCTGAGATATTTTGAAAGCCTTATCTCTTTCAAATTGTGCTTTCTTTATTCTCTCCTCTTCATTGAAAGCTTTAAGGAGTACAGCCTGCTTCTGATCATTAAATTTTTTCTCAATGGCTGTCTTTTGCTCTGCAGTCAAGTTAGCATTTGATAGCTCTTCCTCCTGCTGCTTATCTAGTGCTGCTGTTTGTGCCTCAGCCTGAGCGTTAACTTCATCTATTCTGTTTTCTCCTAGTTGATTAGCTAGATCATTGAATGCTGATAGAGTATCTAGAGCTATCTGTGCCTGATCTATATACCCCTGAATATTTTTTATATTAGCATCAAATGCTGTCTTATTGCTGTCCTCTACAGCTTTATTCTTTTTATCATTTATCTCTACTATCTTAGCTGCATAATCTGCCTCTAGTTTCTCCTGTCCTTTTAGATATTCTTCCTCAGTAATAGTCTTATTTGCTAAAGCTGTATTTAATGCATCAGCTTGCTCCTTTTGAGTATCTTCAAAGCTTATAAGTTCCTGCTCATATTCATCCGCAAATAGAAGCCTATAAGCTTTAGCACTTTCTAGCTTAGCATCATCTATCACCTTCTGAGCTTCCAGATCTTTTTTATTATATTCTTCTGTAATTTTAGAAAGTTCTGCAGTCCTGGCAGCTTCTAGAGTTTTGGTATCTATACCGTATTGTTTAGCCTGTTGAATTAATGTGAAATATTTATCATATACAGCATTCTCTTCTCTCTCCTTTGCTGTTAATAAACTATCAAAATAAGTATTCTCTATATCCTGAAGCTGCACTCTGAAGTCCTGCTCCAGCTTTAATAGGTTTGCTAGTCTCTCTCTCTCTACTTTTGCTGCTTCCTCTGCTGCTTTTTTAGCATCTTCTGCTCTCTTTTTTGCAGCATCAGCTCTCTGCTTTCTATTTTTCTCTGCTTTAGCTTCTGCATCTTCAGCTTTTTTAAGATAGTTTTGTGTAGATTCTGATACTACTCCAGAAGATTGCTCTAAGCTAGCAGCTTGTTTTAATAAACTTGTAGCCTGATCCTGGAAAGCTTTCTCCTGCTCTCGGACCATTTGCACTCCCTTATCCTTAACTGCTCCTATTGAATTAGTGATAGCTCCTAGTAATCCTGATTGCTTCTCTACTTTTTTACTCTCTAGTACTACTGCCTCTGCTCCTGCCTCTGCTGCTTTAGCTATCAATGCCTGAGCTTGTGCTCTTAATCCTGCAGCTTTTACATATGTTTCTGTCTTATCATTAAAGAGCTTCTCAGCATCATTTAAATTTGTAGCCTTTCCAAATGAATCTCCTAGAGTATCATTGTAATATGATAACGCCTCTTCTTTAGAGATCACTCCCTGCTTAGCTAGTTCAAATTGAGAAGCTACCTCTCCAGTAACTGTAGCAGCTTCTGTAGCTCCTTTCTTGTAATCATCCTGAGTATCTTTTAAAGCTTGCTCTGCTGCAGATAAATCACTAGTAGATCCTATCAATGAATCAAAAGCTCCTACTGCTGCCAGCACTCCAGCAACTAGAGCTCCTATTCCAGTAGCTGCTAAAGCCAGCTTTAAATTTTTCATAGCTCCTGTGCTCTCTCCTACTACTGTAGCATAAGCTTTCTCATAGAAGGTCCTTAGTTTTATTCCCAGGATTGCATCACTGTTCAGATTATTTGCTATCTGAGTAGCTGCATTCGCTAGACCTTGCACAGCCTGTAGTTTTACCATAGTTTGCATCAGTGCCTCACTTTCCACTCCAGTCAAAGCTACTGCAGATTGAAAGCCCTGGAATACTGCTGCTCCTGTTTCAATACCAGCCACTGCTGTATCGAGGCCTACGAAATCAGAAGATAGTGCTGTAGTAGCTGCTTTAAGATCTCCTATCTCATCCTTTAATTGTGCTGCATTCTGTATGGCCTGCTGCCCTATTGGAGAATCCATTCCAGCCTGAGCTGCAATAGTCTGATATTCCTTCATGACCTGAGTCATTTGTCTCATAGTCAGACCTCCAGCTTCTACTTTAGAATTAAGCTCCTGAAGCTTTGCATCAAATGTATCTATACCTGTGCCAGATGAGGCAGTATTTTGCACCTGCTCAATATCCTTATTGAGATTCTGAATGCTCTGATCAAAAGTCTGAACATCCTTAACACTATTACCAGTGTTTACTCTTAGTGTGAATACTGCCTCCTTATTTGCCATCTTAGAATATTATATCTATAGCTCCTGCTGATATAGTTACAGTTGTGAATTGTGTAGCATCTCTGCCTACTAATATAGTCCCTGCTGGAATACTTCTAGAAGTATCTTTAATATAGTAATCTTTATTATTCCTTTTACTATCAGTTAATGTAGTCACTGTAGCTGCAGTAGTTACTTCAATAGCTGTGAATCTTCCTGTAAATGTGCCAGCTGTATTCAATGAATAACTTCCTTTTCTTCTGTCCATGGTTATATTATTTCTACGTTATATCCTAAATTCTCATATACTGCCTTTGTGCAGCTTAATGCTGTATCAATACTCTGAGGAGCTCCATCAGATATCTCTGCAGTGAATGTACCCTGCTGAACATCTGTATAGATCGGCATACTTTGTTCATATGTAGCCTCACTTGCATAAGTAGCTACAGCGATCTCCAAAGTTTTGCCATCTGCTCTGCCTGCAAATTCAATTCGAGCGTATACATTTAATAAATCTATTTCAGTTCCTGCTATCTTTATAGGCTTAGCATCTGTAGCCTTAATAAGTAATCCCATCTGTATATATTTAAGCTAATAATCCCACATTTTGTAAGGCCTGTACTACCTGCTTTATCGTATATCCTCCAAATGTAGAGGCATCATTCACAGCAGTTCCTGAATTAGCTACAAATGTAGCTCCTGCTATTGCTGTAGTAGGCTGCACTATTGGAGTTTTATTCCAGAAAGCCAGCTTCTGATTAGTTGCATATCCTATCTTAGTACCTGTAGTAGTGCCGAATCCTATATCCCTAGTATCTGCGAATACTAATGAATCAGTAGTGCCTCCTTTTATAGTTACTCCTGGAGTCCCAGAGCTGTTATTAAATTCCATATAGCTACCATTACCAGTAGTTCTAATGGAATATATCCCAGTGCCTGCAGTATTATAGATTCTAGCTACGAAATCATTTGCATTCCCAGCGTAAACAAACAAAGCTCCTCCTGTATCTGTCATGCCTGAAGTCCCGCAGATCATTCTACTGCTTACATTTGCGTATCCATTACCCTGAACATCAAAGAGATTCGCTGTATTAGCTGAATTTCTTACTCTGAAACCTATATCTGTACTTAATGCACCCTGTGCTCTTACATCTAGCTTAACTGTACTGGCAGGAGTAGCTCCTATTCCTAGTCTTTTATTAGTATTATCCCAGAATAAATCAGCATCTTGCTGGAGTAAGTTGCTAGCTCCCTGAAATAACACTCTTCCTACTGTACCTGATGCTATTGCTGTAGTACCTATAGTAAGTCCTCCTAGCTGAGTCCTCATGTTTGCACCTGTGATCTTCCTGGAAGTGAATCCTCCTAGGCCATCATCCATTGAGATCTCAAAGAGATCTGTATTCTGTACTGCTGTAGTCGCTGTGAGTTGTGATATTTTCTTAGCCATATTATTCTATTCTTCTATTTTCTGATCCATCCTCCAGGCATCTGAATTCTCCATCTTCCACTGCTCTCACATTAAGCTTTCCAAATGGATCATAAGGAATGCTCATCTGATGAGTAGAGATATTCTCTCCTTCTAATATGCGAATTAGTTCTATTTCTGTAGTCTCATTTTTACCGCTGTCATAATCAGCAACTTTCTGCAGCCTGTATACTACTCCATCAATATTAATAAGATTCCTAAAGTCCAGCTGATTAATTAAAGCACTATCTAGCTTTACTGATAGAGTAACCTGCTTACCATATGGAGAGATTATCTCCTTCAGGAATTTCTCATGATAATTATATAGATTGTTGCTAGTATATGCTGATGTTTCCCAGAATACATAGTATGGAGCTCCCCAATTAAAATCAAATGTAGGAGCTGTGAGATTGTCTAGATGTCCTACATATGGATAAGTAGTCTCTAGGTTTGCATTATCATTCTCATCCACATGATACCAATCTCCTGTAGTCATTGGACCTAGCTGTACTATAAATGGCTTTCCTTTCTTAGTTACCATCTCAGTAGTACCATCCTCATTTATTTTCATCTGGAATGCTCTAGGCACTATGAGATCTGTGAAGGTTACCTCATTGAAAGGAATTCTTACCAGAAGCTTCTGAGAGAAAGGAAGATCCAGAGAAGTATCTCCACTACTAAACTGATTCTGAGACTCTATTAGAAAACTTCCATACTGTTTCTGCACATCTTCAAAATATCTGGTATTGAAATAATCCTCATCATTCGCAAAGTTATATTTATAATTCTTGCTAGATAAGTTTACTGTAGGCACTACCTTAATAGACTTGCTTCTATCTACTATGTCAGTCCAGATCAATGCATCAGTACTATCATTATAGAAATCATTCAGAGGCTCTATCTCTAATATACTAGGATCTTCTACATTAGGCTTAACATATAAATTGAAAGCTGTGATCATCCCCTTAAAAAAGACAGCACAGTCCATATCTGGAAGAAATGGAGCTAAAGAGATAGTACTTCCTGCAGTCAAGTTCTGCTGAAGCTTTACTATGTCCAGGAATGCAGATATACTTTCTATGCTGGTAGCATATGATATAAACTGATCTATTGTGCTAGTCTGATACACGAACATAGAAGGAATCTGTAGAATAATCTTTACACTAATAGTATCATTTATCAGTAGATTTATATCTCTATTCCAGTCAAAATTGAAAGCTACAGTATATGAAGTAGTGCTACCTGAGATGGTCCCCTGGTATACTTCCTCCTGATACATGAAAATATTATTCTTATATACCTGTATGAATACCTGATACTGTCCATTGATACTAGTAAGTGATCCTATAGGTATAGTTATATCCCACTTGAATTCATGATCTCCATAATAATTAATATTGAAGAGTCCCTCACTAGCAGCAGTGAATCTCATAGGAGCTAAGATATCCACCTGGTTATTATCATCCTGTACTATGACAGCATCATAATTATCCTCAAATTGCATCAAAGGGAATTGATACTGAGTATTGACTGTATTCCCACTCTGATACTGAGCTGGTCCTATGACACATGATCCCTCAATGATAAATCCAGAGGCATTATTCTGCTCCTGAGTGAATGAGCTCTGCTCTAAGCTTTGTGCTGCTGTGATCACTGGAAGATCTCCACCTCCCCAGGCTAAAAGTAATTTTTTAAAGAGCTGAGATTCCAGGAATACACTATCCCATCTGATGCCAGCAATATCAAAAGCTTTCTTCAATATCTCATAGCAGTGCACCTGTGGAGCTATCTGATCTACTGCGAAGTAATCAGGACCAGTCCGATCGAAGCCATAATCTATCAGACCATAGTAGTATCCAGTTCCATCCCAGTTAGGAGAGGTGTATACTGATACTGGAGATCCATTATACTGCACTATGCCATCCCATGAATCTACCTGATTCGCTCTAGTATAGCTATGATCATATTCACTCCAGCCGAGCTCATTTATTTTAATCTTTGCTAGCCTGCTGATATAGTCGATATTCTCAGATATCATTATGATATTGAATGTCCAGTAGCCATTCTGAAGTATACACTCCTGAAGCTGGCATACTCCCTGAAACTCTAGCAGGCCATTATGATAGTATCTAGCACTAGCTTTGACTGAAGGATCAAAGTTCACGAATGCTGATACATTCCCAGTAGCAGGATCTGAAGTGCTTATATTAAACACATTAAACATTAATGCTAGGTTACTCTTAGTTCCTGGCAGTGAGATAGTCTTAGAGTTATTCCCTTTCCTAGCTGAGAGATCCTTCACATCAGCTATGTTGAATGTCAATGGGAAAGGCACTCTATCATTCAGATCTACTGGTATGTTATTGATATATAGCTCCATCTATGTCAATTGTGAGTAGCTTATATATGTTCTATCTGCTGTCACTAGCTCCTGGATTAATCCATCCTTTCTCTTCTGCTTTAATAGTGCTGAGTTATTAGTCACATTGAGAAGCTCTAGCTCATTATTCCCTAGATCTAAGTAAACTATAGGAGACTCATAGAGCTCTCTTACTAGCCAGTTCTGTACTGCCTCTGGCATCCAGTCACTATTAAGCACTAGTCTATCCTCTGCTCTTTTAATCAAAGTTCTTTTATCTCCATTATTGAGAGCATATTCAAAGAGATTACCAGTCCACTGTCCAGGCATCCTGTTATAATTCACAGCAGTAATATCTGAACTATCCTGAGATACTAAGCTAAAGCTGAAACTATCCCACACTCCAAACTTATTAAGCCAGTGAAGTCTATTAACTGTATATCTGGTACAGCTATGATCATAGTAAATAGGAAAAGCTTCTGTACCTGTAACTCCTCCATAATCTACATAGACAAAATATCTATAGCACTGATCAAAATCATTCTGAGTTATGGTAGTATTATTTATGATTGCATCAGGTCCTACATTAAACAAAGTGAAATAGTTAGTACCTAGTAATCCATAACTGTCTGAGATTATAGTAGATCCATTTATATCTTGTAATTCAATGTTTAAAAATGAAGGTCCAGGAGTAGATATAAATGTGCCCAGATAAAATGACTCTGCATCTCTTACATATGCCTTCTGAGATCTAGGGAAGCTAGTTAAAAATAAACTATCCTGAGTCTGAGCTGGATCATAATCTGCATAGTCCCAGTTAATAAAGTCAGGATACCTTAATGATCCGTTGAAAGCTCTGATAGTTGTACTGGTAGCTGATGCCTGAGTAATTGGAGGAGTGCCATACTTCTCATATACTATGATGGCATACTGCACAAAGCTAGTATCATAATCCTTTTCTATGCTGCCATCAGGTATCAGGCTCTCACAATATGGCTTAAGGAGCTGAGATACATCGAACTTCCCGAGTATACCATTCTCAGGGAATATCGTATGTGCTGAATGAAATGAGCTATTAACATATAGCTCCACATAGAAGCTAAAGTTAGCCTGAGCAGTCTGATCACTATCAAAAGTGAATGTGAGAAAGTTATTCACAGGAGATATTCTCTGAGGCTCCTGATATATAGTTACTGCCATTGCTGAGTATTTTTTTCAAATTTAACTGTAAACATTAAGCCAGTCACTTCTGCCAGATCTGAGGCTATCTTATCCAGCACTTCATCAGTCATGACTGAGTTAGTGATATTTCTAGGCTTAATTCCATATTTATGCTTAGTTACATATGCTGAAGCATAGGCATGGCTCATATCATATCCCTTCCATTTAGTCAAAGCTATAGCATGATTCTTAGTCACGTATGGAAGCTTAAAACTATATGGAGATGGAAACTTATTCCCACTGATACTACTCACTCCTTCATCCTGGAACTTATAGTAATCATCAGCCTGTATCTCAAAGCTCAGTGCTCCAGTAGGAAAGTATACTACTGACTGTGCTAGTGCTCCAGTATTGGAAGCATTCGCCTGAATGTATTCCCTAAATTCCTGAGTTACCTGATTCGCAATATTGAGAATAAGCTTATCATAAGCAGTCTCTGGCTGCTGCAGCTCACTATCAGATAAGCCTAAAGAATCTAAGAAATCGAGATCAGCCATGCTTAATATTTATGTATTCTTGTTCTGATTTAATCTTAAAGAAATTCATCCAGAATAGAGTCTTAATGTATGGCTGGCTCATTACTTCCTCCACTTGCTTGTTAAGTTCTTTAGCCAGGTTAATCGTGATCTTTGTCCAGTTAAACCATTCAGAGTTTCTGATAGACTCGCTTTGATTTTCCTCTCCTGCATCTTCATCCTCATCAGCTGTATCCCCAATATAGCGAGCCTCCGCTCCTTGTAACTGTGCAAAAAAAAACTAAAGAAATTCATAAACTCATCCCCAGGAAAGCTCCTCTTAAATATCTCTTCCCTAGCTTTATTAGGATTAAGCACTCTTCCTCTATCATCCTCCTGGCAGTATTCATATCCTTCCTCTATGTAGCATATGGCCAGAGCTTCTGCAGGTGAATCATTGACATTCTCTATCAGCTTAAGATCTATGATCTGTCCAGTGCTGACCAGTGAGAAATCCTTCTCAAATCTATATCTCTTGCCTTCTATTACTACGATCTCAGCAGGCTCTGCTTTCTGATATTGTGCCAGCATATTGAATAAATGCTCTGAGATCTTAAGCACATCATCTATATGAGCTTTCTTCACTTTGCTTACTGGCAGATCTGAGAAGATACTTATCAGCTGGACCTGAAAATCTAGCAGGTTACTTAGTGAGGCATCCTTCTGCTGTTGAATGAAGGGAGCTAAGTACAGCCACTTGACACATTGATCTGGCCTGCAATCCTTTATGCTGCTAGGTACATTAATTTTCATGCTCTTAATATTTTATATTGTCCTCTCTTACTATAGTGCTTCCTGCAGTGCCATGCTAGAGCAGTGCTTATGACTCCATCATCATGCATCCCATCAGGAGCTGAGTACTTTACTGATCTAGTATTCACATTGTAAATATAGGTAAAAGCTTCTAATTCGTCAACTAGCCACTGATGATCCAGGATTCTGATCTCCTTCTGTTCAAAGCTTACAGCTAGATCTTCTATCAGCACAGGCTTACTGGCTGAGCTAGTTACCCATGGCTCTACTAGGTTTCTGCACTTTTGCTGCAGCATCTCATAGAATACATCTCCCTGGTTATTCACTTCCACTAATGTGAGAGCATTCCACTTCCTTATGGCATCAGCTACTCTATCAATGATCCTGCTCCACTCTTCATGCCTCCATCTCTCCACTGCTACCTGCTCCCCTTTATCATTCATGATAGTGAGCACAGTGTAATCATCTGCCCTGCCTATGTCTAGGCCTCCATACATCCTGCCCGTTTTCTCTCCTTTACCTATGCACTCCTTCACATTCCTAAATATTCCAGAAGCATTATCTATGAATTCTGCCAGATACTCCTGTCTGAAGATATGATCTGGAAGGGATCTCTTCCTCTCCTCTAGATCCTGATGATCTATCAGAGGATTCTCAAAGCTAGTGAAATGAAAGTACTTATATCTCTCATCATAGTTATGCTGCATACAGATCCTATGAAAATGATTCCTTCCTTTTGGAGTAGAGATGAAAATCACTTTCTTACCTTTGACTAGTACTGTAGCAGATAGGACCTCATCCCACAGCTCAGCTCTAGTGAAAGCCATCTCATCCACTATGAGATAGTCAAATGTATTCCCTCTGATATTATCAGGTTTCTCTCCTGAGAAGAATTGAATAGTAGATCCGAATCCTTTTATCCAGAGATCAGACCTGTGGAATTCAAATAGGCCACTTCCCCTGGTTACTTTCTCCATCTCATCGAATACTTTCTTTGACTGCTTATATACTGGAGTAACCCATGCAATATTACAGCCTCTATCATTGATGGCCCAGTAGAGCATCTGATTTATTCCCAGCATGGTCTTACCGAATTGCCTGCCTATATTCAGAGCATAGTACTTATATTCTCCATGATTAATGCTGTCATGAATCAGTCTCTGATTGTCATGCGGTTTATATCCTTTTATGATTCTTGACATAATACAAAAGGGAATCCAGTTAGACTCCCTTTGTTTAATCTAACCTTTCGTGATCTATAAAAAAAAGAGAATACAAATATAGTATATTAACTATCGAAATCAAATTTATCTACATTCTTATTCTCTATATGCTGCTTATCATGCATCCCAAATTTATTCTTAGCATAGAAGATTCCTTTCCCTTCATTAGCTACTACATCCTTGCCGAGGCTGATAAATTCACTATCTATGTTTTTTATAGTGAGCGAATGAGGCCTATTCGATCTAAGCCAATCATACCATGTCCTTCTAGCTATTAATTTCAAATCTAGCTTTAAAGGAATCCAAATATGAAGGAAGTAGTCTATAGTAGGAATCATTCTATCCTGTACATATACTATCTCTCCTTTATTAGTTACTACTTCTTTGCAGTGAGATAAGCACTCCTGTACATAATCCCACGCAAGGTCTTCTAATCTATCTGGTATGTCTTCACTATGTAGCATAAGCGTTTCACTCTATTATATTTCAATGTTCTATTTTATCTTTGATTCTGCCCAGTCTTTAGCAGCCTTCCCTCCCCATAATAAGTAGGATATATATCCGCAGTCCTCAGGATCTCCTTGCTCATAGTATACCTCAGCTCTGGATAAGTAGCTGTACATCCTTTTAATGGTATCCATTGATACCTTCTCTCCATTGGCTAACTGCTGAGCTCTCACTTTGCCTACCTGAGTTGCACATTTATTCCCCTGCTTCTCATTTAGCTCTATTCCTCTTCTGGCATTATTTCTCACAGTATCTGGATAATCATTATAGCTATCCTGGAATTTCTGCTCTGCTCTATTCCATGTGAGCTTGCATATAGCATATCTCTGATCATCTGGATACTCTTGCTTAAGTTTATCATCACTCATGCATCTGGAGATATACTCCTGTTCTGTTTCTTCTGCTTTTGGCTTAGGTATTGGCATCACTTACAGTATTTAATATAAAACGTATACGGCACTACTTTGAGCTTTGTCAGTATCCAGATAAAGAATCTGTATTTTTTGAAGTTGTATCTCTCATAGTCTCCTCTAGATCCTAGCTTAACAGTCACCTTCTGAATGATCTCATCAGGGATTTTATTTGTGTCAAAGTTAGGCTTCTCATCATATATTATTCTAGCCTGTTCTTTTGTAATCATTCCAGATCTTACCTGTGCTGATAGGTATACTATCCTCTTATCTATGCCGAACTTATTAGGAAGCAAGAAACTGCCAACGAATTCAGTGTATACATTCTCACAGTGCTTCCCTCCATAGTCTCTCCATTGGATCAGCTCCTTCATCTCATTCTCCAGTTTTACCCTGTCAATATTGTAGTGAAATGGTCTTATGTTTTTTATTCCTTTCCAGGCATAGAATAGCTGATCTTTGAAAGTGAATAAAGGATAATTTTTAAGCTTTAGCCCTGAGTACTTATAGTAAACATCCTGAATATATTTTGCATCCATGTAGGTCCATCCTTTGGGAGTACTTCCTTCAGTTCTAAAATCATGCCCGTTCAGAATGTACTTTATGCCATACTTATGAGCTGTATCATACATGAGCTTAGTCATAGCTATATCATTAGGGATATCAGCATCTGGAAGTCCTGCCCATAGGAAAGCATCATTCAGAGCATCATACTCATTCTTGTTAACCTGGTAGATGATGCAATCTACTGAGAGCTTCTCTATTAATCCAGCCATATTACTCATAGCTTCTGGAGCATTCCAGTTATTATCAAAGTGAATCACTAAAGGTCTAAGCTTCCAATATTTTACAGCAGCATAAAGCAGAGCTGAAGAATCTATACCTCCAGATATTCCCATGATGCAGTCATATTTATTCTTAGATCCTTTCCTTTTAATCTGCTCTATCACTTTGAGCAGTGCTTCCTCTCCAGGTGATTGCTTCTCTAGCTCATCATGAATATCACAGTATTCACACTGATCATCTCCTATAGTTGCAAAGTTGCTGTTAAACAAACAGCGTTGACATTCTCTCATAATTTACGAATTGTTTATAAATAGTGGTTATTTGTTTATTATTTTTATCTCTTCTCAGATATTCTCTCTCTATGCTTTCGCAGATATCATCTACAGTATTCCATCTGATACTGCATGGCAGATCTCCATTGTAGATAGATCTCCTGCCCATTAGGCCCATCTCTATATTAGTATTGGGACAGCCATCATGAGGAGTAAGTCTCAGATTTATAAAGCACTGAGCATAAACATCTACCAGCTGCTCTCTAGTGAATGTATCTGATCCTGCTCTGATGATAGTATATGGCAATCTCTCTCTGATCTGATCTATGAACTCCTGCCCATAATACTCTGGAGCATTCCCAGAATACCAGAATATTTTATCTCCTAAAGGTTTATTTATCCATCTATCAGGGATTACAGCATTAAATGGAAAGTGAACAGCTCTGATACCTTTGGAATATAGAGTATTCACTACCTGCTCAGATACTCCTATGTTCACATGCTGTCTCAGAGTCTCTACCCACTCAGGATCTAGATCTAGTGCATCTGATCCGAAATATACTACAGTAGCTGGTCCTTCATGCTGTTTTAGTAGGTTGAATTCATCCTCTCGATACATACCCATGAATACTACTGGCATATGATTATCTGTATATCCTATCAGTTCATATTTATAGATTAATCCTGTCTCTAGGCCCTGAAGTGACTCACTTATATATCCCTGCATCATAGCTTGTAAATGTCTGAGAAGTTTATATCCAGAAGCTTTGGATCTAGCTTCTCACTAGGAAGCTTACCTGACCAGTGATCCAGGAACTTATGTTTATTATTCCATCTGTTTGTGCTGATAGATAGAAGCTGTATATCTTCTGGAGGAATGATTCCTATCTCTACTTTAGCAGCTATAGCTTTGAGCCACATGGACCAGTCTAGTCCTGATGATAGCCTGCTGTCAAAAGGAGTATAATTAATCTTCTGTAGAAGCTCTCTATTGAGCACTCTTCCTATCCCTATAGGCTCATTATGTCTAGGCCCTGTGCCGTATCCCTTCCAGTTGACTAGTCTTATCTCATCTGCTACATCAGCAAAATGACATCCTAACATTCCTAGCATCCCATATTGATTAAGATACTCTTTAGCTGTTTCAATATACTGAGCACTGCACCAGTCTGAGCTCCCCATAAATATCACAGCATCTGGATCATAGCACTTTGCAGCCTGGAATCCAGCATTCCATTTATTCCCTAGAGGATCATTGGAGCATGACATCCAGTCACAGGCTAGATCTAAAGCTAACTGCTTAGCCTCTGGCTCATGGCCTATCATTATAGGAATTACTCCAAATGATTGCAGCCTAGATACTGTGAGCTTCACCAGAGGAAGCCTTCCATAAACAGGAATAGGAGCTACTATCTTCATAGGACTAAAGATAAGATTAATGTCCAGAATAAAGCTGCTACTGCTAGCCAGAGAGCTATCATAATAATTCTCTCTTTATAAATGTAACGGCCTGATTTAAGCTGTTGAATCCTTCTGAGCTCATTAAGTAGTAGATCTTCCTCTTCTTTTTCCATATTTTCCATGCTGGCACTCTTTTATATTTATATTCTAGGACATAGTAAATATCATCTATTAGAATTATTCGATATTTTCCTAGGTTAATCTTCAATATCTTTTATATATCTGTAGGATTTCACCTCTCCATTAGCACTCATGCACACATCTTCATCATTATGCTCATCATAGTAGAGATATTTTACTCTCTCAAATATGATCCCATCATCAGAAGCCAGTACTTCATCCATTAGTGAGCTCCTCTATTAGTTTCTCTCTCTTAAAGTTGCCTATTATTCCTTTAGCTTTGGCTAGATCTTTAAGCTCTCTATAGCTCATCTCATCCAGTCTCTTCTGCTTTACTCCTATAAATGTGATCTGAGGCTTAGCTTTGATAGCTGGCTCATCTCCTAGCATATCAGATAGAAGATCATTCATGGCATTCCTGATACAGGTCCCACATTTGATATTTAGAGACTTATTAAATCTATTATGGTACCATTCAGAAAGCTCCTGTTTTAGTCTATGGCTAAGATTAAATGATCTAGTCTTATAGAATCTATCAGCCTGAGCTCTTAAATCATCGCTTATATTCATAAATCAAAATTAAATCAGATAGTAAATAGGCTAGAAATCCTAAAGGAATAAGCTGTAAGTCAATAAATGAGCATGTGATAGCACAGATCCAGAAGGATAAGCAGCTCATACAGTTAAATGGTTTCAAATCTGGCAGGGGAAGAGTTAAGATAGCTCTCGCTGCTCCCACTGCTATTAATGGTATTAGATACATCATTTTTAAATTGTTTTAGTGCTTTGTTAATCATATCTAAAGATATCCCTGTCTCAGATCGTATCTCTCTATATGTCATGCCACAAATATACATTTTAGCTATCTCTTTACAAAATAGCTCATTATCATTCTCAGGAGAGCTTTCTAGATAGTCTCTGAATCTATCCTGTAGATCAGAAGATAGTATAGTATCCTCTTCAATAATATCAGTGATTTCTATGGTATTTCTACCTCTCATTGTTTTATTGAAGTCACTCTCTCTCCAGTTCCACTGATTATAAGCGAATCTGGCAAAGGTCCTAGGAAGATCTTCCTCTGATAGAGTATATCTGTTCAGAATGAGAAACACATGAGACACCAGATCACAGGAAAGCTCATGCCCTCCCGTGATTTTTTCTGCTATCTTATATGCTTCTCTATTCCAAAACATGAAAGGACTAAGATAAGAACTTCATAGCTTTGTCTATGAAATCCTGGTTAACTTTTTCACCTTTGAGAAATCTCCAGAGCTGCATATATGATACATCCATATCCTCAGCTATCATGGAGAGCTTATATCTTTTAGTGATCTTAGACTTTATCTCCTGCCTCAGCCATTCTGAGAAACTACCAGTTAAAAGGATCTGTATCATCTTCCTTTGGTTTTAATTCTGATACTTTAATAGCTAGATATTTATCTCCTGTTTTAGTAGTATTATTCCATCCTGATAGATTGTAGTCTACTCCATTTACAGTGATCTTCCCAGTAAGATCTGGCTGGCTTTCTTTTTCTTTTTTGGAATTCTTGAATAGAGCTCCTGAATTGTCATAATTACTCATGTTTATTTATTTATTTGTTAGTTCTTTAATACATTCTAAATAGTACTTATGGCACTCTGCCAGATGGCTCTGCATAAATTCCTCTATCTCTAGATCTCTCTCATAAGTGAGCACAGTTATTCTCTTTCTAGGCTCTATGTGAGATACTCTATGAGTAGACAGATCATCCCAGGGATTAAGTAGCTCTAGCTCATGATCAGGATCAGTATCCACCATGCAATAAATCAGCTCAAATTTAGGCTTATCATACAACATCATATATGCTCTTCCTTGCCATTCGTACAGCTTCGCATTAGATTTCTTCTCTGCTTCCTTAATTGTAGCAGGAAAGCTCTCCAGATCCCAGGAAGTCTTAACATCTATGATACTATTCTCAGTGATGATATCACAGCATCCAGATAGATAGTCATTCTCTAGCCTGATCTCATTCTTTTGGTAGTCTTCTATCCTTACTACATTCAGCAGATCTATGCTGTCCTGCTCCTGGAGAAGTCCTTTCTTCACTTTCCTATCATTGAGATCAGTCTTGTATCCAAAATAGTACTGTTTAGCCAGTGCTAGTATCTCAGTTTTAGCTCCCTCTGAGAGCTTCTCGCTTTTGCTCTTAGGCAGAGTCATAAGCTTTCCTATTTGTGATGCTCTGAATTTCATACTATTCGGATTTAAAGGTTTCGTTGTAGTATTGTTCACATTCAGATGTCATTGTGAATACTCCGCAGTCACTATGCCCCCTACATAACGCTTTATATATCTGCTCTTTCTCCATTTCTTTGGCTTGTTCAATTAATTCATAATCACTACCAACTAATATAACCCCATTATCTAAAAGTTTTTGTTGTAACCATTGTATTGCAGTCTGTTTCATACTGTGATAATTTTATCCATTTGCTCCTTAGTGAGATCATAAGTATCTACTACTTTCTCTACTGGCCATTTATTAGTACCTTTCTTTAAAGCTTCTAGGAAGTTATTAAACATCTGATTATCCATCTTAGGCTTAGCAGATTCCTTAACTGCCTGAGCTATTGCATTCCCATCATCATCATCAGTGACAGATAGTGATAAACAGCTGGAGATAGTTGCTCTCCTGAAGTAAGTGATAGCTGCCAGGATCTTCTGTGGATCAGTCAGTACTGGAAGAGTCATAAAGCTTTCCACATATTCTCCAGAATCTATATCTACTATCTGAGTACATACTACATTATCTTTTACAGGCTGCAAACATAGTAAGCCATTCTCAAATAGAATAGGCTCTACTATCTCCAGGATAGCTGTGAGATCAGCATAAGACTTCTTAAAATGTGGATTCATGGAATTCTTGTGAATCTTACCTATGGACTGCTTAGCTTTCCATAGCTTCATGTAAATACTGACATTGCCAGTGCTCTCTTTTTTCATATTTATTTATTTAAGGTTTTACAAATATAAGGTTATTTTTTCAATTCTGATATGAATTTATCATACCATTCAATAAATGAATCAAATTCTCTAGCGATTAGATAAATTCCACCTGCTGCTTCAATGGCTTGCTGGTATTTCTTCTGAGCTTCAGACTGCACATCTCTTCCATATTTGACCTCTATCTTAACTGATCTTCCATAAATGGTAGCTGAGATATCAGCAGATCCTTTAGTGCTTCCAGAAGGAGTATATTTTCCTTTGCCTACTACTCTAGTGATCCCATCCATGTCCTGTACTTTCTTAGCTTCCCTGTATACTCCCATCGTATTTATTCTCTCAGCCTGCCAGCCTGACATTATTAGGAACTTTACTATAGATTTAGTAAGCTCATTAGCTGAATTATCCTTAAATGAAGTATAGGCTAGAGCATATGTAGGCACTGAAGGATATTTCTTAGTGAGATATGCAGTCTCTAGGACCTTTAATCTGGCTTTGTTTTCTTTATTCATGTCAATGCGTTTAAATATTTAATGTATCTATCCTTATCTCTTCTAGAGAGAATGAAAGCTGTATCCATTTTCAGAAGATCTGAATGATAGATTTTGAATTTCTTATAGGATTTCTTATCATGCAGCCTATGATATAGATCTGAGCTCATCATAAAGCACAGCTTTTTAGGATCTGTATCCTTCATCTTAGTAGTTTTAAATGTCTCTAGCATCTGATCCAGTATTTCTTCAGTTGTTTTCATTGTATATGTGTTAAAAAATTTCTTCTTTTGGTGACATATCATCCCATACATCATGCACAGCTTCCCCATATTCTATCCATCTCCTATTGACTGTCTTACCTTCCAGGATCTTCATTCCTTTGTAGATGCCATAAGCATTCAGCCACTGAGTGAATCTCTTTTTAGTTAGCCACTTAGAGAGATCAGAATAGTCTGAGATTAGATTATCATACAGCTCATCCTT
>Ga0129336_10000616_pt1 | contig 21039 bp, 16 predicted proteins | sample CPB6_02_DNA_FD_96878 | JGI IMG/M metagenome (GOLD analysis project Ga0129336, IMG submission 96878) | Freshwater to marine salinity gradient microbial communities from Chesapeake Bay, USA - CPBay_Sum_0.6_0.2_DNA | ecosystem: Environmental > Aquatic > Marine > Coastal | place: USA: Chesapeake... | reverse complement strand
GATTATCTTCGGTGGAAGTTACAAGTTCATTTACAAATGTAAAACCATGAGTTTCTTCTTGCATAGTTTTAATCATATATTCAGTATTGGAGCACGCTTTACTGAAAACTGAACTATTACTTTTTTCTTCAACTTTCCAAACTTGAAATGCTCGAAATAACCTATTTGGATTTACTTTACACTCTGATATCCATTTTTGTTTTTCTTCATTCCACTCTGATTCAAAAATAACTTCATTTAATTTAGTTGAAGTTTGTACCCATTTTTTAAACTGCTCGTTCCATTGCCAATCTCTAAATGGTTTAATATTTTCATTAAATATATTTATTCTTATATCAGAAGTTTCCAAATGTATCGATATAGTTCCATCCATATTTAAGTCTACTAAATATTTGTCATTAATAGATTTTATAAAATTTAAAGCTTCTTGTTCAGTTAATTCTTTTATTTTACAATCTAAATAATTTTCATTATTTTCAAAAGATGTATTTGATTTTAAATAAGATATAAATGTTTTATCTTCAAATAAATTATCATTAGTGCTAGTAATAATTTCTATATTTAAATTATTTGTATCTAAATTTATTATTTTGTCTATTAATTTTGAATTGTGTAATATATATCTCATTTTTCTCCTATACTAATTCATCATAAGTATAATTAACTTGAACTTCTTTAACTGAAGATAGCCAGCCAAATCCTGTGTCAACTCTTGTTGCAAATACACTAACAGAAAACGCATCATTACTAGGGCCTTGATCTGGGTACTTTGTTCCTGATGGTATAGAAAAATATTTTTCTTCATCTCCGGAAAATGATTGTGTACCCAAATCTGTGCCATTTAAATATACCGTAATACTACACGCGTTAACACCATTTTTTACTCTAACACTATTAGTACCAGATATCATTCTGGCGTTTGTTTTTGTTGGCACAAAATAGTACGCCAAACTTTCTTCACCCGACCCCTTAGCATAGGTCCCAGTTAAGTATATATTAGCATCAGATGAACCCTCACTAAACGAGGGTGCTGAGCCTACCAATAAACTATTCGCTATTCTTACTGTTGAAGTACTACCGGAAACAAATTCGGCGGTTCTAAATGTTGCGTACGGAGTATTTAAATTTGATACAGGATTACCATTTATGGTACTACCTCTTAAGGATATACTATCAATAGTCCAGGCATTTGTTATTGCCGCAGCGTTTGTAACAAATGCTAGGTTATCTGAAGATTTTCTTTGCACAACAGTTCTAGTTCCGTTAATGCCACCTACGTCAGCATCTTGGATATTTACAGAGTCTCCAGTATAAAATGGATAAACAAAAGCATCATTTGCTGTTGATGCTGTAATTGCTGTCCATCTTTCTGGACTTACCGCATATGTATACCTAAATAATGCTGCGTATGTTAGGGTGCTCGAATCTGTTACTTTTGCTTCAGTTACGCTAAGTAAATCATAACCACCAATCTTTTCAAAATATGTATAACTTCCGTCTCTTGAAATGTTATCTACAGCTATGGCAGCTGTTGTTGTTGTTCCAGTTCCACTAGATATCCACGCAGTATTGTTATTCCCATCTGATGCTAAATCATAAGTATATGATCCAGTGGTGCTACTAGCACTGCCCGTGCTAGCACTAGTAAAATACGTTGTATTATTAAGTGGATTACTTCCTGATTGTGTAGCAACATATCTTTTTGGCCTAATTGCATCAGAATAAGCACTCCAAGGACCGACTTCAGAGTTGCTATTTCCTAATCCAGAATAAACTACTCTAGCCCTAAATCTATATTCATATGTTGAAGATAAACTTTCAAAATTATAAGCTTTAAACTCAGCTGTTTCATTATCCGTAAGAACATCAGAACTCGCATTAACTGTACCTACATCAGCCCATGCCCCAACTGGACTTGCCACTCTTCTCTGATATTGCCATTGAATCCATGCTGTTCCATTATTGTAGGCATTACCTGTTGTTAGTAAAGAGATTGATGTAGTAGTTCTATAGTCTTCTAAATTTACTGGTTGCCCTGCAGTGTAGTATGGGTGTGTTGTGATTGTTAATGTATTACCGGGGACTGACTTAATAAGTCCACCAGAATTATTGTAAAACATTGCTACAGATCCAATATAATAAGTTGTATTTTTATCTAAAATACTATTATAAGTATTGGATCCAAAAGTTTCAATTTGACCAGAATATGTTGTTGTAGTGTAACCAGTATCTGGATGAATTTCAGTTTCAACTGGAGATAATATACTTGGCGGACTTGTATTGTCGGCATATGCGACAACAATAACCTTATCTCCAGTTGTATTTGTATGACTTACAGTAATTCTAATTCTTCTACTACTCTTATCTGATAGGGCAATGACTGGTGCTGCGGCTGTTCCGCCATTTCCTACTGATCTAATATAAAAGGTTTCCCAACCTGAACCGGTCCATATTTCTCCTCTTTGAACATTAAGCCAAGATGAACCATTATATATCTCAGGATCATCTACATCTTGCCAACTAATTCCATTCCATACTTCAATAGCCATAATTAAATCCTATGAAAGGTATATATCTCCAATTGCTGGAGTCCCTGGTTTAGTTCCTCCATACTGAATATTTCTAATAAACATACTATTTAAAGCTCCCCCATTAGTTGTCACACCACTTGTAAAGCCATTTACTTGAGTAGTCACAACTCCGGCACTAAACCATGCCACTCCAGTTGGTGACATAAGTGATAGATCTGAACCATTTTGAACATAAATACTACCAGTAAAACCAGATACTGCACCAATACTCCAACCACCTATTGTTCCAGATGAAGCCGTAATCGTACCACTGAAGTAAGCATTGCCTGAACTATCAATCGCAAAGTTTTTAGATCTTATTAATCCATTATCAAGATTTATCTGGGTACCACTTGTAGAAAAGTTTCCAGATGAATAAGAGTAACCAGTAGACTCTATAGTTCCTGTTCTAATTTTTCCACCGGAAATAGTTGTTGAATTTGAATTTACATCTGATGCTGCTTGACCTGGCTGTAAAGCCGTAGCTCCACTAGCTGCACCAGAAGCTATTGTTGAACCAGATGTACTTCCTATTGTTACATCACCAGCTATAGTTAAGGATGTTCCATTCCAAACAAATTTATTTTTTAGAGAAAATTTTCCGGTACTATCAACATAAAAACCTGTGTCGGTATTATCGTGATTTCCAACTCCAATATATATTGTTCCATCGCCAATTTTAATTCCAGAAGATCCACCTATTGTAGCAATGGCAGACGTTCTTTCAGTTGTATTTGCTAGCGCACCATATATGATGCCTGCCGAATTTATATCTGTATCAACAACTCTATAAGCTCTAACGGCTGCACGATAGAATGCACTGGGAGAAATGCCGGAAAAAGTATGTGATCTTTTTTCTGCTGTTAAAAATACTTGTTGAATATTAGTATTTAAATCGGATGTAGTAATATTAGTTGCATTTGTTGATGTAGTAGTTCTTAAAAAAACTACAAAACCATCTATATCATAGGCGTCGCCTGATCCAGTAAAAGTCCAGGTTAAGGGTAAGTCTATGCTTGCATTTGTGTTAGATACAGCTGTACTGAACGCTACAGAAGTTGGAGTTGCGGGCGTTGTTGATTTGCGGTCATTATTCGAATTAAAATTACTGACTGTTGTTGTTATAGTTGTTACTGCGACGGAATTGACTGTCCCAGTGATATCTCCCGCAAAGGCTACGTTGGCCGTAGGTCTATAGGGGTTTTCCCCTGATCCTGTAGACTGGATTATTGAACTATAGATTATACCTGCGCTATTTATATCGGTATCAACCATTCGATAGGCTCTAACTCCAAAGTTGTAATACCTATCAGCTGCGACAGCGGGTAAGATTAACGCCCTCTTTTCTCTAGTGACGTAATACGTAGTTTCATCAGCTGGAGTTGTTCCAAACGTGTAAGAGGAAGAACTAGTGGAAGATCTAACATAGATAATAAAACCGTCAATATTATTAGCTGCGTTATATGTATCTGAAACGGTATATGTCCACTCAAACGATATGTCAGCCGAGCCATCTGTATTGAGAACGTGGTCAATAGCGCTACCATTGGAAGATACAACCGGAGAAGTAGGAGTGGTAGAGTTTCTATCGTTATTTGAGTTATAGTTAGTGGCTACAGTATTACCAGCTGTAGCGTATGAAACTAATGTAGCTACAGCGGTTCCGTCTATAGTCCCTGTGACATTTCCCGCAAAGGCTACGTTGGCCGTAGGTCTATAGGGGTTTTCCTCTGATCGTGTAGATTTTACTATTGAACTATATAATATTTCTTCAGAATTAACATCTCTGTCAACTACTCTAAAAGCTTTAATACCAAAGGTATAGTATTTATTTGCTGCAACGCCGCTTAAAACTATTGCTCTTCGATCTGAATCAACTGGATATGAGGACTCTAAAGCCGGTGTAGTTCCAAAGGTATAGGAGCCCGAAGAATCACTTGAATATACATAAACATAAAATCCATCTATATTATTCGCTGCATTTTGTGTGCTAGAGGATGTATAATTCCATTCAAATGAGATATCTACTGATCCATCAGTATTTATTGTATGATCTATTGCAGTACCATCTGAATTAATTGTTGGAGCTGTAGGTGTTGTTGAGTTTCTATTATTCCTTAGATTGAAATCAATTGCCGATTGTTCAATTATGCTTACTGGAGTACCACCCACCGTTCCAGATAATATATCGATTGATCCCGCAACAGATAAATTTGTCCCGTTCCATCTAACATAATTACTGGAATTACCTAAACTGAATTGTCCATCTGTATACCAATAATTATAAGTTGGATCACCAAGTTCCATACCAGCTTTTGTGCCAGCTTGTAAATCATCATCAATTCTTAAATATGGACCAGATCCAACAGTTATACTATTTGCATTAAGTTCTGCTTGAACATTAACGCCTGAACCTATAACCACAGAACTTCCGTTATATGTGATACCTTGAGGTCCACCAAAATTTAAATGTCCATCACCTCTAATATACCAACCAGAAGGAGTTGCGTCATTTGGGCTATATGTAGATGATTGAATCATCGAATAGTTGCCAGGACCAGTTCCGCCAGAAAGTATAATTGTGTGAGCCCCTATTTCTCCAGCAGTTATTTTTGCTGCTGTCAATGAACCTATGAACTCTTCATCAATCAACGGAGTATCGCCGGAAGCAACTATGGATGTCCATCCGCCAATATTCTCTGCTGTATCAATTGCTCTTACTCTTCCATAATACTTTACTGGATTAGTTGTAGAGGAGGTGCTTGTTGTCGTACTATTATCGTCTACTGAAACAAGAAAAACATTTGTTTGAACATATCCAGTTCTATGTGGCGTTTCACCAGAAATAACTTGATACTGTGCGTCTACTGTTTCAATTTGATCTTGCTTATACAATTCATATTCATATTTTGCAATGTCATTACCTGTACTGTCTATGTATTTAAAAAGAACATTAAAAAAGGATGCTGCTAGCTCAAGACCAGTTGGCGCATCTGGTATCGTAGAATCTGTCGGTGTTATAAATCTAATCGAATCAGTGTAGGCAGAGACGACATTTACGTCATTGTTTTTACTTCTAACTGTAACGATATATTCTTTATTTGGTTTTAGATTTTCTATATTTACAGGTATAATAGCCATTATCTAACTCCACCAATCTTTGCAAAACTATTATCTGTTTGATTTATTATTTCATTTCCAACTTCAAGGTAAACATTATAACTAAAAGAGTAGGAAGATATTTTAATATTATTACCTCTAGAGGATATGTTTTTATCATACAATAACTCTAGCTCCGCTACATAATCTCTTTCTTGGAAATCATTTTTAGAAAATAAATTAATATCGTCTATTTGACTAGAGGAAAAGCAGTCGATAGTCTGCCAATCTAGATCTATAACTGCTGAACTTTCGCCATTTTGTAAAGCTGTAAACTTAATTCTAAACTTTCCATAATTAATACCCTTAGAACCATACAGTGTAAACTTTGGCCCAGAAAAATTCATATAAAGCTTTGATCCAGGTTTATTGGATAACCCATTATCCCAATCTGTCATAGAGTTAATAAATGAAAAGTTATAACTTAAAGATGAGTTTAAATCTACCAAATACTGATTAGTATTTACATTAGAGTAAGAAGAATAAAATGGATTAGATATTAAACTAATTTGATAATCATTAGTACCCGCATTGTCGACTTCGTTTATTTTTCTCAAGTTTGGTGTTGAATAATATATAAAATATGAACCCTGTATTTCTGTCGCAACAGGATGTTCTTCTGCGGTTTGGAAATAAATATAGTCACCCTCTATAACTGTTTTAACCGGAGTGAGTACTGTTCCTTTTTCATACACCACAATATAGGAATTAGTATCTTGTAAAGTTTGCAGCGTAGAACTTTTATATGTATTAATATTTAAATCTTTTATATTTGCGAATAACCAGAAACCAACGCTAAGAGTATCCCTTGGCGTGAACTTTGCGATTCCCCTTTTGCAATATGGGTATGAGTAATTATAATTAGGTGTTGCAGAATTAATAATTTCATCTGACTTAAAATATTTAAACCATGCCATATTAATTTACTTCCGTATAAATAATTTCATATTCATAATTATCTATTATATCATCAGTTACTTCTATATTTATCACCGCATCGCATCTAGGCAGGCCATTGACGATGTCTACATTAAATTGACCAACGTTAACAGACACAGGTTTTTTTGCAGCGTCTTGTGCATAATCTGAGCTTCTAGCTAAACCGTAATCAATGTCAAGTGAAGATATTTTTCTGGATCCATCCGCACCAGTATGAGCGTGATCACTGAGATCTACACCGTCTATAGTAATGCCTTCTGCGACTTGTATATCACCAATAATTTGTCCACCGTCTCTTAAAAGATATTGAGGATGATCATTCTCGTCCAATCCAGATAAAAGCTGGTGATCAGATTTAAGCGTATCTTTTCTAGTTAAACTAATCATTGCTCCACTAAAAATCTGAGCATAAACGTCATTAGTAACATTTAATAAAACGTTGGGTTTTGGTAAACCTTTTATGGAAAGCTGAGATATATAGTTCGCATATTTTCTTTTCTCATGAATTAGCTGCATTAGGGCGTCTGTCTTGCCCATAACAATATGATGTCTATCAACAACGTCAGCCATAATAGAGGTAAAGTTTCCTTTTAACAGCGCTGAAGCTATTAACATTTCCTCGGTTAAAAATGGAAATCTTTTTTTGAAAGAAGTTGTTTGATAGTCCAAATCAAAAGGACTTCCTATTTCAGAGGAAAACTTTAAACCTGGAGCTAAATATCTTGTATAAAAAATTAGAGAATTTTCTTCCAAATCTCTCTTAAGAGATTGTAATATATCCTCTATTTCAGAATCTACAGCGTTTAATTTAATCGCAAAAAAAGCTTGGAATTTAGCGGCATGTTCTTTTGAGATTTTATCCAATTCGGTTGAAGGAATCGCTCCTGGTTTGGATATGATTGTTTTTGCAATCCTGCTCGAATAATGTTTTGCCGTTTTACACCATGCGTCGTAGTGTGCTGCGACTTTTTGCTGTAGTTCATTTTCATAAACCTCCCTAAAATCTTGATTTAAAGATAACTGTATTGAATATACTTCTCTTTGAAGAGACTTTAATAATTTTCTGAATTGCAAAAAATACGAAAAGGTAGAGTGTGCTATTGCATAATAAAATTCTTCCAAAAACTTTCTTGAAGTAGTTGAATTAATTTTTTCTGCAAAGTTTATTTCTTCAAAATTAATGTGACCAGGAATTGGGATTCTAACTTTAACCATTTCATCTTTTCTATCCTTATAGGCATCGCTGCTTGGGGGTGGAAATGGCAGAATTGTTACTATGTCATCAGATTCCTGTAAGTCTTTTTCAGATATGTCAATTCCATTTGACTGTGGTAAGTTTTGAACTGAATTTATTTTCAATGAATCTATAACGCGATTATTGTAAACAGAAACAGCTTGAGGTTGTGTTGTATATAAATTTTTATGTAATTCATCCCAAAGATTTTGATGCGCAACCAAAAGATCATTATTGATATTCGGATTTATATAGACCTTCTTCATTAGGTTTTCAATATCATTAATTGTATCAGTTATAAGAATTTGAGCAGATTCTGCTTCTCTTTTAACAAAATCTATAGGTATCGAATATGCCTGTTTTATGCTTGTATCCGCATTTCTGTTATATGCATTTCTACCTACGGCTTTGTAAGCGGTTGCGCCAGTGGGATTTGTGAATAAAGAATCTTGGAATTTGTAGTCTCCATAAATATTATTAGAAACTTCAGAATACTGCTCTTGAGAATTTACGCCTATATCACTCATTAAAACATCCTTCTAACTCTTTTTGTAGAAGTAGATCTACGAAAACCTTTCGACGGATTTAGTGCGTCAGCCCGTCCTGTAATCACAATTTTATTTTTTTCATCATCTTCTTTATCTATTTTTTTAGTATCTGGAACAAAAAAATGATTAGAAAAACTTTCAGTATTTGTTGCATAATGCGCTTGTGAAAACTCGCCATAATTTTGAGTAATAGCTAAAAGCGCTAACATCAAAGCGTCATGAGCATGGTCCATTGCTGATCCGGCTGCTTCAAAAACGGGTCGACCAGTTTGCGTTGTTCTAACCACAACGTAAGATATTAATTGCATATATAGTTCTTCATCAGAATCTGGAATCATTAGTTTTTCTTTTTCTAAAAATTGACGAAGATTATCAACCATAAATGGTTTCATTTCTTTTTTGATCATCAACTTCGTATAAGGATCTCTGACATCTATACTCTCGCCAAATGCAACTCCTTTTATTTTTTCTTTTAAGCCAGATCTAGGATTTTCGACTCCATGCTTTTTCAATAGCTCCACCTGCACTTCGCCATATCCACGGTCAACATAAATATGTTTAGGATTAAATCTTTCATTTAGTTCAATAATTCTATCAACTGCTTTAGTTAAAGTATATTCAGATCTAGCTATCTCTTCTCTATAACAGATTTTTGTTTTACCTCTAAATCTAGATTCTTCATAATTATCAGAGCATACTTCGACAACCACAATATTTGTTCCAGCACCATATTTGTCCCAGTCAACGCCTATAGTATGGAAAGATCTGGCTGAAGTTATTTCAGGTATATAATCCCATGCTGGCGAAATAAAAGCTCTGTCAACAAATTTTCTAGGATATACACCTTCTGAGTCTTCGCCCCAGTCGGCTTCAATTTCGTGTCGATATCCACTTGGCGAATATTGTTCCCGGAATTCTTCTTCTTGCTCCTTAGAAAAATATGGGTTGCAATATGAGGGAAACCAAAATTCGGTAAACCTAGGTGATCTACACCATTCCCAAAATCTTTCTCTACGGCCAGTTGGCGTAGAAGCGCCGATCATAACTTTATCTGGCTGATCTTCTGCGGTTTTCTGCAACATGGCGTACAGAGCGTCAAGGTCATCTGCATGCATGTAGTCCATTTCATCAAGGATAATAAGATGAGCTTCCTGACCACGAGCAACGTCAGACTTACCTCCGCTTTTCATTCCAGAGGTAAAGAATCTAATAGTTGAACCGTTGGAGAATTGAATCATAAACTGAGGGCTTGTGACTTTTCTTGTTATAGAATTCATCACTACTTCATTCTTGGAAGCAATTCTTAATATTTCCTGATAAATCAGTTCAACTTGAGTTTTCATTGGCGCAATAACTAATGATCTACCATCTTTATGCGTATAGCTGTAGTGCAACAGCTGTACTGCCAAGCTGAATGTCTTACCTAAACGACGACCAGCTCTTAATACTTTTCTTAAAGATGGATCACGCAATATGAGAATTTGATATACACGCAAATTTGCTTCTAGAAATTGTTTTGCCCAAACAACTGGATCCTTAGAAACATGCAGCTGTCTTTGATGCTCCGCACTAATTCCATCTGCCAATAAATCCAAATCGACTTCAAATGGCTCATCAATTAAAAGGGCTAATTCCCTATTCGTCATTCTTCTTTCCAAAACAGGAGTTCCATCATTCCAAGCTAAATGAGATAGTTTATTTTCAAATACCCATTCAATTCTATTAACCTGCTTAATTAACTCAGGATCTTGAATTCGAATAATATCAAGCAAATCTTCTCTAGAGAGTTTTTCTAAAGCGTTTCTAAATTCTTGTGTTTTTGTAAATATACTCATAATCATCCATAATGCGCAGCCATCATTGCGCCTTCTGTCCCAAGCATACTTCTAGCATTAAGTCTAGAGTTTTGTATTGCCTGAACCCCTCTAGCTCTTGATGTAGCAGCCGCTTCAGTATCCCTATATCCCATTCCAAATGTAGGTTTAGCTATTGATCCTTGTAAAGATTTATTGGCATCTCTCGTAAAATTAATTCCACTCTTAACTAACTCTCCACCCATTTTAGCAAGATCGTATGCTAAAGATGCAGCTGCTATAACGTTAAGTCCAGGTACAGCTAATCCCCCCGCTCTGACTGCCATCATTCCGGCTGCACCTTTACCACCTAATTTTAAAGCTGTCTTTGCCCCAACTTGGGAAAAGAATTTTCCTCCACCAGTAGATCGTAAGAATGCTATTGCTTCATCGGCGCCCTTCAAAACTTGCCCGCTTGCTAGCTTTATTCCATCATCTCCAAAAGAGCCAACTGCCTTAGCGAAAGCTTTTTCTGCAGAGGCCGCACCTTGTGCTGCTCTGCCCTCTAGTCCTGGTATGCCCCCAAAGCCAAGTGCGCCACGAGTGTATCCAGCCATGTATCCTGTAGCTGCACCGGTTAACGCAGAGGCTTGCAAGTTGCCCCTAACTCCCATCGCTCCAGTTTGACCGTAAGATGCGCCAACTATTTGATTGCTCAAAGTTGCCACCCCACCAGAAGACCCTAATGTCGGTGCTACAAATTTTGAAGCCAACGCTGGATTATTCATTCTCAGCATTGAGGCAGTTGCGTTGTCTACTCTTGATAATTTTGCTGCTGCCCTAGAGGAACCTTTTATGGCTCTTCTTTCTAAAGCGTCTGTTTTAACTCCAGCTGATATTCCAGAAAGAAGGCCTGGACCAAAAGCTTTTTCGCCCTCCATTAAATCAGCGCTCATAATTTTAGATGCTAAACGTTCACCGTATTTATTGTTCAACATTTTATAACCACCAAACATTGAATATGCGCCAGCTTGTTCTTTAGCAAAAATGCTTTGAGAGTGTGCTCTAAAAAAAGCTCTAGGATTTGCTGTTATATTGTTAACTCTGGATGATCTTAAAAATGGCGTTTTTCCAGCTGCGCGGGCACTTGCAGTTCTTGATGCTGAACCAACAAAATGAGAATTTGACGCACCAGACAGTTGTCCGCCGACCATGATTCTATGTTTAGAGGCTCTTTTTGCTAGTCTTTTTTGTCGTCTTGCGCTTAATACTTTTTGTGGATCTCCAAGATCATCCATAAATCCACCATACATCATGGTGTTTGAACCTCTCATTGAACCAAATGCTATGGATTCACTGAATCCTGGCAAATGCTCCATCATCCTAAATCCGAGTGGAGTATCTGGAGTGCCTAAAAATGTTGATTCGTTAAGGGGTCCAATTTCACCCATGTCACCTGTATACATCATGGACATAATTAGTAACCTCTTCTTGAGTTATGCATTCCGAGGACTATATCTCCGCTAGCATTTAGCGCGCTTTGCGTAGATCTAGTGGAAGAGTAGGGTGAGTTTTGAAAGAACTCTCTATTGTTATTCATATATGCTCCGACACCAAGAGCAGGCAAAAGAATCCCAAGGTTTGCGCCAACAACACCGCCAACTAGTCCGCCACCAATTTTTCCTATTTTAGAACCAGTTTTTCCAAAACCAGAGCCAAGGAACGCTCCTGCTGCTGCCCCCATGGTTCCAGTAACTGGGCCTGTAGCTGTTCTGGCTGCAACTATTGAGGCTGCAAATGTATCAGAATTTATTGGCGGGTTTGCAGCAAAGTAATCTCCGGGCGCACTAGCTTGCAGCAAACCGCCACCAACTCCACCCATTAAACTACCAGCTAAAAATCTTGCATCCAAATCTCTTCCAGTAAAATATCTATCTGCTTCGGTATCGTCAAATGCAGCTTCAAAGGCTGCGTCTTTTATTGGCTGCCCAATGGAAGATCCAAATCCAACTGCACCAGCGCCAATGGCCACTCCAGCTAAGCCAGCCTTGCTTGTGCCAACCTTATTCAAGGCGCTATTCAGCCCAGATGCTGCCCCACGAACAGCTCTTCCGCTTCGACCTTGAGAAAAGGCTTCAGCTGTTCCTTCTAACTTTGGAATAAATTCTTCGTCCAATCTTTTTCCAACTGATTCAGAGACATCATCAAACGCTTGCTTTGCTCTGTCACGAATTCCTGCGGTCGCAGTAGATGCCCTTGCTCGACTGCTTTGAGCGACTGGCCTCACTGTATCATCAATATATGATTTAACTCTTTTTCCCAAAGAAGACAAATTAACTGGCATTATTACTGTCCTCCATAAAGGTGATTGTATTTGTTATTTCCCATTTTTGTGTGTCCAATTTTATTTCTATCTAAATTACCAACAACTCCAGCTGTTACCAGTGGATCCCTTCTTGAGGAAGGTAAAGATGTTATAGATGATGTGTAGGCGTTTATAACGTTATTTTGATTATATGTTTCTACAGGCTGCTGCTCAAGCGTTTCGTTATATAAATCTCTTTCATCTTTCTTCTTAGTTAAATAGTAACCACCAATCATGGCTGCTGCACCCAATGCGATTAACCCAGCGTGGGGTTTAATGTTATTATATACTTCAACGCTTTTTGAAATATCCTGTTTTCTAGTTCCAGCTTTAATATTTTGCATAGCGGTTTTTAATAAATCACTATCACCAGATAACCTTTCGGCAACGTCGTTAGCTCCCTTTACTGATGCCTTAGCGATTGCATGCATATTCCTGGTAAAAGTAGTTCCACTTGGGGCGGTGGCTCTTGCTGTGGTTTCATCAAAGAAAAATGCTCTAAGCACGCCGGTAGAATCATCTATTATATTGCCAAGCATTTTGTTGCCAGTATCTCTAGTGAGATCTACACCCATGGATCCAGCATTCTGAACCAGTTTTGCTATTGGGCTATCTGCTCCCATATCTTGCATGTAGCCTGCAACAATGCCTCTTTTAGCTAATCCTTCCAATTCTAAAATTGCAGACGCTCTACCTTCTGGTGTTTTGTCGGAAAAAAGAGTTTTTAAGTTTTCTATTTCACTTCTTAAACGGTCGCCTGGTTCTTTAATAATATTTTTATAATTATCTGTTTCAATAAAATCTTCATATAACTTTTCTGCTATTCTCCTTGATGTAAGACCAGAATCATCCCTACTCTCTTGCCATGTTAAGTTTAGTATATTATGCACTTCATCTTGACCAGTAGTGGGACTAGTTATAGTTTTATTAACATAGCTTAAAGACATATTAACTTTGCCTTGAGCTATAGCCTCGCCCATGTTAGCAGCGCCTGAATCTGATGCTAATTCAATTGACTTAAAATATTCATATGGCAGTATTAGCTTTTTTCCTAGCGATTTCTGTGTCTGGGATTCCATGATTCTTAAAGTATCTTGGAATTGGAAATGAGTTATACCAAACTGAGAAACGACATCCCCTATTTCTTGAGATGCTGCGTAACGCATAGAGCTTCTTAAGATTGCACTTTCCTTATCTGGCAGAGGGTTAACTTGTGGATCCAAAGAGCCCATTCTACCTCTAGCCACGCCAGCGGTTGCTCTTGACATTAAATCTCCAAATGCAAGTTCGGTTGGACTAAAAATTGCATTAGCCATTCCCAATCCAGACATTGTTTGGCCGTGAGAAACATATTCTGCCAATATTTCAGATGCAGATCGTGCATTCATGTTGAATCCCATTGAAAATGTGGGCTTAGGATTCATTAATGATGCTACCTGCTGCATTGCGCTTCTAAGTTTTCCGCCTGCAGGATCACCAATTACCCTTGGATTATCTGCAAAGTTTTTATAGAAATTACCAACATTATGAATATAAGAATCTACATCCACAGATCCAATATTTGTTGGCATCCCTATTTGATCTATGAGATGTTGTGCTATTAGGATATTGGAGTTCTCTCTTCTTGTTAAGCCAAGACTCATTATTTGTTTTTCAAAAGGATTGATTCTTGGCGCAGTAGCGCTAGAAGAGATTGTTTGAGCTGGCGTTCCAGGGGCATTTAAGTTGACAACTTGTTCATAGCTACTATCTTGAGCTTTAGTTATAACATCTCTTAAATATGTTTTAGCTTGTGCATTATCTAGTTCTATTGGATTTCCTGCTCCAGTAAAAATCTTATATGATCCTTTATCATGCTTTCCTTTATCATACTTTATGAAGCCAGACTGAACCTCTTGCTCTACGCCGAGTTCATCTAATACTTTACCAAGGCTCTCTATGCCAAAAGAAGCTTTTGCCTGTTCTGCTGTAATCATTACTCTTGCGCCGGTCAAACCCTCATCTGTTTGAATATACCTAAGGGCTGCTTGAGATAATTGTTGTGGATCAGATATGTTTGCTTCTGGAACAATAGCCGAAGACTTCAATGCTGTTAATCTTGCAATATTAATTGTTTCTTCAGATATCTTTTTGCCTTGAACTGTTGAATGCTGTTTGCGAAAATCCAATTTACCTTGATGAATATATTTCAACATGTAGTCCTGCAACATCGTGTCGGTCTCGGCAACGTGTGTACCGCGAAATATTTTTTCAAAGACAGCTGGAGCATGATCTTCAGCGGCTACTAAGTCTAATAGATTTGTATTCATAATAAAGTTTTCCATAGCAGCGTATGTTGCTTTTCCGCCACGAGAAATATCAGCTAATGTTTCCTCTGCAAAAAAGCTTTTAATAAACTGCTGACCCCTTGCTATGGAGTCTAATTGGGGGTCCATATTTTCTTGTAATATGTTCCTCATATATTGACGACCAATTTCAAGTGTGTCTACCATAAAGGTCGGATTGTTATTTACTCTATCTAAGAATTTATCAACAACTGTATTTAAAGCTTTATTTTGACCATACCCTTTCATTGATCTAGTGGTATCAAGAAGAGTATTGATGTCATAACCAATATTGTGTCCAGTAAGGAAATCTACATTGTTTTCATCAGAAAGATAACCAAATAGATTTGTCATCTTTTCCATGAATTTATCTTCATTTCCAATAATATTTCCTGTTCTAGCGAAACCTTCTTGTTCAGCTATGAAATCAGTTAACGTCATGCTTTCACTTGCCAATACTCCAGATAATCTTGGAGAGCGAAACATAAAATGTGTATCCTCAAAACCAGTAGCCGATATCTGTCCAGCTGCAGCATCTAGGCCAGTTCTTTGTATTAGAGATAGAGATCTAGCCTGAGAACCAAACATTAAACCTGTAGATTCAATGTCTATGGTTGCTATCTTTGATGTTTGGGTAAAAAGCGTCCCATTAGAAAGAGCAGAAATTTGCGCCATATTTCTCTGTATTTGAGAAGAGGACATAATGTTTTGCGTATTAAATGTCATGTCAGATATAGATTCCGACATTGGGTCAACGTTGAATATCATTTTATTTAGAACTGCAAAAACAGGATGCTCCATTTTCTGATCTATATCAAAGAGCACACCAAGCCTGACATCGTTTGCTCCTTCCGGGAGCATGATACTTGGGAAGCCGACATTAGAGATTAGCTTATCTAACTGAAGAACATTTTGTCTATATTGCCCCATTAAAGTTCTTTTGGCTTGAAAATTAAAATAAGACAAATCAATCTTGCCCATTTTACGAATATGATCTACATCAACAACATTTGCCATTCCAGGTTTTAGATTTTCTGGTTCAGCTAGCATTCTGTAATACTGGTCTTCAAATTGCTTTTGCTGCTGCATGAAGTCGTCTGCAGATCCGTAAATTGCGGATGCCATCTGGTCATTTAGCATGAGCTCGCCAATTCCAGCAGATCTACCCGTGTTCTTTCTCAGAAGACCATGTGTTGTAGCACTAACTAATCTAGATAATCTTTGAAAAAGTTCTTCGGACATTAATCAATATCTTTCGGCAAATCTATCTCAATATAATCATCTTTATCATAAATGCCCAACTTTTGCTTGAGAACTTTCTCTCTTTGATTCTCTAAAGATTGAACTTTATAAAGTATGTCAGATATTGCTTGCGCACTATCGAGCTGCGCTTGACCAACCTTTGCTTTAGCCTCTCTAGTTGCAAGGAGTTGATTTCTTAAATCTTTTCTACGCTTATGTAATCTGTCTTCTAAATCTACAGCTAAGTGTAGCTCTTTCTTCAATATTGGCTGACCATCATTGTCTACGCCTATAATATTTTCTTGAATAAAATGTTCTTTAGCCAAAAGTTTTGTTTTACGAATATACTGCACTTCTTGATCTACAAGATCTCTGACCATTGAAACCTCTACTAAGTTGTCGGGATGAACATCAAGTTGCTCCATATACTCTTTGGTGAACTGAGCTACTATAGACATTTCTATAGGGCAGGGCTTTCCTCTTGGAGCAAGGTTTTCTTTTAGCAAAGGGCATGTGTCCGCGAATGTGCATTTATGCGCTTCACAATTCATCGGAATAGATGAAAACATTGACGTTCTGGTTTTTTGTGGCCGGACTAATTCAACGGCCTTTTCTTTTTCTTCATCTGTCCATGTTTCAGGAAAGAACAAATCTGGTCGCAGGGATTCAAAATCTTTTAAAAATTTTCCCTTGTCACTCTTTTCTATGTTGCTCATTTAAATCAATCCACTCACTATCATAAGAACTATCGGAATGAAACCTCTCTATTGTAACACTTTTGCAACGTGAACAATATGTGTCTCTTACTAAATATTGTTTTGCAAAGTCAAAATATTCAGTTACAGTTTGGACCATGCCATTACATCTCGGACAATTCATCTAGAGCCTTCATTAAACCCTTCTGTAGTTTACTGGCTACTTCTGCATTCTGGATTGCGTTATAGAAAATGCCTACTTCTCTGATTTCATCTGATGTTAAATAGGGAGATATCTTGTATCTTGACCCTTTGCATATTTCGCAATAAAAATCTTTTTCTTCATTAAAGCACGAGCACTTTTCGATTATGTCAAAGAACTCAAAAGAGTCAGCTATTTCAAACCATTTAGATTTAAAGAGCTTTTTGGTTTGTTCTTTAAATGCACGAAGTTTCTGAGGATCATTAGAAAGTAGTGTCCCCATATCTAAAGACTGTTTCATTAAATCATTTATTGTTTTATACAGAAAATTTGCTAACTGAAAATCACCATTAACATCTACAAACTTTTTCCAATCATTCATCATAATTCCTAACTATTGTTTTTAATATTTATACATTGACTGTCTTCCTGACGAAGCGCCTTCTCCTCTTCTATTCATTGCGACGCCAGCTGCAACCCCCATTCCTAATCCTATGCCAAGTAAAGATTTTCGAGAAAACCGTGGATTCTTTGGACCAGGAATATTATCAATTCCCGGCATTTTCTTGAGGGCAGCAGATCTCGCTCTTGCTGCATCGATTCCCGCCATTCTTTTTGGAGTCATAACGGTTCTTTTCATGTCCATTGCTGAACCGGGTGCATTTCTTGGGTTAAAACCTGGCAAAAATGGCTGATTGCTAATCCTTGCAGAGGTTCCTCCCATGGCACGTCTTTTTGGAACAGAATGAGAGGGTCTTGGGGTAGGTCCTCCGGCACCCTCAAAACCTGGCAATTGTGGTGCTCCAGGTATTCTTGTTTTTTTCACTGCTGCTCGTCTAGAGTATGGTACTCCGGTTAATCCTGGATTTTCAAATATGCTCATTATATTTCCTTTTTCACATTTACTTGTTTTCTTGTTGGTTTTTGAAAATCAAAAGTAAAACTATCATCAAGATAGTCAATATAAAATATAGTACCTTTTGGTATGCTGCTATTAACAATTGTTTTAGCTAATGGCGTTTCTATAACATCTCTTCTTATCTGAGAGATACCTCTTGCTCCTTTTACTGTATCTATACCCTTGTCTATCAGGGCGTTTATGACATTGTCAGTGTATGCGATTGACAAGCCTTTTCTGGATAATTTATCTGCTATAAGATTCATTTCCATTTGTGCTATTTTTTGGCAATTTTCATAATTTAAATGATTAAAAATAACAATTTTATCTAATCTATTTATAAGTTCTGGTTTAAAGTATTTGTTAATTGCTTCATTAGCATTTTTCTGCACAACTGATCTTGCTGGAACTTCTCTGGTTTCTCTTTTAAAAACAACGTTACGGGTAAAGCCGGCGCCGGTAGAAATCATATGATCAACTGTTTTATCATTTCCTAGATTAGTAGTTAAAATAATAATACAATTTCTGAAGTTGACAGTTTCACCCTTAGAGTCTGTAACCATTCCTTCGTCAAATATTCTTAAAAATGTATTCCAGATATCAGCGTGTGCTTTTTCTACTTCGTCAATCAAAACAACTGTGTTTGGGTTTTTCTTAATTTGATTAGTAAGCTGGCCACCATCATCATGGCCTATGTATCCTGGTGGTGAACCCAGAAGCTTTTGGTTTTCATGCTTATGCTGATACTCTCCACAGTCTATTCTGACCATGGATGATTCGCTGTCAAAAAGATATTTATGTAAAGCATTAGCTAAATGAGTTTTTCCAACACCTGAGCTTCCGGCAAATAAGAAAACACCCAATGGTCTATTGGGATCATTTAGATCTGCCTGAGACCTAAAAAGGGCTGAAACAACTTCATCAATTGCCTCGTCCTGCCCTATCACATTGTCTTTAAGATATTGCTCTAGCCCTAGGAACTTTTGCTTGTTCAGTTTCTTCACCTTAGATGGTGTAGGTGTAGATTTTGTTTTTGCTTCTGCCTGACGTAGAAATTTTTTAATTTGATCAATATTATAATCTTTACCTGGTCCATCGGAAAACTTGGCTGGATTTGTTGAGTAAGCTATGTTTAACCAGTATTCAACATCCAAACTTGGATTCAACATAACGCAGCCAGCGTAAACAGCTTCTAGTGCTCGTTCTGCTGCTTCTCTAGACATTGAGGCTAAGGCGGCAGCAACATCTGTTGTTAAATTATAAACAATGAATTGTAATATCTTTTTTCTTAAATCTTTTGCGCTCTTATTTTTTTTAACAAACTCTTCTAGATCTTTTACTGGTAAAACTTTAAATTTAACATTAGTGCCGAGTTCGGGTATGAATATTTGATAGATGTTCATCGACTACCTCTTTCATGGGCACGTTCTCTTATATAGAGTATATTATTATATATTACCATATAAGTATATAGGTATATAGTAACTATATATGTATATAGTAAGGGGGGAAGGGGGGAAGGGGGGATCATGGCTAGCTTATCACAGTGTGTCAAATTCAATCAACACAAAGCGCAAAATGTTGTTAGTTTCTTTCTGGAGAAAAATCTTCTATAGAAGGATGAGCTTCTAGACACGGCCCGGAAAAAGCCCAATACTTAATTAAGTCAACCGGTGTGTCAAAACGGTTCTTCAGAAGATACAATGCTAGGTGTAGCTGTTCGTCAACTCTAATTTTCTTTTCCATATAACTCCTAATCGATAATGTAAAAACTATGGTATATTATACCATCAGTCCTGGACATTTGGTTGGGGACGTCTAGTTTTTCGTGGTATAATCTATGTGTCATCAAGCTGAGGATTGGTAGGATCTAATGACAGAAGAAACAACGTCCGTTGAAAATGAAAACGCTTCGGGCATCAAGAAAACTCTTAAAGAAGACTCAAAAGCTTTAGAGCTAGCAATTGCGCAACTGCAGAAGCAGTATGGTTCTGGCGCAGTCATCAAACTTGGTTCAACAAACGTTAAGCCATGGTCATCGATTCCAACAGGGGCACTAACACTTGACCATGCTTTAGGCATTGGAGGATTGCCTCGTGGTAGAGTTGTAGAGATATTTGGACCAGAGTCCTCAGGTAAGTCTACACTTGCTCTGACAGCTGTCGCCAAGGCCCAGCAAATGGGCCTCACGTGCGCATACATCGACGCTGAGCATGCTCTTGACCCTGTGTACATGCAAGCCGTTGGAATCGATTTAGATAACCTTCTGCTTGCACAGCCTGACTATGGCGAGCAAGGATTCGACATCGCTGATAGATTGCTGAGAACTGGCGACATAGGTCTCATTGTTATTGACTCTGTTGCCGCTCTTGTTCCCAAAGCAGAGCTTGATGGAGAGATGGAACAAATGCAGATGGGACTACAGGCACGCATGATGGCTAAGGCTATGCGTAAGCTTACTGGTTTAGCTTCTCAGCATGATACTTTGATTATTTTCATTAATCAGCTAAGAAACAAGATTGGTGTAATGTTCGGCAATCCAGAGACAACTCCTGGTGGTTTTGCATTGAAGTATGCAGCTTCTGTTCGCATTGATGTCCGCAAGAAGGAAGATCTGAAAGATAAGCACGGCGATCCTACTGGTATCAAAGTCAAAGCTAAGATCATTAAGAATAAAATGGCTCCGCCAATGAAAGTCGTTGAATTCGATATTGTTTATGCCCACGGCATTGATGAGTTTGGATGTATTTTTGATCTAGGAATTGATAAGGGAATTCTTACTCAAAAAGGCGCATGGGTTTACTATAACGGTGAAAACTTTTCTCAAGGTAGAGATAATGCTATTGAGAAGTTAAAGGATTCTCCAGAGATAGTGAGTGCGATCAAAGGCTAGCAATGAAGTTTGAACCTATAACTTGTTCAGAATGTTCTTATCCTCCCAATTTTGTTATTTCCTCGGGAAATGACAACGGTCAGAAAATTTTTTTTATAAAATGTAGAGACTGTGGTGATTGTTGGGAGGAAGCTGATGACTCAGATGATGAGTGAAGCTGATTTGCAGGTTGCTGCG
>Ga0129336_10000610_pt1 | contig 21140 bp, 21 predicted proteins | sample CPB6_02_DNA_FD_96878 | JGI IMG/M metagenome (GOLD analysis project Ga0129336, IMG submission 96878) | Freshwater to marine salinity gradient microbial communities from Chesapeake Bay, USA - CPBay_Sum_0.6_0.2_DNA | ecosystem: Environmental > Aquatic > Marine > Coastal | place: USA: Chesapeake... | reverse complement strand
CTCCGCCCACGCGTTGGCGGCGGCATTCGCGACCTTCAGGCCACCCACGCCGTAGGTGGTCGCGACCACGCCGAACCCGCGGAGTCGGGCGTAGGCATCGGCCGCGAAGGCCGCGCCCTGCTCGTCGGTGGCGACGAGCAGCGGGAACCCCTCCTCGTCCAGTGCGGAGAACAGGCGCAGGGCGAAGTCACCGACGATGCCGAACCCCTCGTCGACCCCGAGCTCGCGGAACCGACGCACCAGGTGCGCGGCGATGGTCGTCGTCCCTGCGTCCGTCTGCACGGGCGCGATCCTGCCATGGCGCGCAGGCAGGCCCTAACCGGCGTAGGAGACCCACCTGTCGGCGAGGGTCTTCGCCACCGACTCCACCGCGGCGGTGTCGACCGCGACCTCGCCGATCCCGGTGCGGGCCAGCGAGTACATGAACTGCTGGACGGTGTCACCGACGAGCAGGTAGACGCTGTAGTTGGCCTGCGTGTAGTCCTTCTTCCCCAGGTTGGGGAAGGTGACCAGCACGTTCGACCACACACCGGGCACGTCACCGACGCTGACGGATGCAGTGCCGTTGGTCCAGCGCTCGTAGTCCTTCTTCGTGGTCGGGATCGGTCCACTGGTGTTCTTGCTGCACTTGGCGATGGAGGCCGTCACCTTGTCCCACGCGGCGCGCGCAGCATCGGCCGACGCGTACCGCTCGACCTGCTGCGCGACCGAGCCCTTGCCGGTGATGTCGAGCGGTCCTCCCGTGTTGAACAGCGCGGTCACGAAGGTCTGCACGCCCTCCGGGAGGTCGGACTGGGCTGCGCAGTAGTTGAACAGGCCGGAGCCCGGGCTGACGGCCTGGAAGCTGCTCCATCCGCCGTCGGCGGCGGTCGCCATCGGCAGTGACGACGGGATGTCCGACGGCTGCACCGCGGTCCGCTCGGCCTGGGTCAGCACGGCCTCCTGGGTGATCGGCAGGTCGGCCCGACCCGCCCACCGGTCCGCGAGCTTGACGGCGAGGGCCGCGATCGCCTTGGTCGCCGCCGAAGGAATGGCGCGCTCACCGCCCGGCCGGGCCACCATCTGGACGGTGTCGCCGATCAGGTGAATCGCAACGTAGCCCTTCAGGCTGCCGGTCGTCACGACCTCCCAGCCGCGCTCACCACCGGGCACCCCGGCGATCCGGCGGGCGGCGTTGGTGGTCGTCGTCCCGTTGGCCGTGAAGGAGCCGTTGCACAGACTCGACACCTGCGAGCTCAGCGACTTCCACACCTTGGATGCCTTGCCGGCGTTGGCGTACTTGTACTCGTACTGGGTCACGCCGCCATAGGTCGCCATGAAGCCGATGGCTCCCCCGCGCGGGATGTTGACGGTCGTGTAGTTGGGGCCGCTCACGCAGACCGGCAGCGGATCCTGGCCGCCAGGGGGGTTGAAGTAGCCCGTGCTGAAGGTCCGCTCGGAGCCCGCGAGGCGCTTGAGGGCCGGGTCGGTGAAGTCGGCGGGGCGCACCATGGCGTTGGTTGCGAGCACCAGCGCGTCGGCGCTCGGCGGTGCGGCCACGCGCTCCTGCGCCGCCGACGCCGCACCCGCGCCCAGCGTGGCCATCAACGATGCCGCCCCCAGCGCGGCCAGCATCCTGCCCCAGCGTGTCCTCATGGGTTCCCCTTCGCGCGAACGTACGGCCTGACTTACGGGCCCAGTCTGCCCGACGAGGGGAAGGGACGCCTCGCGTGCCACACTGCAATAGTGGGCTGGCGGATCGGGGCAGCGGCTGCGGCCGTGATCCTCGTCGTCGTCTATGCGATCGGTTCCGGCCGCTGGGTATCGACGGGCAGCGCCTGGTACCTCTCCCTCGAGCAGCCGTGGTGGCAGCCCCCGCCCTGGGTGTTCGGGCTCATCTGGCCCTACAACTTCCTGATGCTCATCGTGGTCGGCATCGCGCTCAGCCTGAAGGCACCGCCCGGCCGCGTCACGGCCCTCCTCGTCCTGCTGGCCGCCACCGTGGCCCTCGCCATCGCCTGGGCCTACCTGTTCTACGTCCCGCACGAGCTGGCGTGGGCCGCGCTCGCCCTCACCGCCGCCGCTGTGCTCACCGTGCCCATCGTCGGCATCGCGTTCGGCCAGGCCGTGTGGATGGGCGCCGTCCTCGTGCCGTACCAGATCTGGCTCTTCCTCGCGACGAGCCTGTCCTGGGGCTACGTGGCCCGGCAGGTCTGACTGACAGGGCTGACTCGCCCCGCACCACCGTGACGCACCCCTACGATGCGTGAGGCTCGGCCGATCCCGTCCGCAGTCACCACGACCCGGAAGGGACACCATGAGCTCGAGCCTGACCGCGCTGTGGGACGAGGTCGTCGTCGTGCCCGACTTCCCGACACCCGGCATCTCGTTCAAGGACCTCTCGGGCATCCTCGCCAACCACACCACCCTGCGGCTGACCGTCCAGGCCTGGGCCGACCGCTTCCGGGCGGAGCATCCGACGATGATCGTCGGCATCGAGGCCCGCGGCTTCCCCCTCGCGGCAGCCCTGGCCTATGAGCTCGGCTGCGGCTTCGTGAGCCTGCGCAAGCCCGGCAAGCTCCCCCGCGACGTGCATCGCCGGGAGTACGAGCTGGAGTACGGGATGAGCGCGCTCGAGCTGCACCAGGACGCGCTCACGGTGGCGGACAGCGTCGTGGTCGTCGACGACGTCCTGGCGACGGGCGGAACCGCGGTGGCCGGCATCGAGCTCGTGCGGGCGACCGGCGCGCGCGTGATCGGGCTCGCCGTCGTGATGGACCTGCCCTTCCTTGGCGGCTGCGCCCGCCTCGAGGAGGTCGACGTGCCCGTGCAGATCCTCATTGACGACCAGGGCGTGCCCTACCCCTGAGCACGGGATCGATTCGCTGTCATCCCGCCCGATGGGGACTCGCTGCTCCTATCCTGCGGGGGTGGGAGGAGTCGGCCGAGCGATGCGCACATCGGCTGCCGTCACCCTCGCCTCCGTGGTCCTGGTGTCGGGGGCACCCGTCGCGTCGGCCAAGCCGCGCGAGGCCGACGAGGTCTTCCTGCCTGCGGGCAACGTCGTGGCCTCGATCGGGGCGAAGGGCATGGACTGCACCTACACCGACCCGCCGAGCGCCGCGTCGCGGTACCTGGCACCAGCCCTGGGCGTTCCCGCGACCGGCGATGTGGTCGTCACGGTGAGCGCGGGCCTGCCAAGCGCACCCCCGTCGCTCCTCACCGTCTCGGCGAAGACCGGAAAGGCCGCCTTGGTGGGCACGGTTGCCGCTCCCGGCTTCGCCACGAGCGCCACGCTGGTCTGCACCCTGCTCACCAGCGCGAACGGCGCGACCGCGGCCATCGAGGTCATCGCCCCCACCGGCCAGCGCACCTGGTACGCCGCCACCCTCGCCACCAAGACCATCACCCCCATCACCGTCCCCGCGGGAGTCCAGCTCACCTCCTCCGCCGCCGTGTCCCAGACCGGCGACCGCGTCTTCATCGCCTCCGAGCCCTGCGCCACCTGCACCACCGGGTACACCGTCCACTCCTTCGACACCACCACCGGCGCCCTCATCGCGACCTTCCCCATCACCATCCCCGCCGACCAGATCACCGCCGCCCGAGCAAGCGGACGCACCGGGATCTCCCTCGGCGCCACCGGATCACGCACCATCGTCGCCGTCGACGCCACCGACGCCCTCCACCTGTGGTCCCTCGACGACCGCACCCTCACCCCCGCCACCCAGAGCGCCCTGCCCCCCTCGACGGCCGGGCCCGCACGCGTGTCCAGCTGCCGCGGCCCCGCAGGGATGCAGGTCAGGGGCGGTCGCCTCCTCGCCGCGACCCCGATCGCGCTGGACTACTCCGCCCTGCCCGAGGTGGCGAGCAGTCCTTCCCGGCCGGCAGGGGAGACGGTGCGCGTGCTCGACGCGACGACGCTTGCGCCCGCCCTCGCCTTCGACGCCTACCGCGGGCCGTACGTGGCCGCAACGGAGGAGAACTCCCTGTGCCCGTGGTTCGGGCCCTACGACTTGATCCTCGATGCGAGCATCGCCTACTCGCCCACCACCGGGCAGAGCGTCGGCTGGAGCTACAGCGGGCAGTACGAGGCGGGACGGGTGCAGGGCACGGACCGCGTCTGGGACACGCGCACCGGTGACCCGATGGTCGGCTTCTCCCGCTGGGATGACCTATACCGCTACCCCTACACGCAGAACTTCGCGCCGACCCTTGCGCGCGTGAGCCCGACCGACGTCACGTCCTCACCCGCGTGGCAGCACCTCAGCTCGACCGTCGAGGGCTTCATCGACGACGACTTCACGCTCGTCCGATACGAGATCGGCGACGAGTGGGTCTACGTCACCGCCGACATCGCCCGCCGCGACTCCACCTACCGCTTCGTGAAGAAGTACGACGACGAGAAGGTGGCCGGACGCACCGTCGTCTACGCCGCCCCCAAGGTGTGGTGCTCCCGCACAACCACCAAGGCGCTGCCCGACTCGATCAAGGCCGACCTCAAGGCCCGCTGGTCCTGCACGCGCAATTCGGCCGGCTGGAAGGACGCGCAGAAGCGCGCCGAGGGGGCGACGGCCGGCCAGGTGGACTCGATCGAGGGCACCCTCACGCAGTGGGGCTCCGGCAGCGGAGTGCTGCTCTACGGCAGCACCCTCACCGACGCGCAGGCCAATCGCATCGGCTGGCTCGCCGGGTTCCAGGCCAAGTCGAGCTCCGCGTCCATCGTCTGCGACTCCGGTACTGCTCCACGGGAGTGCGATGCCGAGACCTACATCGGCAGCGGATTCAGCGGGGGCAACGACACCCTCTCGATCGCCGCGGGCGCTGCGAGCCTGCCCCGCCTGACAGCGAACGGCCGGCTGGTCCGCCGTTGAGCGGGCCAGCCGGCCGTTGCGTCGAGCTGCGTCAGCCCCCGACGCCGAGCACCGTCTGGATCGGGTCGACGAGGAAGTAGATCGCGAAGGCGATCGAGACGACCCACATCAGCCAGTTCACGTCGCGGATGCGACCGGTGAAGATCTTGATGATCACCCAGCTCACGAACCCGGCGCCGATGCCCACCGTGATCGAGTAGGTGAAGGGCATCAGGATGATGGTGAGGAAGGCTGGGATGCCGATCTGGTAGTCGAGGAAGTTGATGTGACGGATCTGCGTCATCATCAGGAAGCCGACCACCACGAGAGCCGGGGTCGCGGCCTCGTGCGGGATGATCGTGACCAGCGGTGAGAAGAACATCGCGATCAGGAAGAGCGCGCCGGTGACGAGCGAGGCGATACCCGTGCGTGCCCCCTCACCGATGCCCGCCGCCGATTCGATGTAGGAGGTGTTGGTCGACGTGGACGCAGCACCGCCTGCGATCGCCGACACCGAGTCGACGACCAGGATCGACTGGAAGTGCGGGATCTGGCCCTTGTCGTCGAGCAGGTCCGCCTCCGTGGCCAGGCCGAAGGCCGTGCCCATGGTGTCGAAGAAGTCACTGAGCATCAGCGAGAAGATCGCCAGGATCGTCGCGATGACGCCGATGGCCTGCCAGCTCCCCAGCAGGTTGAACTGGCCGAGCAGGCTCAGATCCGGGACACCGATCACCTGATCCGGGATCTTCGGGACGTTCAGGCTCCAGCCGACCGGGTTCGCCTCGCTGCCGTCCGGGCCGGTCCGGGGTCCGACGTTGGCGACGGCCTCGACGATGATCGCGACGACGGCCGTCACCAGGATGCCGATGAGGATCGCTCCCCGGACCTTGCGCACCAGCAGGATGATCGTCAGAAGCAGGCCGAAGACGAAGATGAACATCGGCCAGCCGCGCAGCGACCCGAACAGGCCGAAGCTGATCAGCGGGACACCCGGACGCACGACACCCGCATCGACCAGGCCGATGATCGCGATGAACAGGCCGATGCCGACGCCGATGGCGTACTTCAGCTGCTCGGGCACGGCCGTGAACACGGCTGAGCGGAAGCCTGTCAGCACCAGCAGCAGGATGATGATGCCCTCGATGACCACCAGGCCCATCGCGTCCGCCCACGTCATCTGGGGGGCGAGGGTGAAAGCGACGAACCCGTTCAGGCCGAGGCCAGCGGCGACGGCGATCGGGAATCGGCCGATCGCGCCCATGAGGATCGTGAGCAGGCCGGCGACCAGCGCCGTCGCGGCGGCGACCATGGCGATGGCCACTACCGGATCGGAGTTCTCGCCGATGAACATCCCGTTGACATCCTTGGCGGTCCCGATGATGAGCGGGTTCAGGACGACGATGTACGCCATCGTGAAGAACGTGACGAATCCGCCGCGGATCTCCCGACCGTAGGTCGAGCCGCGGGCGGTGAGCGAGAACCAGCGGTCGAAGCCGCTGACCTGCGCATCCTGCTGAACTGCCACTGATGCCTCCCTGGGCGACGCCGACGGGGGAATGAGGAAGCCTGCGGTCAGGAACGTCGGTGAAGGCCGCACCGTAGCGCGGCCGAGGGTGATACCGGGGGCGTTTGGGCACGTCGATGGCCCGTCGCGTCATTCCTCGACGCGCTCCAGCCGCACGGGAAACTTGAGCCACGCCAGTACCAGCCCGAGCAGCACGATGGTCGCCCCGACGACCATCGCCCACGTCATGCCCTCGACGAACGCATCGGCCGTCACGACCCGTACCGCCTCGGCACCGGGGTCGGAGAGCTCATCGGCGATGAGGAAGGCGGACGCGAGGGACTCGCGCACCGCCGAGAGGACCTCGTCTGGCACCTGGCTCACGCGATCACCGAGCGAGGCGATGGCCTCCTCGATCCGCGCGCGGTAGAACACCGACATCAGCGCACCCAGGATGGCGACGCCGAACGACCCGCCCAGCTCGCCGACCGCGTCGTTCACCGCAGATCCCATGCCGGATCGCTCCCGCGGCACCGAGGCGAGGACGGCGTTCGTCGCCTGCGGCAGCGCCAGACCCATGCCCACCCCGACGAGGGCCAGGCTCATGCCGATGTAGGCGTACCCCGTGTCGGTGCGGAAGGCGCTGGACAGGGCAAGCCCGAGGGTGACCAGTCCCAGCCCGATGACGACCAGCCGACGCGCACCGAGGCGCGCGGCGATCGCCGGGCTCGCGAGGGAGGCCACGAACAGGCCGCCGGCGGCGGGCAGCATGGCCAGCCCGGACTCCAGGGGCCCCATCGCCTGAACGAGCTGCAGGAACTGCGGGAGCAGGAACATGGCTCCCATCAGCGCGAAGTAGACCAGCCCCACCATGACGATCGGCACCGTGAACGCACCCTGCCGGAAGAGCGACATCGGCAGGAGCGGACGCGGGGCGCGGCGCTCCCACCACACGAAGCTGCTCAAGCCGATCACGGCCAGCAGCGTCGTCACAATCGTCATCACCGAGATGCCCTCCTCCGGCAGCTCGATGATCGTGACCACCAGGGCGATCAGGCCCAGCGACGACAGCGCCGCACCCCGCATGTCGAGCATCGGCCGCGACTCGTCCCGCGACTCCGGCACCAGCAGCAGTGCCGCGACAAGCACGATGGCGACAAGAGGCGGATTGACCCAGAAGATCGACTGCCAGGAGAAGTTCTGCAGCAGCAGGCCGCCGATGATCGGCCCGAGGGCCACGCCGACGCCGGCCACGGCGGCCCAGATGCCGATCGCCCGCGCACGCTCGCGGGGCTCCCGGAAGACCTGGACGAGGATCGAGAGCGTCGACGGCATGATGAACGCACCGCCGATGCCCATCAGCGCCCGGCACACCGTCAATGTCGCAGCACTGTCGACGAGCCCGGCCGCGAAGGAGGCGACGCCGAACACCACCAGCCCGATGAGCAGGACCAATCGGCGGCCGAATCGATCGCCGAGGCTGCCCGCGAGGAGCAGGGTGCCGGCGAACATCACGGAGTACGCATCGACGACCCACTGCAGCTGCGATGTGGTGGCGCCGAGGTCCTCCTGGATCCGCGGCAGCGCGACGTTGACGATCGTGTTGTCGAGCGAGATCAGCGCCAGGGCTGTGGCGAGGACGGCGAGCGCGAGCCACCGGCGTTGAGCGGGCACCGCGTCAGGCTAGCCCTGCTCGGGGTCCTGCTGGGCCCGCTGCGGCGGACCTCCCGGCGGATCTCGCCGCTGGAGCTCGCGCACATGGTCTCGCCATGCCTGCTCGTCGGGATCGATGCTCGGTGCACCCTCCCCCGAGTCATTCGCTGCAGCCGTGGCGAGGGCCTCCTGCTCGCGGGCCTCCTGCTCGCGGGCCTCCTGCTCAAGCGCCTCCGCCTCGAACCGCGCCACCCGCGCCCGGAAGTAGCCGCTGATCGACTTGGTGATGCTGCCGTGCTTGCGGTAGCGGTTCCACACGACGATCGCGAACAGGCCGATGACCGGCCACTGGATCGTGTAGGCCCAGGCGCGGTCGACTCCCTCGCGCGCGCGGCTGAACTCGACGGCGGTGGCGAAGGCGCACAGCGCGAGCACCAGGACCAGCGGAAGGTGGAGCTGCCACAGGTCTCGCGTGCGTCGCCGACGCTCGTCACTCACGCCGGGACGCCCTCCTCATCATGCTCGCGCGCCGATGCCGGCGGCTCCGAGGTCGCCTCGGTGCCGCGGCCGCCGAAGGCCGCCCACGCGATGAGGGCCACTCCGAGCGCCGCGGCCAGCCACGTTCCCGCGCCGAGGCCCCCCGGCGCATCGCGCTCGAGCCACCAGATCGCCACGGGCAGTCCGGCCATCGCGAGCACGGCGGCCACGGGCGCCGGCCGGTCGCGCAGCACCGCCACGAGGATCCCGCCCACGATCACCAGGATCGCACCGGCCGCGACGGCGGACAGCTGCAGCGCCCGTCCGGCGAGGGCGCTCGGGAGCCACGCCCCGACGACCACCACGGCCACCAGGGCGAGGACGGCGGCCACCTCGGGATAGCGGAGCAGGAGTCCCGGTGCCCGCAGGAGGCGCGGCTGCGCAAAGGCCACCGCCAGCGGCAGGCCGAGGAGCAGGATGACTAGGGCACCTGCCGAGACCCGGTCGCCGGCGAGCGCGATCCCCGGGGGCGCCGTGCGCGAGAGCGCGACCGACAGTCCGTAGACGGCGCCCATCCATGCCACCTCCCACGCGACCCACCGCGTGAAGTCCGCACCCGGCACCCGCTGGCCGTCGACCATCGCGGTCGACCATCGCTCGGCGATCGCGCGACGGTGACGCCACCCCCAGCCGATGAGGACGATGAGGATGGTGACCTTGGCCAGGATGATCGCGCCGTAAGGCGAGGTCACCAGTGAGACCACTCCGTCCAGGCGCAGCGAGGCGTTCAGCACGCCCGACTCGGCCACCATGATGACGCTGATGAGCGCGAGCATGCTGAAGCGCCGGACCACTTTGCCCGGGTCGGGAGCGCCGCTGCCCACGTGGACGGCGACCGCGACGAGCCCGCCGACCCACAGCGACGCGAACACCAGGTGCAGTCCCAGCGACACCGTGGCCGCGGTGTGCCCGTGCTGGAGGACGGCATGGCCGGTGAGCCCGGGCAGCCACGCGGCCGCGACCAGCAGCAGCGCGGCCGCGCCCCCGAGGACGCGTCGACGGCCGACCGCGACGAGCGCGCAGGCGACCACGATCAGCACCGCCTGGCCGAGCAGCACGCGGCCGAGCTCGGTCTGGTCCAGCAGGGCCAGCGCCACCTGCCGGTCCCAGGCGCTCGCCAGGGGCAGGGCCAGCACCTCCGACACCGTGAGCACCGCCTGCACGCCGAGCGCCAGGAGCCAGATCCCGGCGCCGGCCAGGGCCAGCCGCCGCAGTACCGGACTCGGCCGCGGGGCCAGCACCCCGCCCACGACGGCCGCGCCGATCGTCACGGCAGCAGCCAGGTCGCGCACCCAGATGTCCAGCGGCAGGGCCAGGAGCGTGGTCGCCGGGACCACGGGCAGCCCGGGAATCCCGCCCGAGCTGAGTCCCCCGAGGGCGAACAGCACCAGCAGCAGGACGGGGGCACCGACGGCGAGGCCCGCAAGGGCGCGGGGCAGGACGGACACGGCGTGCGCTACGAGGCCGAGGGCGAGGCCTTCTTCGTTGCCGAGGGCGACGCCTTCTTCTTGGACGGGGACGCGCTCGGCGATGCCGAGCCGCTCGGCGACGGAGAGGTGCTCGGGCTCGGCGACACGGTGGACGAGGAGGACTGCTTGAACGAGCCGAACACGGCCGGGTCGGTGTTCGGGCTGGTGACGAAGAACGTGGTGACCAGTGCACCGAGCAGCACGGCCACGCTCACCCACGTCATGTAGTAGGCCGTCGCCTGCGCCTGGTAGCTCACCCGCTGGCTGACCAGGCCCTTGCGCGAGCGGTTCACCATGCCGATGAGCAGGAACAGCACGAGCAGCATGTGGGCGAGGTTGCTCGCGCACAGGACGATGACGGCCGAGGCGTACGCGCCGTCCGACGGGCCGAAGGGGAAGGTGGAGATCTGCACCCACTGGACCACCAGTGCCGCGACCATGAGGAGGGCCGAGAGCACCGACCCGGTCACGAGCGCCGTCTGGTACCCCGACCGGCCCGCGCGGTACGCCCACCACATCGCCACCGTCGACAGCACGACGATCAGCAGGACGAGCCAGAACGGCCACTCGGCCGCGAAGGTCGCCTCGACCTTCTTGGGGATGTCGTTGTTGGTCTCCACCGCAGTGAGCCGTGCGCCCGGCGGTGCCCAGCCCCCGTTGACGTTCAGGCTCCACAGGTACGTGTAGCTGATCAGCAGCGCGACGGTGCCGGCCGCATCGGCGATGATCATCAGCCAGAGCGCCAGCCGGTTGCGTCGGCCGACCCTGTCGACGGGCTCGCCCGTCGTCGCGAAGAGCGCCGGGGAGGTGGTGGGGCTGCTCACGGCACCCCCGCCTTGTCGTCGCTCTCGAGCCTGGTGTCCGGCCCGAGGTCGCCGTCCAGCGACTTCATCCGCTGCTCGTACGGGTCGGGAACGCCGTAGTTGTACGGACGCTCAGTGACGACCGGCAGGACCTCGAAGTTCTCCAGCGGGACCGGCGTGGCGGTCTGCCACTCGAGCGACTTGGAGCCCCAAGGGTTGCTGGAGGCGACGTCGCCGCTGCGCCACGAGAAGATGATCGCGGCCAGGAAGATCAGCATGCCCAGACCGATGACGTACGCGCCGATGGTCGACAGCCAGTTCGAGATGTTGAACATGTCGTCGAACTGCAGCACGCGGCGCGGCTGGCCCTGCAGGCCGGCAACGAACATGGAGCCGAACGTGATCTGGAACCCGACGAACGCGGTCCACAGGCCGATGGAGCCCCAGCGCTCGTCCAGGATGCGCCCGGTCATCTTCGGGAAGTAGAAGGCGATGCCGCCCATGGCCCCGAACAGCCCCGCGCCCATGAGCATGTAGTGGAAGTGGGCGACGACGAACATGCTGCCGTGGAAGTACTGGTCGGCCGGCACGTCGGACAGGTAGATACCGGTGACGCCACCGATCATCTTGTTGAACACCACCGCGTAGATCGCCATGAGTGGCAGGCGCGTCCACACCGTCGATCGCCAGAAGGTGCCGATGGCCACGAGCACGAGGAAGCCGACCGGGATGGAGATCATCTCGGTGGAGAGCATGAACGGGTAGTTGACCGCCGGGGCCCAGCCGGTCATGTACATGTGGTGCGCCCATACGAGGCCGCTGAGCGCGACGACGCCGATGATGCCGGCCACCGCGAAGTTGAACGAGAAGAGCGGGCGCCGCAGGAACACCGGCATGATCTCGAGGGCGAGGGCCATCGAGGGGATGAGGATGACGTAGACCTCGGGGTGGCCCAGCAGCCAGAACAGGTTCTCGTACAGCCAGACGCTGCCGCCCTGCACCGGGTTGAAGAACACCGTGTCCCAGATCCGATCGGTGAGGGCGAGGATCTGCGAGTACTGGTAGAAGGGGAACGCGTACAGGCCCATCAGGGATGCCGCGAAGACGCCGAACACCAGGATCGGCGTGCGCGACCAGGTCATGCCCTTGGCGCGCATCGTCAGGATCGTCGTCATGAGGTTCACGCTGGCGACACCGGTCGAGATGGCGAACACGATGATCGTCATCTGGTAGCCGAGCATGCCCGGGGGTGCCTGTGCCGCGAGCGGGTAGTAGACCGACCAGCCGTCCTGGATGCCGCCGACGAACATCGAGCTGATGAGGCAGACCACGGCGGCCACGAGCAGCCACAGGCTCAGCGCGTTCAGCCGCGGGAAGGCCATGTCGCGGGCGCCGATCATCATCGGCACGATGAAGTTGCCGACCGGCCCGCTGATGACGACGATCATGGCGATGACCATGGCGATGCCGTGGGTGCCGATGATCGTGTTGTAGAAGGTCGGCGCGAACAGCTCGGCCCATGTCACGCCGAGCTCGGTGCGGATGAGCATCGCCAGCGTGCCGCCGAGGGCGAAGATGACGAGCGTGACGACGAGGTACTGGATGCCGACGACCTTGTGGTCGGTCGTGAACTTGAAGTAGCGGCGGAAGCCGAGGTCCTTGCCCGCCATGTACTCCGCGTCCGCGTGCGTGATGTCGCGCCCCAGCAGCCAGCGAACCGGCCCGACGAAGGCACCCATTCCCAGCATGAAGCCGACGACCCAGCCGATCAGGACAGCGAGGTAGACGTACTCCGGTTCGGTGGGTGCGAACGTGGCGTTGGATGCCGAGGTCGGCGTGAGTGCCGCCGTGATCCAGCCCGCCGCCACCGCGCCGACGATGCCGGCGAGCAGGCCCGTGCCGAAGTTGAGGTGCCGCATGATGCCGCCCGGCTTGCCGTGCTGCGGGGGCTGGGGGACCTCGGCGCCGAACACGGTCGCGTTGGGAGGTGCAGTCGTCGTCGTGGTCATGACGTCCTCTGACCCCCGTTCTCGCGGACCCAGGAGTCGAAGGCGTCCTTCTCCAGGACGCGGATCTCCGTCTGCATGTAGGCGTGGTGGAGACCGCAGAGCTCGGCGCACCGGACGTTGAAGGTGCCGGCCTTGTTCGGCGTGACACCTGTCTGCGTGATCGCACCCGGATTCGCGTCGATCTTGACGCCGAGCTCGACGGCCCAGAAGTTGTGCAGGACGTCCTTCGACGTGACGTTGAAGTAGACCGCCCGGTCCTTCGGCAGGTACAGGATGTCGGACGTGAGGCCGTCGTGCTGCGGGTACTCGAACGTCCAGACCCACTGCTGGCCCGTCACGTTGACGATCAGGGCGCTGCTCCCCCCGGGCTGCTCGTCGGCGCTGACGGTGCCGTAGGAGTTCGCGGTGATCTGGGCCAGCTCCATCAGGCCCCAGACGACGAGGAACATCGCGAGCAGGCTCGTGATCACCGACCACAGGATGTTCGCCACGAAGTTGCCGCGGATCGCCGGGCTCGCATCGGCCGGCACCTCGTCCCCGGACACGTGCTTCCAGCCGAGCAGGCTGTAGACGAGCACCGCGAAGACGAAGGCGGTGATGGGGATCGAGATCAGCGTGAACACGAAGATCGTGGTCTGGATGTCCTCCATGATCGGCGACGCCGGCGCACCGGACTGGTTCATCGCCGCGAGGATCAGCCAGCACAGCGGCAGCAGGATGAACCCGATGACGACCGTCAGGATCATGATCGACCGGGCGTAGGGGCGGCTCATCCACTCCCGCACGCGGTGCATCGGCGCCGGCCGGTTGGTGGGCTCCTCGGGGGCGTCCGGCGTCATGGTCGTCATGCGACGACCTCGAACGTGCCGGCCATCCAGCCGCGGGCCTGCATCGGGCCGCCGAACTCCTGGTACAGGTCGCCGCACGGGAACTCGCAGTTCCAGACGTACGTGCCCGCCTCACCCGTGACGAAGGTGACGCTGATCTTCTGCGGATCGACCGGGTATCCGTCGCTGTTGGTCTTGGCGTTCCCGGCGTTCATCGGCAGCGGGACGGAGAGGAACAGGTACGGCTGGGTGCTCTCCGGATACTGGTGCACCGTGAAGGTGTGCCCGACCTCGGACGGCTTGATCTCGCTGACCTTCTTGCCGTTCCAGGTCATGGTGCCGTCCATCGTGCCGTGCACCTTGGCGAAGTACGGGTTGTAGATCTGCCCGCCGCTGTCGTACTGCGTGAAGTGGATGGTGACCACCGAGTTCGCGGGCACCTGGATGCTCGTGGACGGGTGGTAGAACGGCTGGCCGCTCAGCAGGTCGGCCTGGATCGGCGAGCCGGCGCGGGGCGGCGGGACGGCCGCGGAGCTGTTGGGGTACACGTCGAGGTGGAGCTCGTAGTGCGGCTTCTCACCGTCGGGGGTCTGCATCGTGCCGACCTGCTTGGCGACGATCGCCTTGGGCTCCTCGCCGCTGATCGCGGCGACAGCACCGACCCCCGCGACGACGGCGATGCCGAGGACGATGCACGCGATCGTGACGAGCACCCGCTTCACGGCACACCCCCACGCTGCAGTCCGCTGAGCCGGCAGGTGCCGGCGCACCGACACTAGCGGCGCCCCAGGCGTCACGTCCGTCATTTCACCGGTCAGGCGCGTCCTGATTGCACGCGCTCTATCGTGACGGCATGCCGCTCGCACCGCCCGGAGTCGCAGCGTGGACCCCGGACCTCTTCGTCGCGGCGAACCTTCTCCTCCTCACCGTGCTCTACCTCTGGGCAGCCCGCCGCGCCGGGCTACGTCTCGGCACGAGGTGGCCGTGGATTCGCACAGTCTCGTTCATCGCCGCCATGGTGCTGCTCGCGGTCACCTACCTCGGCCCGCTCTCCACGTGGTCGCACTTGCTGTTCTGGCCCCACATGGCTCAGCACCTCGTCGTGACGATGATCGCCGCCCCGTTCATCGTGCTGTCGTCGCCGGTGCGCCTGCTGTTCATCAGCCTCGATCGAGGCGGCCGGCATCGCCTGATCCGGATCCTGCGCAGCCGAACGGTCACCGTCCTGACCAATCCCGCACTGACCTGGGTGCTCTTCGCCGGGACCCTGCTCGGCATCCACGTGACGCCCTTCATGGAGTGGATGATCGACGACCACGACGCCATGGCCTTCGTCGAGCGACCGCTCGTCCTCGTCATCGCGCTGCTCTTCTACTACCCGCTGATCGGCACCGACCTCATCGCGCGTCGGCCCGCGCCGAGCATCCGGCTGCTCAGCCTCGGCCTGATGATGATCCCGGAGACCGTCCTGGGCATGGTGATCCACTTCGCACCCGTGCCCCTCTACCCCGCCTACATCGAGAGCGGTGCGCTCACCGGCATCGACGCGATGGCCGACCAGAAGTTCGCCGGGGCGATGATGTGGGCGATCTCGATGGTGCTCGACGGCATCTGGATGATGGTCGCGGGCCTGGAGTGGTGGCGGGACCAGGAGCGCGAGACCCGACGTCTCGAGCGGACCGAGCAGCGAGAGGCGCTGGAGGCCTCGACGCGTGACGCGTCAGGGTGACGGCAGCACCACGACAAGGTCCCCCACGTTCATGAAGTCGTAGACGGCCTTGGCGTCCTTGTCGGCCATCCGGATGCACCCGCCGGTGGCGATCGGGAGGCCCAGCGACGACACCGGGTGCATCCGCGAGCCGTCGTAGTACCGCGGGATGCTGTGGAATCCGATCGGCGACTTGGTGTCCGGCCCGTACGTGAACCGCACCATGTGGTTGAAGGTCACCTTCGAGTTCGGGTTGCCGGACCGGTCGGACTTGGAGAACACCCGGTAGGTGCCCTTCGCCGGGCGGTCCCACCGCCCGACGACGGGGTACCGGCCGACCACCTGGTTGCGCTTGTCCATCAGCCACACCGTCATGAGCGCCTTGTCGTACACGATGCGCTTGCCGGTGTGCTTGTCGAGGGGTCGCTCGGGGATGTTCCGCGCCTTGCTGGTCCGGGTCGCCGCCTTGGGCTTCTTGGGCTTCTTCGGCCGAGGCAGCGGCGAGGCCGACGACGTCGGCGTGGGCTCGGGGCTCGCGACGGGCTTGGCGGCGGGCGTGGCGGCGGGCGTGGCGGCGGGCGTGGCGGCGGGCGTGGCGGCCGCCGGCGGCGGATCCTCCGATGGCGACAGGAGCACAGGCTGGGAGTCGGTGCTGGAGCGGAGCGCGACGTCCCCGGCCGCGGCGGCGGGCGGGGTCTCGGAGCGCAGCAGGAACGCCGTCAGCGCGACGGTGACGGCGACGATCACTGCTGCCACGGGGAAGACGCGGCGCATAACGCGAGCCTATGCCCGACAGGGCCGGGATGTCGTGAGCGACCCACAGCTCACGTGACACGATGGGGCCATGCCCGCCGACCGCGCCCCCTCCGTGCTGATCACCGGCATCCACAGCGAGCAGGGCTTCGCGATCTCCCACCGCTTCCGCAAGGAGGGCTGGTTCGTCGTCGGCTGCGACCAGGGCACCGCGGTCGGCCGGAACGCCCGTGCCCACATCACCGCCGACCTCACCGACGAGTCGGACTGCCAGCGGGCCGCCAAGCGCGCCGCCCGGCTCGGCAACGGCCTGGACTGCGTGGTCCACTGCGCCGACGTGCGGCTCGACGGCCCCATCGAGGAGGTCGGCTCTGCCGCGTGGGACGTCATGATGGACGTCAACGTCAAGAGCGTGTTCCTCATGTCGACCGCCTGCCTGCCCTACCTGTCGGCCGCCCACGGGAGCCTCGTCGCCGTGGCCCCCGGCCGCGTGGCCGCGGACGGCGAGCACGCTGTCCATGACGCGACCCGCGCCGCCGTCATCGCCCTCATGGACTCGCTGTCCGCCGAGCTGGCGGGCCGGGGCATCGCCGTCCACGTCGTGCGGGCCGACGAGCAGGGCGCCGCGCTCGGCCCCGACGAGGTGGCCGACCGGGTCTGGGCCGTGGCCGGGTTCGACAGCGAGGGCAACGAGCTCTCGTTCGCCCACGCCCACTGAGCCCCACGCCCATCGCGCCCCACGAATCCCCACCCGTTGCGCGTTTCGCCCACGAACACCCCCGCCGAGCGGGGATAGTGGTCCTAGCGGCCCCAGTGGCCCGAGGCCCATCAGGGAACGACCGGCTCGGGAGGTAGATCATGACGAACCAGCGCACGCGACGGGCCTTGGCCCTCACCGCCGTGGCCGCCCTCGGCGTGGCCACCCTCGCCTCGTGCGCGTCTGACGAGCCCGCCGCGGAGCCCAGCGCGACCGTCTCGGAGCTCGTCATCGAGGACATGGTGCCGAGCGAGACGACCGCTTCGGAGACCGCGGCCACCGGGGCGGCCGCCGCCGCCTGCGAGATCTACTTCGAGATCGACCTGCTCAACAGCGCCTACGCGGGCGGCGCCGTCAAGGACGGCGACATGACCGAGAAGCAGGTGAAGAACGAGTTCCTCGCCCTTATCGAGGAACTCACCGTCGCGGCGCAGTCCGCGGTCGACGACGGCAGCGCGGACGAGAAGCTGGCCAACAATGCCAACCGGATGGCCAAGATCCTCGCGGGCCTGAAGAAGAAGGACGACCTGAAGGACCTGTCCAGGTCCAAGCAGAAGAACTTCGCCGCGGCGTCGCTGCGGGTGCAGAAGGCCTGCGACCGGGCTGGCTTCCCGCTGCCCGCCGACAACGTGACCGCCCGCACCGCCGCGGGCCTGTGATCCGTCGAGCGTGACCTCGGACTCCTTCCAGGCGCACTTCGCGGATCGCCTCAAGCTCGAGCGCGTCGACCGCGACATCTTCACCGGCCGCTGCCACTCCGGCAGCCCGCTGCGCGCCTACGGCGGCCAGATTGCCGCACAGTCGCTCATGGCGGCCGGGCTCACGGTCGACGACCCGGCCCGGCGCGTGCACAGCCTGCACGGCTACTTCCTGCGACCCGGGCAGACCAACGAGTCGATCACCTACCTCGTCGACCGTCCCCGCGACGGCGGCTCCTTCTCGACGCGCTTCGTGCGCGCCGTGCAGGACGGGGAGGCGATCTTCGTCATGACGGCCTCCTTCGCCAATGACGAGACCGGGCCCAGCCACCAGTTCGACGCCCCCGCGCCCACCACGCCGCCGGAGGTCACCAACATCCCCATCCCCGTCCCCGAGCACATCAAGGGCGCCGACCCGCAGGGCCTGGACTACCCCGACTCCCACATCATCGGCCTGCGGCTGACCGACGCCGAGAGCCCGATCGAGCTCGCGGACGGCCGCTACGAGCGGATGGCGTGGGTGCGCATCGAGGACGACCTGCCGGACGACCCGATCGTGCAGGCCTGTGCGCTGACCTACCTGTCGGACCTGACCATGGTGAGCACGGCCCTCGGCCCCCACTTCGGCGCCCGCGAGCGGCCCGACCTGATGCTGGCGTCCATCGACCACGCGATGTGGTTCCACGGGACTACCCGGGTCGACCGCTGGCTGCTGTTCGCCCAGGACACCCCGGTGGCCGGGCACGGTCACGGACTGGCCCGCGGGCTGTTCTTCGACGAGCACGGGACCCTGGTCGCCTCGGTCGTCCAGGAGTCCCTCATGCGCACGCGCCGCCCCTGAGGCCCGGGGAGGCACGGGCACCGACCGGCCGGGGCCGGCGGGACCTTCGACCCCGGAAACGGAGTACGTCATACCGCTGACGCGGCCACTCGTGGCGGGTCATGCTGGTGCCATGACGGGGACCGGGGCCCTGCGCGGACGCGTGGTCGTCGGATTCGACGGCTCGCCCGCCTCGCGCGACGCGGCCGGATGGGCACTGGCGGCGGCCCGCGAGCGCGGACGCGGGCTCGTGGTGCTCCATGCCGTGATGCCGCCCGTCGCGACCGGGGGGCTGGGCATCGGGCTGCCCCCGAGCCTGGACCTGATCGACCAGCTCATCGAAGGCGCCCGCGAGGAGCTCGACGAGGTCGTCGCCGAGCTCACGGCAGTGGCCGGCGCCACCGAGGTCACGGCGGTCGTGGAGGTCGGCTCCCCCAGCACGGTCCTCCTGGCGGCCTCCGAGGAGGCTGAGCTCGTTGTCCTCGGGTCGCGCGGCCACGGCGGGTTCCGGGGGCTGCTGCTGGGCTCGGTGGGTGCTCAGGTCGCCGCCCACTCGCTGTGCCCCGTCGCCGTCATCCGCCGCCTGCCCGACGAGGGTGCATCGCGGATCGTCGTGGGCATCGACGGCCGGCCCGCGGCGGAGTCGGCGCTGCGTTTCGCGTTCGACGAGGCGAGTCGGCGCGGCTGGTCGGTCGAGGCCGTGCACGCGTGGGACGTGCCCGCCTACGACCTGCTCATCGTCCCGAATGCGCCCGTGCCCGTGCCGCTCGCCGACGTGGCCGATGAGGAGGTGCGCCTCACCGCGGAGGCGCTCGCGGGCCTGCGGGAGGAGTACCCCGACGTCGACGTCGTCGAGCGCCTCGTGCGCTCCCCCGCGGTCCAAGCCCTGGTCGAGGCCGGTGCCGACGCAGCGATGGTGGTGGTGGGCACGCACGGCCACGGCCCGACCGTCGGGGCCCTGCTCGGCTCGGTGAGCAACGGGGTCCTCCACAAGGTCGCGGTGCCCGTCGTCGTCGTTCCCCCCGCTCCGGACGAGAGGGATGCCGCATGAGCATCCCGGCACCCTCGGCCCGCGCGGCCGTGGTCGGCGACGTCATGTCTCGGCAGGTGCTGACCGTGGAGACGAGCGCATCGCTGTGGGAGGCGTGGCAGGTGCTGTTCTCGTCAGGCCGACGTCATCTGGTGGTGCTCGACGGCGGCCGCGGCGTCGTGGGCGTGCTGAGCGACCGCAACATCCTCGTCGACGTCCCCGCGACCGCCGAGCACCTCGGACGCAGGAAGGTCGCCGACGTCATGGCGCAGGTGCCGTGGGTGTTCGTCGCGCCGGACGACTCTCCCGCGCACGCGGCCGACGTCATGAGCGCGAACCATGTCGAGGCCGTGCCCGTGCTCGACGATGAGGGCGGCCTCGTGGGCATTGTCACCGAGGCCGACATCGTGCGCTGGGTCGCGACGCCCCGGACCTGATCCCCCACTCCACCGCCATCCTCCCTCACCCGCGCCTCCCCTAGGGTGGACGGCATGGCGAACGGCAACGATCGGCTCGTGTGGATCGACCTGGAGATGACGGGTCTGCTCCCTGAGCGCGACGAGATCTGCGAGATCGCCTGCATCGTCACGGACGGTGAGCTCAACGAGCTCGACGAGGGCATCACCCTGGTGGTCCGCCCGTCCGACGCCCCCCTGGCAGCGATGGATGACGTCGTCGTCCGGATGCACACCGAGTCCGGCCTGCTCGCCGAGATCCCCGACGGCATCACGGTGGACGAGGCGCAGGCGCAGGTGCTCGCGTACGTGCGCGGCCACGTGCCCGAGGCGCGCAAGGCACCGCTCGCCGGGTCCAGTGTCTACGTCGATCGCGGGTTCCTCGCCCGCTACATGCCAGAGCTCGACGGCCACCTCCACTACCGGCTCGTCGACGTCTCGAGCGTGAAGGAGCTCACCAAGCGGTGGTACCCGCGGGTGTTCTTCGCGACCCCGGAGAAGAGGGGCAACCATCGCGCCCTCGGCGACATCCGCGACTCGATCGCCGAGCTGCGCTACTACCGCGACGCGGTGTTCGTGCCCCATCCCGGGCCCGACACCGACACCGCGAAGGCGATCGGCGCGAACCACGGTGTCACCGCGGCGCAGGACGCGCCGCCCGCCTGACCGTCAGACCAGCTCGACGCGCAGCTCCGGGAAGCGCAGGAAGCCTCGATCGAAGGTCACCAGCACGGCATCCATCTCCAGCGACGACGCCGCCAGCAGGGCGTCGGGAATGTCATTCCCGCGCAGTCCCATCGAGGTCACGAGCGAGGCGAATCGGGGCCACCGGCTCGGCGGTGCGTCGACGAGGCTGAAGGCAGGTCCTGCGCACAGGTCGTCGATCGCTGCCAGCACATCCTCACCGCGACTCGGCGTCGCCCAGATGCGCGGGTTGGTCAGCACCCGAACGGTCGCCGCAGCGACCTCGGTGAGGACGCATGCCGGCTCGTCACCGGACTGTGCGGCATCCAGCCAGTCATGCGCTGCCCGATGCTGATCGACATCGGAGCGAAAGGCCATCACGAGCACGTTGACATCAACGCAGAGCATCGACGTCCTGACCGGCCTCCATCACATCGCGAAGGGCACGGCTGTCGGTGAGGTCAACCCCCGGCAGGACGCCGCCGGACTCCGGCAGCACCCTGATGGGGCGGGGTGAGGGCTGCCGCACACGCTGCGCAATTGCCTGGCGCAGCGACTCCTCGACCAGCGAGGTCACCGAGCAGCCGCGCAGGGCCGCCGT
>Ga0129336_10000609_pt1 | contig 21143 bp, 25 predicted proteins | sample CPB6_02_DNA_FD_96878 | JGI IMG/M metagenome (GOLD analysis project Ga0129336, IMG submission 96878) | Freshwater to marine salinity gradient microbial communities from Chesapeake Bay, USA - CPBay_Sum_0.6_0.2_DNA | ecosystem: Environmental > Aquatic > Marine > Coastal | place: USA: Chesapeake... | reverse complement strand
CGACTTGGGCGCGGAGTCCCATGTGATTGCGGACACGACCGAAGGGTGGTGTGACGCCCTTGAACTGGCCATCACGGGCGCGCTGGAAGGCATCCCCTACGTGTTCGACTACAGCCAGATTCGTCCCGAGGGCGCGTGGCTGCACACGAAGGGCGGCACGGCCTCTGGGCCCGCGCCTCTGAAGCACCTGCTCGACACCTGCGTCAGCATCATCCGGGGCGAAGCCGGGAAGCAGCTCCGGCCCTTCCACATCCACCGGATGGCCACGCTGTGCGGCTCCATCGTGCAGGTGGGCGGGGTCCGTCGCGCTGCCGAGATTGCGCTCTTCGACGCCGACGACGCGGAGATGGCGCAGTGCAAGAACGGCCCCTTCTGGGACACCTACCCCGAGCTGTCCCAGGCCAACAATTCCATGGTCACCGTGGGCTATGCCGACGCCCAGATTGACCAGCTCATCGCCCAGCTCTCGACGACGGGCAGTGGCGAGCCGGGCCTCTTCCGCCGGGACGGCGTCATCCCCGAGCGCCGCGAGCGCCGGGATGACTTCGGCACCAACCCCTGCGGCGAAATCATCCTGCGGCCCCAGCAGTTCTGTAACCTGTCCATCGCCGTCGCCCGGCCTGACGACACGGCAGAGACCCTGATGGAGAAGGTGGCGCTGGCCACCATCTTCGGCACGCTCCAGTCCTGCCTCACCCGCTTCAATTATCTGAGCGACGACTGGGCCCGCAACAGCGCCGAGGAGCGCCTGCTGGGCGTGGATATCACCGGGGCGCAGGATTGTGGGCTTTTGCAGGAGTGGCGGCGTGAGGCCGTGGCGCATCTGAAGGTATTGCAGCAGGTGGCCCGGGTGACGAACGAAGCCTACGCGGCGCTGCTCGACATCCCGGCCTCGAAGGCCGTGACGTGCAACAAGCCCTCGGGCAACTCGTCGCAGCTGCTCGACTGCGCCTCGGGCATCCATGCCCGCTACGCCCCCTACTACATTCGGCGCATCCAGCTGGCCGCCCGGAGCCCTCTGAGCCTGCACTTGCAAGCGAAGGGGTTGGTCCCGGCTCCCTACATGGCCGAGACGCTGGACGCGGCCACCATCTGGGCGTTTGCCTTCCCCGTCAAGGCCCCCATCGGGTCGGTGACGCGCAACGAGCTGACCGCCCTCGAACAGCTGACCATCTGGCTGATGTGGAAGCAGGCGTGGACCGAGCACAACCCGAGCTGCACCATCTACGTGCGCCCGGACGAGTGGGCCGACGTGGCCCACTTCCTGAAGGAGGAGTGGACGGCCATTGGCGGGCTGTCCTTCCTGCCCAAGGATGACAACGTCTACGCCAACGCCCCCTACGAGGAAATCACCCAGGAGCGCTACGAAGCGCTGGCGGCGCAGTTGCCCGCGAGCCTCGACCTGTGGCAGATTGTCGAGACCTACGACATGACCACGGTGAATCAGGAATACGCCTGCGTCGGCGGTATCTGCGAAATCTAATGGAGACACCCACGCAGCAGTGGCCGGAGGGGGTGCTTGTTGTCACCCCCGCCGCCGATACCAAGAGCCCCATGTGGCGCAAGATGTGGCAGCGGGCCGGGTATGACCCGAGCGCCGTGCGCTGGGCCGATTTACAGGAGTGGACCCTGCCCTCCGATGTGCACAGTTTGATCGTGCTGGGGGAGCAGGGGCTAACCACGTTCACGCACGAAACCAACTTGTTTCGGTGGCGGGGGCGAACGCGGGTCAGCTATGCGGCAAGTCGCCCGGTGACGCTGCTGCATACGATGCGGGTCGTTGACCTATTACCGCGACAGCAGATGCTAGCGGACACCCAGCTGAGCAACCGGCCCAGTCGCTTCCAGGGTACCTGGGTGCGCGATGTACAAGCTGCCATTCAGCGGGCAGGGACGTATGTCACCCAGAAGACAGAATATCTGCTCGATCCGAAGCAGGTTGAGGTGTGGGATGCCTGGGTCGAGCGCGTGCTGGCCGCCGGAACGCTGCTGGCCTTTGACATCGAAACCCAATACACGCCCAAGGCCGAGCAGGACGACGAGGACCAGAGCGACATCCCAGACGGCACCATTCTGCGCATCGCCTTCTCGAATGCGCCCCATACCGCCGCCTCCGTACCGTGGAACGCCGAATTTCTGCCCGGGATCCGCCGCCTGCTGGCCTCGGACCTGCCCAAGGCCGGGTGGAACTGCGCCGCCTTCGACGTCCCCCGGCTGGAAAAGGAAGGCTATCCCGTGGGCGGGCGCATCTATGACTTTCAGGACGGCTGGCACCTGCTCCAGAGCGACCAGCCCAAGGGCCTCGAATGGGTGACCAGCTTCTATACGTCACTGGCCCCGTGGAAGCATCTGAATGACCAATACCCGGCCCTGTATGCCGCCATTGACGCCGACGCCACCATCCAGAACGCACTGGGCATCACGGCAGACCTGAAGGCGGCGGGGCAGTGGGAGCTCTTTGAGCGCCACGTCACCGACCTGATGCCCGTGTTGTACCGGGCCGGGGTCCGGGGCAATCAGATCGACGTAGCGTATCAGCAGATCTTGAAGGCGGACATGGAAGCCGAAAAGGGACGGCTCATTGATGCGGTGCAGACCATGGTCCCGGACGCCGTGCGCCCTACGCGGCGGGTCAAGACCGCGCCCGAGGCCAATGTGCCCCACCGGGTCGTTATGGTGCCGGGCACTGTGAAGGTGTGTGCGCAGTGCCTGCAGATCATTACGTCCAAGACGGAGCACCACAAGGGTAAGAAGGCCGAGAATCCGTGTAAGGGCGCCGCCGTGTTCAGCGAGGCCGCCGAGGTGCCCGAATATGACCTGCTCGAACCCTTCAATCTGGGCTCCTCACAGCAGCTGGGCGCGTATGCGCGACATTTCAAGCATCCCGTGGGCGTCAACCCCAAGACCAAGCAGCCCACCATGGACAAGACGCAGCTGGAGAAGCTGGCCAAGAAGGTGGGCAGCACCCATCCCGTCTATCAGGCGGCGCTCGACTACAGCAAGGTGGCGAAGACCCTCTCCACCTACATGTATACGCCGGACGCCGACGGCCTCATCCACACCACCTACGTGAACGCCCCCTCGACGTGGCGCTTGGCTTCCCGCAACGTCAATTTGCAGAATGTGGGGAAACGCGAATCGAACCCGTGGGCCAAGAAGGCCCGGCGGCAGATTGTGGCCCGGCCTGGCCATATTTTCGTGCAGGCCGACTCCACCTCCATCGAAGCGGTGGTGACGGGCTACCTGATTGGCGACCCGACCTTTACGGCGGTGGCCAAGAAGAGCATCCACGCCTATCTGGTGTGCGCGGAACTGGGGCTCGAGTTCACGGATGCGAACGTCGAGGTGGTGAAGAAGAGTCACAAGAACCTCTACAACCAGTTCAAGACCGCCGTCTACCTGCTCCTCTACGGGGGTGACCCCTATCTGATGTACATGACCAACCCCGAGCTCTACCCCACCAAGAAAGCGGCGGAGGAGATTCAGCAGAAAATCTTTGCGCTGATGCCGAAGCTGCCCGAGTGGCAGACCCGGGTGCGGGAACAGGCCAAGCGGGAGGGGGTGCTCCAGTCGCCCTGGGGCTACCGCCACCACTTCTACGACGTTTACACGTTCAAGCGGGACCCTAAAGGGGACATCGAATATACGGACAGCGGAGTGCCTATCATTAAGCTAGGCAATGACGCCAAGCGGGCGCTGGCCTTCATCCCGCAGAACTGCGCTGGGGCCTTTTGCCGGGATACGCTGCTGCTGATTGGGCAGTCGCCGTGGGGTCCCTACATGCCCGCCAACGTCAGCGTCCACGACGGTTATACACTCGAAGTACCCGAGGCGATGGCTGAGGCGGCCCAGCAGTTTTTGATTGACACATTGACCCGGCCTGTGCTAGAGTTGGGAGGATTGCGGATCGGTTGTGAAGTCGATGCGGGCTACAACTGGGCCGATTGGAGCGAGGACAATCCGCGAGGGATGAAGACCCTTTGCAAGGTGGAAGCATGAGAGCTGCGATTGAACTCGACAAGTTGACCAAGGACCTAAAGGAGTGGGGCGTCCCCGCCCCCCTCCTGAAAAAGGTCGAGGCCCTGTATAAGCTGACCTACAAAGAAGCCTATGCCGACGGGCAATCTGACTGTGAGGAACGCCACGCTGACGAGGAGGAGGACCGCGATGAGCGAGATGAAGAACCCGAGGTTTAACCGGGCGCTCCAGCGGATGCAGGAGACCCATGACGCCAAATCACACGACTACGCCACCGACAGCAACCCCTACGCCAACTTTGATTTCGCGCAGACAGTGGCTGCGCGGTTTCAGGCCCCGCACGACCACGTCTTCGCCACGATGGTCGGCATCAAGCTGGCGCGGCTCGGCGAGCTGCTCGGGCGGGGCAAAACCCCCAAGCACGAATCCATCGACGACTCCTTCCTCGACCTCGCCAACTACGTCGTCCTCTGGTGGACCAGTTACCAGCGGGACCGGGGGCTGGCGGACGGTGCTCCGGGGCAGCAAAGAGTAGCCCCCACGCGCTCCGACTTGGAGCGGGAGGCCGCCCAGCAGCCGATGGCGGACCACTACATCAGTGACGGGCTGGGCAACATGTGGCTGACCTGCGGGCCCACCTGCGACCTGCACATGACCCACCCGGGCCAAGTGGCGTGCCGCTGCCACGGCCACAGCGACGACAGCATTTAACGCACAAGATGCGTCGAATCGCGCACATATTCGACGCAGTCGGAGGTAACCATGGCCACAAAAGATGCACGACTCGCAAGAGCCGGGGTGAGCGGCTACAACAAGCCCAAGGCCACCCCGAACCACCCCACCAAGAGCCACGTCGTGGTCGCCAAGAGCGGTGACCAGGTGAAGACCATCCGATTTGGGCAGCAGGGCGTCTCCGGGAGCCCCAAGAAGGCAGGCGAATCCGAGGCCTACCGCAACCGCCGGGAGTCCTTCAAGGCGCGGCACGCCGAGAACATTGCGAAGGGCAAGATGTCCGCTGCCTACTGGGCCGATAAGGTCAAGTGGTGAAAACCTACGCGCTGGACCTGCCTTACCACATCTACGGCTATGTGGACAAGCAGTTCCTGACCAACTTCCACGAGACCGGCACCGAGCCTGCCGTCTGGTTTGGCCTGTTGACCCCGGCCAATCGGGCGTTGGGCCTCACCGTGATGCTGGAGTGCGGCGCCGTCTACCGGGGGCTGCCGCCCCATGCGTGGATGTTCTCGCCCGGCGCACCCGAGGTGGGTATCGACGAGTGCCAGGCGTGGGACTGCTTTGGCGGGGCCGCGCAGCTCATCGAATACCAATATCTGCGGGAGCTGCCGGTCAAGATTCTAGAAAATGGAAAACAGGGCAGTTACCTGTTCACGCTAGAATGGGCCGAGGACGGCTTCAGCCGCTACCCGGGCCAGACCAAGTGCTTTCACGCCCTTGAACTCGACGAGGGCACGCTGACGTTTCAACCCAACAACCATCTGCTCTGGCATGAGAGCAGCTTTACGCGGCCCCAGGTGCCCACCTGGCTGCGGCGCAGCCCCGTCGTCTACGGGGTGGAAGGATGGCCCGATGGCGAAGACCCCCAAGAGTCGTGTGAACGAGGCCGGGAACTACACCAAGCCCAAGATGCGCGAGACCCTGTTCAAGAAGATTAAGGCGGGCACGAAGGGCGGCGACCCCGGCGAGTGGTCGGCCCGGAAGGCCCAGCTGCTGGCCACCGAGTACAAGAAAAAGGGCGGAGGCTACACGTCATGAAGCCCTCCCAGCAGTCGTTGAAGCGGTGGACCGAGCAGGAGTGGACCACCAGTGATGGGAGCCCCTCCAAGGGCACCAAGCGCTATCTGCCCAAGGCCGCGTGGAGCGCTCTGAGTCCCGGCGAAAAGGCCGCTACGAACGCTGCCAAGGCCAAGGGGAACGCCAAGGGCAAGCAGTTCGTCAAGCAACCCCCCAAGATTGCCAAGAAAGTCGCAGGATACCGCTAATGGCTCCCCCAAAAGTCGCCAACCCCCGCGCCAGCGCCAAGTTCTATCGCGAGAACCCCGAGGCCCGGGCCAAGAAGGCCGTCACCGACACCAAGGTCAATGCCCGGCCCGAACAGCGAGCCAAGCGGGCGGAGCTGGCCGTGGCGCGTCGAGAGCGCGGGATGATGGGCAAGGGCGGTCCCGACCTCTCGCACACAAAACAGGGCACGTTAGTGCGGGAAAACCCCAGCACCAATCGTGCCCGGAATCGCGGTCTGAAGTAAGTTATTAGTGCGCGGCGCGTGTCGCCTGCGCGATATCACACAGCGTCGGGGCCGCTGCCACCTGATGCCAGCGGTCGTCTGGGCCTCCAAGCATGGCCATTACGGAGCGCCCTGGGGCCGCGTCGGCATCCCCCAAGCCCAACCCATGCCCAATCTCATGCAGCGTCACCTTGGTGTAGGCGTCGCAGGTAGAGAGGACGGCTCGCTGCGTGCTGAGCACAATGCCGAAGCCCTGCACGGCGCCGTCGGCGTCGCGGACAGTGTCAAGGGTAGACCCGGCCAGCGGCCACGGCAGCGACCGAAACACGACCGGCACCGCGACTGACTGCCCTGGGGCCGCAGGCACAAACTGCACCTGTGTTGCGGTCGCCAGCGCGGTCGTCCATGCCGTAAAGGCCCGCGCCACACAGGCGTGGACCCGTGCCTCAGAGTGGACAATGTAATACGGCAGCACTCTCCCGGGGTGCACCCCGCGTGCACGTACCGGAGGCGTCCCGCATAGCAGTGCTGCCACCAGCCACCACGCTACCATTTGCGGTGCGACGGCCCCCGGCTGACGAGGTGCCACAGCCAGTGGCCCAGCAGCACCCCTGCTCCCACACAGACAATCAGCACCAGATAGGGCTGAAGCGTGCCCAGCAGCGTGGGCTCGACCAGATACTCCATCTCGTCCATGTGCGCTCCTAAACGAGAATAGCGGCAGCGGAGGCGTCGATGCCCCCGCCCTGAATGACGCGGTAGGGGCGGGCCCCGGTGAGTTCCACGAGGCCCAGCCGGAGCACCCGGACGCCGTAGGGCTTCAGGAGCGTTTGGGCTCGCTTGCGCATTTCGGCGTCGAGGCGCTTGCCGACGACGTCATCCAAGAGCTGCTGCTTGGTGCGCTGGCTGACGGATTGAGCGATGACCATCAGGGCCTTGTCCCGGACGCTATCGTCGGGATCAACGACCGTGGTGTTCATCAGCTCGACGTTCGTGTAGTCGTAGACGATGACGCCCCGGACCGTGACGTCTTTGCCGTCCGTGGTGGTGAGGGAGAGGGGTTCGAGCTTCAGGGTCTGCTCGGCGACGCTGACGACCTCGACCTTGGTAAGGATGGGCCACCAGACGACGATGCCCCCACGCCCACTGGAGTGGAGGCGGCCCCGGCGGAATTTCACCCAACCGAGGGTGGGGTCCAGCACCTCCCATTTCGGGATGAACTGGCCCACCCACTGGGCAATCCAACTAATCCATGCCAGGGCGCCGTCAATCATGGCACCCTACTGCGAACGTTCGCGCAGAATCTGCTGAAGAATCTCGTAGGCGCGGCGATTGCTGTCGTCTTCCATCCCGCTATCGAGGTCGATGTCGCCTCGCGTGATGGCCTCTTCGGAGAGGTAGGGGCTGAATGCCGGGTTAATTTGGCGCGGGTCCACTTGGGGCGTGCGTCCCTTGAGTCCGGCCCGCAGCGTGGCCAGCTCCATGGGGTCGAGCGTCTCCCCCGTGCGGAGACGCCGGGCCAGCGGCGTTTCTTCACGCGACTGTCCCAGCAGCGCCATGAGCTGCGACAGCAGCGAGTCGTCCGCCGGTTCCGGTGGGGCTTGGTTGAGGATGGCTTTGGTGACCGGGTTATTTGGCACGGGGGAGGCCTTTCTTACCCTTGGCGGGCATCAGGATGGAGATGGTGAGGCGGCGCATCCCCTTGCCGACGGGGGGCATGGGCATGGGCATCGGCATCTCGTCCTCGTCCTCTTCTTCGTCGTCGTCCTCGGGCTCGGGGGCGGCCATCTTCTTCGGGGCCTTCAGCTTGGGTGGGGGCGCGGAGAGGGTCGAGAACAGGTCGCGCAGGATGTCGGTCAGCCCGGCGAGGGGGTCAGCCTTAGGTGTAGGTTTGGCCATGGATGGTGAACCGTCCTTTCGTGATGATGGCCACGTAGTCGTTGAACGTGCCATCCGGGTGGATGTAGCCCCAGCAGAAGCCCTGGGACCACTGGTTGGGGCGATTCTTCAGGTAGTTCGGGTTGCGGCGGCACAGCCCCGGCACGCTCACCCCGGTCTTGACATCGCCGTCGAGCTGCCCGTATTTCGAGGCCACCTGATAGGTGTGAAAGTGGCCGAACCGAATCGAGTGCTCGTAATTGATGACCGCCCGCTCCGCCATGTTCTTGCCGCTGGGGAGGGTGTCGCCGTGGATGAAGTGGAGCTTCCCGGCGCTGACCACCCCGCCCCGTTCCACGATGTCCCAGTCGTCAAGGTCCAGCAGGGTGTCCACTTGGAGGAGGTCGGCGAGGCCGGGTTCCCGCTCGGCCAGCTGGTCCAGCCAGTCTTCATGGTTCCCCTTCATCCAGACCTTGCGCTTCAGGCTCTTCAGCTGCTTGAGCGGCTGGAGCACCAGGGCGTCGTAAGCGTCAAGGTCCCGCTGCAAGTTCAGGTCCTTGGCGCTCAGGTGCCGGTCCTTGAGCCAGTGACTCACGGCGCCACAGTCGAGATTGTCGCCCCCTTCAATCCACAGGTCGGGCTTGAAGTCCCGGGCGAAGGCCATGAGGGCCCCGATGGCCTTGGCGTCATGGAGGGGCCGGGTGGATTTCCCGTCCCGCTCCCATCCCACATGCTTATCCGGCGAGAAGATGAACTTCTGCATACCACAGACTAGCACAAATCGCCGGTAATTGCAAGAAGCGACAAGAGTTACGGAATGTCGTTCTCCGCATCTTGCGCTTCCAACGCCTCCAGCATTGCTTGGTCGCGCAGTTGATTCAAGATCGCGCGGTAACGCCGTTGCCGTTCGCGCGCGCCTTCGACTCTGACTTGCGGAGTGATCTCGGTGCCTCCCACGCCGGAGGATGACAGGATCAACCGCTGGAGTGGGCTCCAGGTGGCTTCGTCTGGGGTCTCCATGGTGAGCTGTCGAGGCAGCGTGGGCACGGGCAACTCGCGCATAAGCCCCTTGCTCAGGCGGCTCTGCACGAGCCCTTGCGGTGTGGCAATCGCTGGACTCGGAAGTCCCAGTTGGCGCAGCAGCACCGCAGCCGGAGTGGCTTTGCTGACGCCGGTCCGCAGATCTTCACCGGTTTCCAGGTTCCGCTTGAAGAGACCCGTCGCCACCGCCCGGTATGCCGGGTTCAGCATTTGCAGCAGGGCATCGGGAGAGCCGCTCAGCGCTTCATCGGTAATCGTGCCGGGCAGCGCCACGTCGTAGATGGGCAGCCGCAACCGTCCGCGTCCTGTGGCGCCAATGCGGAATGTCCCCGGCGCCGTTAGGCGACTCGGCAACAATGTCTCATCGACAGGCGTCTGTTCGTCAGCAAACAGATCGTCCATCAGATCAACGAAGCGATCCTGATTGCTCACACGTGCTGGGCGCATCAGTAGCGACCCGAGCTGCAAGGGAACGTTCTTGCGCGTCCATGTGTAGAACGGGATGAGTCCGGTAATGTTGTTCTTTTCAAAATCAGTCAGTTCGCCGTAGTCAAACAGATACTTTTTAACCGCGAGGGCCGCCTGGTCTGCAGTTTTTCCCTGCTTGAGTTCGTGCACAAACAGTGCAAACTTGGCGGGGTCTTCCACAAGTGCCTGACCGCCTTCGCGCAATGTGCGGAATGCCGCATTCTCTGGATTCAGCGGGTTATAGCGTCCAGACAACAATTTGCCCGCACCGGTAATCTCGTCCGGTGCGCGGAACTCTGACGCAAATCCAGAGGCCCGGCCGATCACATTTTGCTCGCGGGCGAGTCGATAAACATCTGCATCCGCCAGTCCTGCGACCTTGAAGATGTCGTTTGCGTTTGTGTTCTTCAGCACGCGGTCCAGCCCGGCCCCGCGTAATTGCCGCACGGCTTTGCCGTAGCCAGTCAGCACGTCCGTCGGCGACATGCCTGCCAGATACATGTTGCCAAAGTTGCCGAGCGCGTTGACCAGGGGATAGCGCGGGACGTCCGCAGAGGTCACCAGGGCCTTGAACAGCTTTAACCCCCGAGTGTACAGTCCTTCAACCTCGCGGCTATTGGACATCCGCGCAATGGTCTTCTCGAAATCGGTCGCCACCGCCTCCGGCAGCCGCATATCGGCGAGTTGCGCCGCACCAGGAATTGCCCTCAGCTCTTTCTGCACAGACGCTCGCAGCGTGCGCCCCCCAGGGACGGACGCGTAGGTGTCGGCCAACTCCTTCGCGTAGCGCAGCGATTCCTCGGCCTTGACGCTGTTAATCGTACGCTTCAGCAGTATCTTCGTGATATCTGCTTCCATCGTACTGCCGGGAATGTCGAGTGCATCCGCCAGGCTGATGTTCTTTTTCCGTGCTTCATTAAGCGTCAACTTGAACGGCTTAAAGATGACGGGACCTTCACCCGTCTTGGCCGCGTATCCCGGCACGTAATTTTCGCCAACCGTGCTGAATTGCACCTGCAGCTTTTTCGTCCGTTGCCCTTGCGGCGTTTGCCGCGACAACGTAAACGTGGCCGGGTCATACAACATTTTCTTTGACGCCCCGGGGCTTGTGATGCGCTTCTCAATCGCGGTAGCGACCCGCTGCAATGTCGGGTCCGTGAGCGGAGACCCCGCACGAAAATACGCGGTCAGCGACTGTTGCTGGTCGGGCGACAAGCTGCCCACCAGCGACTTCAGTTTACCCATGGGCAACGTAAACGTAGTCGGCATGAGGCCCTGGCTGCGTTCCCGTTTCATCAGGTCGTCGAAGTACCCGCGAATTTCTCCCATCAAATTCGCCAGCTGCGGGTCAGCCATGATCCGTTCAGCCGCGTCAGACTGCGGGTCATCCAGTGCCCGGGCCATGTCGCTCCGCAGCAGCGTCTCTTGCGCACTTGACAGTTTGCCCTGCGACTTCAGCAGCGAGGTCACACGTTCCGCCGCGCGATCCTCGGCAGCACGGCGCATGCTGTCAGCCTTGAGGCGCTGCTGCTGCGCATCCAGGGAAGACGCGCCTTTGATCCCCACCAGTTCCGGAAACTGAATAAACTTTTCTTTGACCTGCTTCAGGCCCGGGATTGTGGTCTGCGCAATAAACTGTCGAGCACTTTCAGCGGCGGGGGCAGTGACGGCACTGAACGCGCGGTTCGGGGCGGTCAGTACGCGTGTCGCCGCTTCCCCGGCTCCCACCGCCGTTGCCCCCTTAATGAGCCCCTTCCGAACAACGCCCGGGGCGCCAAGCAGACTCAGCGGGTCCAGCAGCACATCCCCCACGAAACCCGCCGCTGCCCGCAACTTCGGGCTGTCCTTGAGGACGCCTTGCTCTTCGAGAATCCGACCCGCGCTTTCCTGGATCTTGGAATCTGCCAGATCGGCTTCGGTCAGGGCACGCCAGCCGCGAGACAGTCCCTCGCCCAGGCCCTTTTCAAGCGTTCCCGCAATGGTGCCCGTGACAAATTCGCCAGGGCGCCCAATCAGCTCCAGAGCGCCCCTGCCAAACCGACCAGCAGCGCGGGCCGCTGTGGGCAGCACGCCCTGGGGGAGTGCAGCCTGCTCTTCCTGCGCCCGTTCCTGCGCATCCTCCTCAAACATGCGTCTCAGCTCAGCAAGGGTCGGTTCGCGGTCCCCCTGCAGCGTAATGCGACGTCCTTGCGCGTTTTGATAGGTATAGCGCGGCATGGACTACTTTACCTTCATAAACTCAGGTGAATTACGGAAAGGGACTAGAGTTTCGTTGCGCGCGGGCGCAACACTTGCGCCTGCCAAAAGCCGCCCGGCCAATTCGCTGTACATTTGCTGAATTTGTGCCGCCAGCTCCGCCTCAGATTTTCCAATGTTTTCGGGCCGTGAACGCACAAGCTGGCCCGCCTGGGCCAAAAGTGAGGCAGGGGTAATGCTGCCAGTCGGAGTTCGATACCCTGCCATAAAGCGGGCTTCCGCCAGCCGCCCCGCCCGGTCGGCCTCAGCAATCGACTGACGCCCGCGCAGCTCAGCCTGCTGCAGGAGAAACTCTGGGCTTTCCTCAATCCGGCGTCGCCGCTCCTGGGGTGTGGTATAGGCGTCCTTCGTCGCCTGTCCCAGTCCCAGGATCTCCATAATTTGCAGCCGCTCCTCATACGGACGCGCCATAAAATCGGCCTTGTTCTTCATGGCCGCCCGTGCGGCCGTCTTGTCCATCACGTCAGCAGTCGTCTCTGCCCGCTGCAGTTTTGCCAGCTCACGCACCGCCTTGTCGGCTGGTGACTCCTTCACGCTGTAGCCCGTCGCCCCCTTCCGAATAAACTCCGGTGCAAACTTTGCATATGTGGAAATCCACTCGGAAGACACGTTCTCCGGGTCTTCCATCGCCAAGGCTTCAAGCGCACGCTGACGGTCTTCAAACAGCTGCTTGCGCTCACGGTCCGCTACGAGGCGTTTTTCGGCGCGCGTTTGCTTGAGCTGCTCAACGCCCTGCCCCAGTCCCTGCCCCAGCGCGCTGACATAATCAAACCAGGCCATGGTCTACTCCTTATTGCTGAACGGACTGTCCGCCGAGAATGGCGGCAATGATCGGTGAAACGCCCAGACGGTTCAGCTGCGAGGCCCGCCGTCTGGCGTCACGTTGTCCCAGCGCGGAATTCACATTCTTGCGCAAAATGTCCTGAAGCGTGTCGATGTCGCGTACTGGAGGGGCAGGCGGTGCTTGCACGCCACTCACTCCCATGGGTACTCTGGTAATGGTCCCCCCACGGCTGAGATAGCCTGACGGCAATTCGACAAACGTAGTTTCCTTCTCGGGAGCCGCCGCTTTTCCCTTCGCGCGCTCTCCAGCCGCTTTTAGCTTTGCCAGGCGTTCCACGCGCTGCTTTTCGGCGCTCATGGCTGCCAGATCCGCCTTGCTTTTCGCCGTCGCGCGCGGTGCCAATACCGCCGCTTTTGTCTGCGCGGCTTCAGGAGCCGCAGGCGTCTTGGAGGCCCGAGGTGCCCGGGGGGCCCGAGGTGCCCTAGCGTTAAAGGGCAGCCGCAGCTGCTCCAGTAGATCATCTACCAGCGCTGCCGTGCGGCCACTTTGCGTTGGCAGCGCATCTTCTGGGCCCAGGAAGGGCAACGCGCGCTGCGCCAGATTCTCGTCAAATGGCAGCTCCAACTGGCCACGCGGGCCCCCGGCGCCCAGACGCGACGCGGGTGCTGCGTCCCGACCCAAAGCCCCGGCGCGTCCACCCGCAAGCGGCAGCTCCAGCTGTCGCAGCTCCCCGACCGCTTCGTCGCTCAGTCCAGCAATGTCGTCTGCGGACTGTACCAGCTCATCGGCGGGCGTCAGCCCCCTTGCGCGGAGGAACTGCTTGAGCTTGTCAATCGCTGGACCACCTGCGCGCGCCAACCGGCTCAGCACGGGCACGGCCACGGCGGCCGTGGCGTAGTCCCTCGCCATATTCATCGGAGCTTCGTTGATCTCACGCTGTGCCGCGCGGAACAGGCGCTGACTTCCGGGATCGCGCAGCATCTGTTCCAGGAGTGTTCCCTCAGGCGCAGGGCGTCGAGGCGCCGCCGGAGCCGGACGTCGCTCGGGTACGGAAGTCCCCGGCAGCATCGGACGGCTGGTAAGTTCCCGCTCAAAGTCCGTCAAGGCCAACCGCGCTGCAGGCACGCGCGCCGCCGAACGTGCACGAGGCGCTGCTGGCGCCAACGCAGGAGCATCAGCCTGCACGCCTTGCATCAAGGCTGCCAGCAATTGCAGTTGCTGCGCCTCAAGCGGCACCGCATCAAGTTCCGGCATGTCCGCAGGCACCATCTCACCCGTGGGCAGCGAGGCTTCCGACAGCTGATTGCTGAAACTTCTGGGCTGGCGACGACGCAAGATATCCATCAGCGACATACAGACTCCTTACCTTCCGTTACTTCCGGCGCAACATCAGATCAACTGCCCGAGGCGGTGCGGGCGGCAAGTCACCCATTACCATATACGGAATCATCCAAGGGGCTCCCGAGACTATTCCGGGAGTGTTCACAGCTCCTGCCAGCCGATCCAGATAGCCCACCTCGCTCCACGGTCGCATCTCCGCGTTTGGTACCAGTGTTTCCTTCCGCCGCGGCCCGGCCAGTTGGCGCGCTATGCTCTGGCGGCGTGCAGGATCGTTAAGCGCTGCGACAAACTCGCGGAAGTCGTCTGGGCGCTGCGTTGCCAGGTTGAGCAGCGCTTCTTCGCCGCTCAGGCCTGCCCGAAGATTTTGCTGAATGATGTCGCCCAGCGATGCGCGAGTCTGCGCAGGCGCGGTAGCGCTTGGAGTGGAGGCGGCGGCTCGCCCCGGAACGGCACGCGCACGGTCCATACCGACAGTCCCGGCGAGCGGCGCAAAATTCAGATTTTGTTGGCCTGGCATCAGCAGGTCTGCCGAGGCGGCACGCGGGAACGCCGCAGGTAACGACGCCGCTGTCATCGCGTTGTTAAAAGATTGGGGAGCGGCGCCGATGCGGTCCATGCCGAGACTGGCCGCTTGCAGCGCCGCGCCTGTGCCACCACCGATGGCTCCGCCCGCGATTTGTGTCAGGGCCCGGGGGTCCAGAATGGCCCGCTGGACAAATGAGCCCAGTCCTTCCTTGACACCGCCCGCGCCCATGCGCGAGGCGGCAGAGCCGAGGCCCCCAGTCGCGGCACCGAGGCCGCCCATGGCAGCGCCGGTCAGCGCGCCCTTGAGCCCGCCGCCCGCAATCGCGCTGCCTGCGGCCCCCGCTCCGGCCTGAATCAGCGCCGAGGCCACCGGGCCGACGCCCGGGATGAAGGCCGCCGCCACAGGCAGGGCCGCCCCAGCGATCCGCCGCAGCAGAGAGGGCTTCTTTTGGGTAGTGGCGGCGCCTGTGGTCGGGGCGGCTGTGGCGCTGGTGGCGCCGGGAATCTGGGCGGCGGAGGCTTCCCGCATCTGCTCGGTCAGCAGCCGCTGGAGGTCCATCTCGCTGGCTTGGCGGCGGCTGCGCACGTCGCCTTGGTATTGGCTGACTTCGCCGCCGAGGTCCGGCAGGCCAAAGTCGCCCATGCTGCCGAACCGGAAGTTGGGGTCAATCCCGGCGAGGGCCTTGCGCCGCTCAGCGATGGAGCGAGCCGTGGCTTCCGGGCTCACGGTGGCTTGGTAGTCGGCGGAGGCGAACGGTGCCAGGAAGTTCTGCTGCTGGGCCGCGAACGCCGAGGCTGCCGGGCTCATCCCGGTGGGCGGCTTGTATTGCCGCACAGCCTCCGCCCCGGCGCGCTGCCGCGCCATCTGCCGTGCCAGCGCCTGCTCGGCGCCCAGCGGGGATTGGGCCGCGAAGTCTCCGGCGGCGTTGATGTCACGGGTCAGCTGGTTCTGGAAGAATCCCGCCAGTCCCGCCCGCGCCCCCATCCGCCGATTGTAGGCCTCCTGCTCCGCCTGCCGTGCCCGGTCCTGCTCGGTAAGGGCGCGGTCCGCCGCGGCTTGGCCGCCTTGGCCAATCCCCGAGATGATAGAGGGCCCAAACGCAGCGGCCAGTTCGATCAGCTGATCTCTTGTCAAAGGTGCCATGAGTGCTCCTTAGGACCGGTATCCATACAGGGCCGACATCAATTCCTGCTCATTGAGGCCCAGGTTCCGCAGGCCCAGCCCGTAGTTCTGTTCCTGGTTGCGTGCCTGCAAGTTATAGCGCAGGGCGTCCATGTAGTTGCCCTGGCCGAACTGGGCCCGCGCCATGTTCGCCGCCTCCGCCGCCCCAAAGCCCTGGAGCCCCAGGCCCGTCTGCGCCAAGTAGTTCTGGAAGCCCTGCTGGCCCATCTGGTTGGCGAGCTGCGCGGCGTTGAGCTGCTGGTTGCCGAACTGGCCCCGCGACGCGAGGTTCGCATTAAAGCCCGCCAGCGACTGCCCGAAGTTCTGCTGGTTGAGGGCCATCTGCTGGTTGGCGAGATTGCCCGCCCCCTGAAGCGCCGCGAGTTGCCCCTCACGGCCAAACTGACCGCTCTGGAGGGCCTGCGTGAACTGCTGCTGCCCGGCCTGCCCGGCCAACTGTGCCGCCGTCTCTTGGGCGCCCAGATTGAAGCGCTGCCCTTCGAGGCCCGTCTGGAAGCCTTTCGCGGCTCGATCCATGTCGGCCTGCTGTGCCCCGGTGACGGTTTTAACCGCTTCGAGCTGCGCCGCCCGGTTGGCCTCCGCCGACTTCAGCGCGATGTCCCGCTGCCCGGCCAGCAGGCCCGACATCAGGTTTTCTTGCAAGCCCATCTGGGCACCCAGGTCCGCGCCGCCCCGTGCGCTCAGGCCGCGTGACGCCATCAGTTGGCTCATCCGGCCCTCCGCCTCTTTCTGCTGGGCCAGGAGTTGTTCCTTCTGCTGCTCGGCCATCTGCGCCTGCTGCTGCTGGCCAAAGACCTCGGGCTGCCCCATGACGGCTTGCAGCACGCGGTTCCGTTCTGCCTGCGCCACAGCCTCGGGCGCTTGGAACGGCCCGGCCTGCATCCCTTGAATTTGATTGATGGCCCGCTGCTGCTGATTCATCAGCGCCTGATTGGTCTGCGGGGCTTGGCCCTGCTGAAGCTGGCTAATCAGTTGCTGCTGCTGGCCGAAGTCGGGGGTGGGGCCGCCCGTCGGGGCTTGGAACTGCATCGGCCCCTGCTGCATCAGGTTCATCGCGGTTTGGCCCGCTTGGCCTTGGAGCTGCTGGGTCTGCGCGGTGGGCTGATACTGGCCCACCAGCTGCTGGCCCTGCTGGCGGGACTGCTCAAACGTCTGCACCTGGCCCGGCTGCCCCACCGGCGCCATCTGGACTGCGCCGAGGTTGCCCTCCTGCTGCATGAACCCGCTCATGGCCTGCATCCCCTGCTGGTATTGCTGCTGGGAGATGGGGCCCTGCCCGCTCCAGCCGCTGGCCGCCTGGAATCGCTGGATGTCCTGCTGCGTCGGCGCCCGGCCATACATGCTTTGGAATTGGGTCGCGGCCTGTGTGGGGTCAATGTTCCCGGGCGCCGTCTGCTGCTGGCGCTGCCGTGCTTCTTGGCTATACTGAATGTTTTGGAATCCGCGCTGAAGACTTTGTGGGTCGTAGCCTTTATTCAGGTGGCTTTCATATTCCGCAACTGAGCCCGGGCGTCCCAGATGGCGCTGATACGCCCCCTGCATCGCTTGGTAGGCCGATTGTTGCTCTGGCGTCGCACCTTCAAAGGTCTGAATCGGCGCGGGCTGAGACTGCTGAGTCTGGAGATAGTCGGTGAAGCCGCCCTGGGGCTGCGAGGAGCGACGTTGCCGGGCCGGGCTCTGGGATTGCCCGTAGACTTGCATCTGGGGTTGCTGGGGGTCACCGTAGGCCATAGGGGCTCCTTAGAACAGGGGGGTCTCGTCCGGCGGTGGCGCAGGGGCCATCAGGGACTGGAGATAGGCGAGGTATTGGGCGATGGGGTCCGACTCCGCCGGGGCGCCCGCGTTGAGGACGGCGTCGGGGACGCGGTAGCCGGGCCCCTCTTGGCCCGTTTGGAGCCCGCCCCGGTTGAGGATGGCGGCTTGCGTGCGCTGGTAGGCATTGGCCGAGGTGTCCTCGGGCTGCCACACAAACGCCGTCTGCTCCTTCTGGCCTTCGGCAAACGACCGGCCCACATCCACCACGCCCACGGGGGTGCCGCTCTCGAAGTCGGAGAGCACGCCGCCGAAGTCAATCTTGTCACCCTTCGGGTGGTCGATGAGGCGGGCGTTGGGGAAGGCGGCCTTGAACTCGGGGTCCTGCATCGCCATCTTCAGGCCATCCGGGGTGGCCGGATACTTAGAGGCAATGCGCCCGAAGGTGTTCTTGACGGAGTTGCGGGCCTTGAGGTCGCCGCCGTAGTCGCTGCCGACTTGGAAGCCTTCCATGCGGCCCACGTTGCCCCACGTCAGCTGGTCCCGCTGCGCACGGGTCAGCGGCTGCGCGGGCGGCATCGCGGCGATGCCGGGCTGGCTTGGGCCCCCGCCCCCGGCACGGTAGCGGGCCTGCTCCTCGGGGGAGAGGCCGTTCCACTCGCCCACGTCGTAGCCCGCCTGCGTGTTCACGCTCTGGCGCTCGGCGCTGCCCTGGATGGTCTGGAGGGCGCGCTGGACGGTGGCGCTGTCGTAGCGGCCCGCGAGGTGCGATTCCAGCTCGCTGTCCGACGGCTCGCGGTTCAGGTAGCGCTTGTAGGCGGCGCGGAGGGCGTTGTAGGCGCTCTGCTGCTGGCCGTTGGCGTTGGGCCCCTGCGGGGCTGCCCCGTAGCCCTGCGGCTGGTCGCCGTAGCCGGTCTGATTGTCGTTCTCGTAGGCCATGGGCTAGGACCCGAGGATGGCGCGGCGCATGTAGCCCGCCGGAAGTTCGCTGGTGCCCCGCAGCAGCGATTGGGGATTCTGGCCGAGGAGGAGGCGCAGGGAGTCGTCGATGCCCCGCTGCTGGAGCAGTTCGTCGATGGTGTCGTAGTCGGGGGCTTGGCCCAGCACGCGCTGGTAGGCGTCAGCGAGGACCGCCACCGGGTTGCGGCTGTTGCGGCTGGCCCACAGCTGCCGCTCCAGGTCCGCGCGGCTCGGCCCCGGCGGTGGTGGTGGGGGGCCCATCGGCGCCGGCGGCATCCCACCCATCGGCGGGGGGCCCTGCGGACCGCCCATCTGGGCCATGGGGCCCGGCTGCGGTGGCATGGGCGCGGCAGGTTGGGCGGGGCCGGGCTGTCCGGCGGGCTGCCCGAGGCCCATCGGAGCCGTGTTGGCTTGGGTGGTGCGGGGCGGCTTCATCCCGGGCACAAAGCCCATCTGCCGGTTCGCCGTCTTGTAATCGGGTTGACGCATGTTAGAGTCCCAACTTTCTCAGGCGGTTGACCCACCCGGCCAAAAAGGGGTGCCCGGCCACTTGCACATACCAGTCGAGGCGCCAGTCGAGCAGCTGCTTGGCGCTGGCGGCGTCCATGGCCTGGAGCGTCTGAGGGCCAATGGTGCCGTCCGGGGTCACGCGCAGCAGCCGCTGGAGGCGCTTGACCGGGAAGCCATTGACGAACGCATCGGCCAGGATTTCCGCGTTCTGCACATTGGAGAGCTCGTGCAGCTTAAACGCCCGGATGTAATCGCGGACGTAGAGGGCTTGGGCCTGGGCGCGGGTCAGGCGCTCAATGTCCAGGTGCGGGTAGGCGCGGCGGCTGATGCCAAATTTGGTCAGGCCGCCGGGGTCTGCCGGGTGGTCGCTGAGGCCCCCTTCGCGCTCAATGATGCCGTTGGCAATGGCCTGCTGCTGCTCAGCTGTCAGCATGACGCTCCTTCGCAATCTCGTCGAGGCGTTGGCGAATGTAGCGCATGTCGGCCCGCACCTCGTCAATGACGCGCAGGGTCTCCGACTTGATGTCTTTGAGCTTCTCTTCGGTCTGGACGTGCTTCTCGCTGTGGGACGTGACCCGGGCCTCGACCCGCACGGCCCAGGCGACCAGCGCGACCAGCGCCGTCACAGACGCCAGCAGGAAGGAGGGAGTGACGTCCACGGCGGTTACTTCACGCTGGCGTCAGACAGGTCCTTCCGACGCAGGGCCCACGAGGCGCCCATGGCGAGCAGCGGCAGCGTCTGGCGCACCAGCACTTCGGCCTGGGCCTCGCTGATGCCCGGCAGCTTGTCCACGAGCTTGGTAACGGCGCGGGACAGCTTCTGGCCCGAGTTCACGGGCAGCTTGGCCTTCAGGCGCTCGGCGGCCCACTCTTCCACCTCGTAGAGCACGTCGGTGACCGTGGTCTCAATCTTGCGACGCTTGGCCTCATCGACGTCAAACCGCAGCTTCTGAAAGAGCTTGACGGCAGCCCCGGCAATCGCCGGAGCGGCCACACTCACCGCACTTCCCACAATCAGTTCCACGAGTTGATGCATGAGAGTCTCCATGGGTTACATCGGGTCGTCCACGGGGGCCGGGGGTGGCTCCGGCAGGCTGACCGGGCAGCCCGCCAGCGCCGACAATGCGGGCAGCTGGCCCTCGATAAACTGCGTGACCGCCGCAATGACTGCCGGGTCGTCCTGCGTCACGGCCTTGTGTCCGACCTGCCCCATCACGTCGTCGATCAGATCAATCCCTGCAACCAGTGAGGTCGAACCGTTGACCGAGACCTGAATGTGTCCGCTGACCAGTCTGCCCGTAATCGCCATAGCTGTCTCCTCAGTGAATCCGCGCTTCGAGCGCGGCAATCTTCTGCTGCTGCTGCTGCACCACGGCGACCAGATAGGCGGTCACGCGGTCATACGTCACATAGTTGGGAGTGCCGCTCTCGCCGCCCTCGTCATAGGTGCAGAGCAGCGGCGCAATCTCCTGCATTTCTTCGGCGATGAAGCCGACAAACCGCCGCTGGTCGTCGTCCGTCTTGCCGCGATACGTCACCGGGCGCATTGCCATCACTGCCGCCAGCGCGTCGGAGCCGTCAAGCGTGCCGATGTCGTGCTTGTAGCGGATCGACGACGTAGACCGTCGGATGTAGTCCGTCTGCGCGATATAGGCGTTTGCCGCGGATGCCGTCGTCGGGGGGTTGTAGTAGACAAACTGCCCTGTGGAATTAAATGCGCTGTGCGCGGCACCGCCGACCGTCAGCCGCACCTCGTTTGCAGCGTATTCCTCGATGTAGGTGTCGCTGCCGCCGTCGAGGTAGAACTTTTTAGCAGCCTCAATACCCAGATTTTCTTTTGCCAGCGCGAGCGAAACCGCAGAGTTGATAACAAACAGCTCAGTGCCGCCAACCACGAACGCCATACGATTCGCAGACGATTCATGGATGTAGGTATCGCCCGTCCCAGCCACGCCGTCGAGGTAGAAGCGCGCAGTTGCGCCGATGGCGATGTTGCCGCCAGTATGCACGGTGAACTTACTGGTGACAGAACCGTTCGTCGCGATCTGGAAGTTGTAGCCCGTCTCGACAAAGATGCCGAAGTTTCCGTCGCTGTTCCCAGAATACAAGCCGACCTCTGAAAGGTAGCCTCTGGCGACTCCATTATCGGCCAAGATAATGCCAGTCTTCCCGCTAGTCGCCTGATTAAAGAATGCGGTCGTTGTGCCGGCTGTTCCGTTGACGTG
>Ga0129336_10000608_pt1 | contig 21189 bp, 22 predicted proteins | sample CPB6_02_DNA_FD_96878 | JGI IMG/M metagenome (GOLD analysis project Ga0129336, IMG submission 96878) | Freshwater to marine salinity gradient microbial communities from Chesapeake Bay, USA - CPBay_Sum_0.6_0.2_DNA | ecosystem: Environmental > Aquatic > Marine > Coastal | place: USA: Chesapeake... | reverse complement strand
GGCAGTGCATTACCGATCGCAGCAATGACCACGAAGGGCCACCACTGCAGACCGGGTGCAGGCAAACGGCGTCCGGTAAGCTTCACCACGGCGTAGAGCAGCAATGCCGCCATGCCGATACGGCCCGCCACCACGGTCCACGGCGGAATCGTCATCACGGCAATGCGATTGAACATGAATGAGGAGCCCCACATGGCCACCAGCGCCATGAGCCGCACCCAGTCATGCAGCCCGCGATGTGAATTCAAATGCCTCCCCTCCGCCGATTCCGGTCATTGAGCCGCCCTGAACCGAGCATACACGATGCCTGCCGCCACCCGCGCCACTGCCAGGTAGGCAGCACACCGCATGATAAAATTCGCGCCTCCATCCGCCTGCCGCCGCAGCGCTCACGACACAAGAGAATACGCCATGGAACTTTCGCCGCTCACTGCCCTGTCCCCGCTGGATGGACGCTATCAGGGAAAACTTGGCGCGTTACGCGAGTGCTTCAGCGAATATGCCTTGATCCGCCAGCGGGTACGCGTCGAGGTCGAATGGCTGAAGGCGCTCGCAGCCGAATCCGCCATCGCCGAAGTGCCCGCCTTCTCAAAGGCCACTCTCGGCGAACTCGACGGGCTGGTCGGGAATTTCTCGGAAACCGACGGCGAACGCGTCAAAGCCATTGAGTCGACGACCAATCACGATGTCAAGGCAGTCGAATATTTTCTCAAGGAACGGCTGGCAAAAAATGTCGAGGTAACCGGCGCTGCGGAGTTCATCCATTTCGCCTGCACATCGGAAGACATCAACAACCTCTGCCATGCGCTGATGCTGCAGCAGGCACGCGAATCAGCGTTGCTGCCGGCACTCGAGTCCGTGATCGTGCGGCTGAAAGCGCTGGCACATGAACTCGCGGATGCGCCGATGCTGTCGCGTACCCATGGACAACCGGCATCGCCGACCACGCTGGGCAAGGAAATGGCCAATGTGGTCGCGCGTCTCGACCGGGCCCGTACGCGGATTGCCGGCGTTTCGCTGCTCGGAAAGATCAACGGTGCCGTCGGCAACTATAACGCCCACCTGGTCGCCTATCCGGACCTTGACTGGGAGGCATTCGCCAAACGCTTCGTTGAATCGCTGGCGCTGGAATTCAACGCCTACACGATACAGATCGAGCCTCACGACGCAATGGCGGAACTGTTCGACGCCGTAGCAAGAACCAACACCATCCTTCTTGATCTTAACCGCGACATCTGGGGCTACATTTCGGTCGGATATTTCAAGCAAAAGACGAAGGCCGGGGAGATCGGCTCTTCCACGATGCCGCACAAGGTCAATCCGATCGACTTTGAAAATTCCGAAGGCAATCTCGGCCTGTCCAATGCGCTGCTGCGCCATCTGTCAGACAAGCTGCCGGTATCGCGCTGGCAGCGCGACCTCACCGACTCGACAGTGCTGCGCAATATGGGTGTGGCATTGGGTTATGCGCTGCTGGCCTGGGACTCCTGCCTCAAGGGGCTGAACAAGCTGGAAGCCAACCGCGACAAGCTGGCTGCCGATCTCGATGCCAACTGGGAAGTACTGGCCGAGCCGATCCAGACGGTTATGCGCCGCTACAACGTGGCTGGTGCCTACGAGCAATTGAAGGAACTGACCCGCGGCAAGGGCATCAATCGCGACACGCTGCAGGCCTTCATCAAAAACCTGAAGGGCATACCGGAGTCGGAGAAACAGCGGCTGCTTGGACTGACGCCGGCAACCTACATCGGCAAGGCCACCGAATTGGCGAAACGCATCTGAATCCCGACAGCCGCGTGCGTCAGCGCGAACGGCGATGGCGCCAGATCTCGATTACACCCGGCAGTATCGACAGCACAATGATGCCTAAAATGACTGCTGTCAGATTGTTCCGGATCACCGGCAAATTGCCGAAGAAGTATCCGGCGTAGCCCAGCGATATGACCCACAGCATCGCGCCGGCGACGTTGTAGAGCGCGAAGCGTGAATAGGACATCGCAGCCGCACCGGCCACAAACGGCGCATAGGTGCGGATAATCGGCACAAAACGCGCGATGATGATTGTCTTCCCGCCATGATGCTCGTAGAAGGCGTGCGCACGTTCAAGATGCTTCGGGTTAAGCCAGCGCGAACCCTCGGCACGAAATACGCGGGGGCCGATATAGCGACCAACCGCGTAATTCACCGCATCCCCGAGTATCGCCGCGATAATGAGCAGCACCACGAGCAGATGTATGTTCATGCCGCCGGCAGCCGCAACGGTGCCCGCAACAAAAAGCAGGGAATCACCGGGCAGAAATGGGGTGACGACCAGGCCTGTTTCGCAGAACACCACCAGAAAAAGTATCGCGTACACCCACGTACCGTAGGCCGCCACCAGTCCCTGCAAGTGACGGTCCAGATGCAAAGCGATATCGACGAGTGCCGACAGCCACTCCACGCGTGACTTCCGTCTACACCACGGCGCCGGACTCGTTGTCCGGTTTTTTATCGATCTTCACGAGATCTTCGCGCGAGACTCCCAGATACATCACGATCGGGCTCGCCACCAGCACCGAGGAATAGATTCCGAAGCAGATGCCGATGGTCAGCGCCAAGGCAAAGTAATAGAGCGTCTCGCCGCCGAAGATCAGCATGGCGCACACCATCAACTGCGTTGAACCGTGCGTCATGATCGTGCGCGAAATGGTTTGCGTGATGGCCGCATTCAGCACATCCGGAACCGCAGCTCCCCGGAACTGCCGGGAGCGGAAACACTCGCGCACGCGGTCAAATACCACCACCGATTCGTTCACCGAGTAGCCGAGAATGGCCAGCACCGCCGCAAGCACGGGCAGCGAAAACTCCCACTGGAACAGCGAGAAGAAACCGACAATGATCACCACGTCATGAAGGTTGGCTATGATCGCGGCGACCCCGAACTTCCACTCGAAACGCAGCGCCAGATACGCCACGATGCCGAGACAGACGAACAGCAGCGCCAATGCACCGCTTTCGAACAATTCCTTGCCAACCTGCGGGCCGACAAACTCGACGCGTCGCAGCTCTACGGGTGTGCCACCCTTGCGTAACTCTGCAAGCACCTGCTCGGACAGCTTCGCGCTCGTCAAACCCTCTTTCACCGGGAGCCGGATCAGCACATCACGCGAAGTGCCGAAATTCTGAACAGACGCTTCGGAAAATCCCAGCTTACCCAGCGTGTCGCGGATACGGTCCAGTTCAGCCGGTTGCTGGTAGGACACTTCCATGACGGTGCCACCGGTGAAGTCGACACCGAGGTTCAGCCCCTTCGTCGACAGAGACACGACGGCGATCAGAAAGGTGATCAGCGAAATGATGTTGAACAGGCGCGCATGGCGCATGAAGGGAATGGCTTGACGGAAACGGAAAAACTCCATGGCGTTGTCCTTAACCGATCGCGATGCGGTCGAGCTTGCGCCGTCCGCCGTAATAGAGATTCATCATGGCGCGGGAGACCACCACCGCACTGAAGATGGAGGTCAGAATGCCGAGGCACAACACCACTGCAAAACCCTTGACCGGACCCGAGCCGAAGGCAAACAGCGCCAGTCCGGCAATCAGGGTCGTGATGTTCGAATCCAGAATGGTACCCCAGGCGCGGTCGTAACCGGCAAAGATGGCAGCATGCGGCGTCACGCCATTGCGCAGTTCTTCCCGAATACGCTCATTGATCAGCACATTGGCATCAATGGCCATACCGATGGTCAGCGCAATACCCGCCATGCCCGGCAGCGTCAACGTCGCCTGCAGCATCGACAGGAGGGCGATGAGGAACAGCAGATTGGCTGCCAGCGCCAGCACTGAGAACACGCCCACCAGCGTGTAGTAAGCCACCATCAGCACGGCAATTGCCGCAAAACCGATCCAGGTCGACTGGAAACCGACACGGATATTGTCCGCCCCCAGCGACGGTCCCACCGTACGCTCTTCGACAATGTCCATCGGCGCAGCCAGCGCACCGGCACGGAGCAGCAGGGACACGTCCCGGGCTTCCTGAGTCGTCATGCGACCGCTGATCTGCACGCGGCCGCCACCGATTTCCTGGCGGATGACAGGCGCGGTCACCACTTCTCCCTTGCCCCGTTCAAACAGCAGTATCGCCATGCGCTTGCCGACATTCTCGCGCGTCACCTGCTGGAATATCCGCGCACCGGCACCATCCAGCGTAATGTGCACAGCCGGCTCGCCGTTGGTGCTGTCGAAACCGGGCTGCGCGTCATTGATCCGTTCGCCGGTGAGCACCACCTGCCGCTTGACCAGCACCGGCTGGCCGTTGCGCTCGTAATACAACTCTGTGCCGAAGGGCAGTTGTCCGCTTTTCACGCGCTGTTGGAAATCGACGCCCATGTTTTCGTCATCCACCATGCGCACTTCCAGCGTCGCGGTGCGGCCGAGAATGTCCTTCGCTTTCGCCGTATCCTGCACGCCGGGCAGTTGCACGACCACTCTGTCGGCTCCCTGCTGCTGGATGATCGGCTCTGCTACGCCAAGCTCATTGACACGATTACGCAGCGTGGTGATGTTCTGCTGGATCGCAAATTCCTGTGTGCGCCGCTGCGCCTCGATCCGCAGGATCCCGGTCAGCTGATACTCACCGCTGCCTTCAACCGTCTTGAGTTCGAGGTCCGGCACGCTCTTGCTGATATGGATCAGCGCCTTTTCCCGCGTCGCCGTATCGCGGAACCGGATGCGGATCTGCTGCCCCTCCCGAGAAATGCCGCTGTACTGGATGCGCTGCTCGCGAAGGGAGCCGCGGATGTCGTTGGTGTAGGCCTCGACTTTTTTCGACAACGCCGACTTCATGTCGACCTGCATCAGAAAATGCACGCCCCCCCGGAGGTCGAGCCCGAGATACATCGGCAGCGCCCCGATCGAGGTCAACCAGGCGGGACTGCGCGAGAGCAGGTTCAAAGCGACCACATAGTCCTCGCCCAGCGCCTTTTGCACGGCATCACGAGCCTTCAGCTGTTCATCCGTCGACGGGAACCGCGCTTTGACACTGGTTTCATCCAGCGCAATCCCTTCGGCGTTGAGCGACGCCGCCTTCAGGGTTTCTTCGATACGCCCCAGCAACGCCTGATCTGCTTTCAGATTGGAGCGCAGCGGCGACACCTGGATGGCCGGCACTTCGCCGTAGAAATTCGGCAGCGTGTAGAGAAAACCGGCCACCAACGTGACCAGAACAATCAGATACTTCCAGAGCGGATAGCGATTCATGCGCGCGCGTTTCCCGGAAAAATGATGACCCGTGCGCGGCGATGTGCCGGCATGGTGCGTCGGGTCATTGCAAGGTCTTGATGGTGCCCTTGGGCAGCACGACCTGGATCGCGCTGCGCTGGATCTGGACTTCCACACCGGAGGCGATCACCAGCGTCAGATACTGCTCATCGACTTTGCCGACGCGTCCCAGTATGCCGCCGGCCGTGACGATTTCATCACCCTTCTGGATGCCATCGACCATGATTTTGTGCTCTTTGGCACGCTTCATCTGGGGACGGATCATCAGGAAATACAGCACCGCGAACATGCCGAGTATCAGCAGGATATTCTCGATTCCGCCGCCTTGCGGGGCGCCGGCCCCCTGTGCCCAAGCAGGACTGATCAACACGTGTCGTCTCCGGTGATGGGGCCGCGTGCGATGCCGCGCGCCCGTTGTTTTACAAAGCGTTGTATTTTAACACGTTTTTTCCGCTGCCCCGATGATTCGCGCTGCCGTCTCCTCAAGCGTGCCGGCGACAATGGCCTCGCGCATTCCGGCCATGATTTCCTGGTAGTAGTGCAGGTTATGCAGCGTATTGAGGCGCGCGCCCAGCATCTCATTGATACGCTGCAAATGATGCAGATAGGACCGCGAGAAATAACGGCAGGTGGGGCAACCGCAATCGGGATCGACCGGGGCGAGATCGTCCCGGTAGCGGGCATTGCGGAGCTTGAGCACACCATGGCGCGTGTACAGCCAGCCATTCCGTGCATTGCGCGTCGGCAGCACACAATCAAACATGTCGATACCGGCGAGCACCGCCTCGGCAATGTCGGCCGGCGTCCCCACCCCCATCAGATAACGCGGACGCTCAACTGGCAGTTGCGGCGCCGTGTGGCGCAGTATCCGCAGCATGTCGGGCTTGGGTTCGCCAACCGACAATCCGCCGATCGCATAACCGTCAAAGCCGATATCGAGCAATGCGCGCAACGATGCATCGCGCAAATGCTCATACATGCCACCCTGCACAATGCCGAACAGCGCATTCGGATTGCCACCATGCGCGTCCCGGCTGCGCCTGGCCCAGCGCATGGACAACTCCATCGAGACACGCGCCCGGGACTCGTCCGCAGGATAAGGGGTGCACTCGTCGAATGCCATCACGATATCCGAGTTGAGGACGCGCTGGATACGCATTGACTCTTCCGGCGACAGAAAGCAGGCATCCCCGTTAACGGGTGACTGGAATTTGACACCCTCCTCGCTGATCTTCCGCAAGTCACCCAGACTGAAAACCTGGAAGCCGCCGGAGTCCGTCAGAATCGGGCCCTGCCACCCCATGAATCGGTGCAGGCCGCCATGAGCAGCGATAACCTCCAACCCGGGGCGCAGCCACAGATGAAAGGTATTGCCCAGCACAATCCGCGCCCCTGAGGCCTGCAATTCGTCCGGACTGATGCCCTTCACCGCACCATAGGTACCGACCGGCATGAATACCGGCGTATCCACAGTGCCGTGAGCAGTCGTCAGAACCCCGCGCCGGGCCGCCCCATCGTTTGCCAATACGGTGAACTTCATGCGACGGCTTTCTTTTCGATCAGCATCGCGTCACCATAACTGAAAAAGCGGTAACGCCGGTTTACCGCATGTGTGTATGCATGACGGATGTTGTCCACGCCGCCAAAGGCTGAAACCAGCATCAACAGCGTCGATTTCGGCAAATGGAAATTGGTCAGCAATCGGTCCACGACCGCGAAGCGATAACCCGGCGTAATGAATAACCGCGTCTCGCCGGGACCTTCACGCAGTTCACCGCCCGTCACAGCAGATTCCAGCGCGCGCAGACTGGTGGTCCCCACCGCCATGACGCGGCGCCCTTCGCGCCGCGCCGCATTGATGGCCGCGGCAGTCGCGGCGGGAATCTCATACTGCTCGCTGTGCATGTGGTGGTCGGCGACATTGACCACCCGTACGGGCTGGAAGGTGCCGGCGCCGACATGCAGCGTCAAGGTGACGATGTGCACACCCGACTCCCGGAGTTGCGTCAGCATGGGCTTGTCGAAATGCAATCCGGCCGTTGGCGCCGCCACGGCACCCGGCCGTTCGGCATATACCGTCTGATAACGCTCCTCGTCGACCGCTTCCGGTGCATGTCCGATGTAGGGCGGCAAGGGCAGCCGGCCGTGCCGCGCCATCACCTCAGCAACGCCTTCATCCGCCTCAAAAACCAGTTCATGGAATTCCTCACTGCGAGCCACTACGCGCACACGGGCTCCGCAGTCGAGTTGAAGATACGAACCGGCCTTCGGCGCGTGGCTCGCTCGGATCTGCACAAGCGCGCGGTCGTGATCCAGCACACGCTCGATCAGCAGTTCCACACGTCCACCGCTCGTCTTGTTCCCGAAGAGACGGGCCTTGACCACGCGCGTATCGTTCAGGACAAGCACGTCGCCGGGCCGGCAATGGCGCGGCAGATCGCCGAAAGCACCATCGGACAGTGCGCCGCTGGAGCCGTCCAGATGCAGCAGGCGACTCTCGCGCCGCTCAGGTGCAGGGACCTGCGCAATCAGCGCATCCGGCAGTTCGTAATCAAAATCCTGCAGTTGCATGGGCCTTCCGGTCACCGGACCAAATCCGGCGGTTGATAGCAGCGGACCGTTGGCGCATAATTTGCGGCCCGTGCCGGGATGGCGGAATTGGTAGACGCACGGGACTCAAAATCCCGCGCTGGCGACAGCGTGCCGGTTCGATTCCGGCTCCCGGCACCATCTTTCACGCTCCGCCCGCCGCTCAGGCGGTCCCGCGATCCACTTCAATATTGTCGATCAGCCTTGTCTTTCCAAGACGGGCAGCAGCCAGCACCACCAGTTCGCCCTCGCCGTTGACCGGCGGCTGCAGGTCACTGCGGCGGCGAACGGCGACATAGTCGGGTTTCCACCCGTTGTCGGCAAGCACCGACATGCCGTGCAATTCCAGGCGCTGGTAATCATGCGTGCCGGCGGCAAGCTCGTCTCGGACCTCCTGCAGCACGCGGTACAACCTCGGCGCCTCGCGCCGTTCCTCCGTGGACAGGTAACCGTTTCGCGATGACAGCGCGAGGCCGTCTGCCGCCCGGACAGTATCGGCGGGAATAATGTCGATCGGCAGGGCAAACTGGCGAACCATGTCACGGAGCACCAGATACTGCTGATAGTCCTTCTTGCCGAAAATGGCCGAGTGCGGCATGACCAGATTGAACAGCTTGAGCACTACGGTCGCGACACCGCGGAAGTGGCCAGGACGATGCGCCCCCTCCAGAATGTTCTGCAGATCGGAGGGCTCCACCACATAAGTCTGCGGCTCGGGATAAATGGCTTTTTCGTCAGGCGCGAACACCACGTCCACGCCAACGTCACGAAGGCGGCTGCAGTCGGTCTCGAAGGTGCGGGGATAACGGTCAAAATCCTCCCGCGGACCGAACTGGAGCCGGTTCACGAATATGCTGACGACCGTGCAGGCCGCCCGAGGCTTGGCCATCCGCATCAGCTCGATGTGCCCCTCGTGCAAGTTACCCATGGTCGGAACGAACACGTTGTCGGGTTCGCGTCGCAGGCGCTCCCGCAGTTCGGGGACTGAATGAATGATATCCATGGGCTAGGCGGTGCAGCGCAGCGCGGAAAAAGCGCGCATTATATGCCGCCCGTGCAGCAACGCGGCAAACACCGCGAAAATCGCCCAGGCCTAGAAAGTGTGCTCCGGCCCCGGAAAACTGCCCTCGCGAACCTCTTTCACATACTGGGCAACGGCCTCCTGGACCGATCCCGCCTGTTTCATGTAGTTCTTGACGAACTTGGCTTTTTTGCCGGGGTAGATGTCCAGCATGTCATGCAGCACCAAGACCTGACCGGAGCAATCCGCGCCGGCACCGATTCCGATGGTCGGAATCTGCAGTGCCGCCGTTACCTCGCTCGCCAGGGCCGCAGGGATCGCTTCGAGCACGACCATACCCGCGCCGGCCTGCTCCAGCACTCGCGCATCATCGCGCAGCCTTTGCGCGGCATCGTCCGCCTTGGCCTGTACCCGGTAGCCGCCCAGTTGGTGCACGGACTGCGGTGTCAGCCCCAGATGACCGCACACCGGAATTCCGCGCTCGGTCAGAAATTCAATGGTTTCAAGCATGGGACGCCCACCCTCGACCTTGACCATGTGCGCACCCGCCGCCATGATTTCCGCCGCGTTGCGAAAAGCGTCTTGCGGACTGATCTGGAATGTGCCGAAGGGCATGTCCCCTATGATGAACGCACGCTTCGCACCCCGTGCAACACAAGCGGTGTGATAAACCATGTCGCGCAAGGTTACAGGCAACGTCGATTCATGCCCCTGCAGGACATTGCCGAGAGAATCCCCGATCAGGAGGCAATCCACGCCGGCCGCATCAAGCAGCGCGGCAAAGCTGGCGTCATAGGCAGTGAGCATGGTGATGCGCTGATTCTCCCGCACCATTTTCTGCAGTGTATTGAGCGTAATACGCATATCGACCTCTCTCGGGCCCTATTGGCCCAGGCTGAAAAACTCTCGCGGCCCACGCATGGCGGTGACACGCGACAACAATAAGTCAAAATCGGCTTGAGAATCAACGAAGTTGAGATTTTCTGAATTCACGATCAACAGCGGCGCGCCCTCGTATTGGTGAAAAAAACGCGCATAGGTATCCGCGAGCCGCATCAGATAGTCATCAGCGATGCGTTGCTCGTACGCATTCGAACGCCGCTGCACCCGCGACAGCAGGGTTTCCACACCTGCCTGCAGGTAAATCACCAAATCCGGCGTCGGCGCCTGCGGCCGCAGGTGATCATAGATCTGGCGATACAGCGCCAGCTCGTCGTCGTTGAGTGTGAGCCGCGCAAACAGCGGGTCCTTTTCCAGCATGAAATCGGCAACAGTCGGCCCCCGGAAAAGATCGGACTGCACCAGTTCGCGCAGCTGATTGCTGCGCTGAAAAAGAAAGAACAGCTGTGTCGGCAGGGCATGCCGAGCCATATCTTCATAAAATCGCGCAAGAAACGGATTGGCCTCCGGATCCTCAAAGCAGGTGGCGGCATCAAGATGCCGGGCCAGCAGGCGCGCCAGAGAGGTCTTGCCGGAACCGATCGGCCCCTCGACAACGATGTAGCGATAACGTGCAGGCAGGCTCATGCCGGCATGGCCGCACGCAGGACAGCGATATCCTCCGAGGCCAACCGCGCAGCAAGAAGCGCTGCCTGGCCACACCCCGGAATCTCGACCTCCGGTGCCAGTTCCGCCAGCGGCAGCATCACGAACGCACGACCAAGCATGCGTGCGTGCGGAATCGTAAGGCCGTCTTCATCGATGACGCGCGCCCCGTAAAGCACAATGTCTAGGTCGAGCATCCGGGGCGCGTTCGGGAACGCCCGGATCCGGCCCTGTGCACGCTCGATGTCGAGCAAATGATGCAGCAACAGGCGGGGAGGCAGCGTCGTATCCATCATCGCCACCGCATTCACAAAATCAGGTTGATCGACATAACCGACAGGCGCACTGCGATAGTAGGAGGAGCAGGCGAGGAGGCGCGTCTCCGGTAGTTGGTCCATGGCCGCTCTCGCGGCATCCAGTTGTGCGACCGGATCACCGATGTTCGCACCCATCGCCACAAACACCCGCTCGAGCGTCGCGGCGACACTCATTCGCCGGCGGTCTCTGCCTGACCGGCCGCAGGCTTGCGCCGGCGCCGGCGACGCCGGCGGGGCGCAGGCAATTTGTCCTCAACCAGCATCGCTTTACGCTCCTCGGGATGGGCGGCCTGGAAGCTGGTCCACCAATCTCCGAGCTCGCCCGGCATCTCGCCGCTCTCGCAGCGAAGCAGCATGAAGTCATAGGCGGCACGAAAACGCGGATGCTCGAGCAACCGGAAGGGCCGCTGTCCGGCACGGAACTCAAATCGCGGCTGCAACGCCCATAACTCTTTCATATCGGATGTAAACCGCCGCGGAATCGCGATCTGCCGGGTCTGTCGCTCCAGTACTTCGTCCATCGCCTGATAGAGGGCCGGCACCGACGGCATGTCCCGTCCGAGCCGCTCCCACCCGCTGAGCACCTCATGCCAGCACAGCGAAGCGAACAGAAAGGCGGGCGACACCGGCTTGTCCTGACGGATCCGCTCATCCGTGTTTTTCAGTGCCATCATCACAAAACGCTCGCCGAGCGGCTGCTCCAGAATCACATCCAGCAGTGGCAATACGCCGTGATGCAATCCCTCCCGACGCAGGCGCTTGATGCACTCGACCGCATGCCCGGACAGAAGCAGTTTCAGCATTTCATCAAACAGTCGGGCCGGCGGCACGTTGCTGAGCAGGTCGGCCTGCGTCCGGATCGGTTTGCGCGTCTTGGCGTCGATCTCGAGTTCGCAGGAAGCGGAAAACCGTACCGCGCGCAGCATGCGTACCGGATCTTCGCGGTAGCGGGTGGCGGGATCGCCGATCATGCGCAGCCGGCGCTGCGACAGGTCAGCCACACCGCCGTGATAATCCCACACCTCTTCCTGGGCAGGATCGTAAAAAAGCGCATTGATGGTGAAATCACGTCGGGCGGCATCCTGTGACTGGTCGCCCCAGACGTTATCGCGCAGGATACGCCCGTGCTCGTCCTCGACGCGATCGCCGTCCCCCGCCTCGTTTCCGGCTGCCGCGCGGAAGGTGGACACTTCGACCATGTCTCTTCCGCAAAGGACGTGGACGATCTGAAATCGGCGGCCGATGATGCGCGAACGGCGGAACAAACGCCGCACCTCGTCCGGGGTGGCGTTGGTGGCCACGTCGAAATCCTTGGGCTCGCGGCCGAGGATCAGGTCACGCACGGCACCACCGACCACGAACGCAGCATAGCCCGCCTGCTGCAAGGTCTCGCAGGTTTTCAGCGCGCAATTGCCGATACGGTCACGGGTAATGCCGTGTTCACGCACGCGGATAATGCGAGGCTTGGCTCTGGCGTTGAAAATACGGCCGGTCAGCACGCGGCCGATGAACTTCTTGATCATCGCTATCGGGGCATCAGTGCCGCCGCTGCCGATACGGCACGCAGCGCAAGAGGCGGAAGGTGGCGCGATTATACATGCCGGTCTGCTCTGCCCGTTCCTGGCACATCACAACGCCAGCACCGGCCATTGATGCGCCTCGGCATGTGCGCGAAGCCGCATATCGGGGTCGACGGCCACCGGATGCGTCACCCGTTCCAGCAAGGGCAGGTCGTTATGGGAGTCACTGTAAAATGTTGATTTAGTTACGTTTTTTAAATCTTCTCCGCGATCGCGCAGCCAGGCCTCGAGGCGCGTCACCTTGCCGCCCTGAAAGCAGGGAATGCCCTCTACCCCGCCGGTATAAACACCATCGCGAACTGCCGGTTCCGTCGCGATCAGATGCTCGATACCGAATGCCCGCGCAATCGGGCCCGTCACAAAACTGTTGGTCGCGGTGATGATCACCCGTGTCTCTCCGTGATGGCTTTCCACGAGTGTCCGTGCCGACTCGCGGATCATCGGGCGTATGCGCGTCTCCATGAATTCCGCATGCCAGGCATCCAGTTGCGCCCGCGAATGCTCGGCAAGCGGTCGCAACTGGAAGGCAAGGAATTCGAAAATATCCAGCGTGCCGGCCTTGTATTGATCATAGAACACCTGATTCTTTGATTCATAGCGTTCCCGGTCAAGAACCCCTTTATCGATCAGAAACTGCGCCCATTCGTAATCACTATCCCCGGCAAGGAGCGTGTTGTCGAGATCAAACAATGCCAAAACCATCCGATTTCCCTTCATTCCCGGCCGCAGCGATCCATGCCGTCAGCACTCATTCATGTCCTGCAGCAGTGCCCGCAACAGCGGCACCGTCACCGCACGCTTGCGCTCCAGTGAGTAGCGGTCCAGCGCATCCAGATAGACGCGAAGGGAGCGCATGTCCCGCGATACCCGCTGCAGCAGGTAGTCCGCGACCTCCGGTGCCAGCGTAAAACCGAGGCTGCCGGCATAACTCTGCAGCGCGGTGCGGCGCTGCGCGTCGTTCAAAGGACGTACTTCGAACACCAGCCCCCAGGCAAGACGTGACGCAAGATCAGGACGTAGATCAAGCCGTGCCGGCGGCGCCTTGCCAGCTGCCACCAATGCTCCGCCGGATTCGCGCAGCATGTTATACAGCGCGAAAACCCTGACCTGTGCATCTCTGTCCAGACTGCCGACGTCGTCGACGACCGCAATGGCGGAATCCGGCAACACAGCCCGGCCGGCGGCATCGTCAAGGCTCATGGCCCGCCCGCCCGCCGCCTCAGCCACCGCTGCCAGCAGATGGCTGCACCCGACGCCGTCACCACCCCATAGATAAACAAAGTGTTCTGCCGCCGGGTCGGAACACAACGCCCGCAGTGCACCGACGGCTTCCGCATTGTCCCCGGTGACAAAGTTGTCGAACGTCGGCGCCGGGCGCGCGGCCAGTTCCAGCGCGAGCTGCCTCATCCGCGATACATGCCGCTGTCAAAGTAATCGTGACGCAGATGACGGGCCCAGACCAGCAGCGCGGCGGAGACCGGCAGGGCCAGCAGCACGCCGAAAAAACCGAACAGCGAACCGAACGCAAGCAGCGCAAAAATCACGGCGACAGGATGCAAACCGATGCGGTCGCCGACCAACCAGGGCACCAGCACATAACCCTCGAGCAGGTTGCCGATCAGAAACACGACCCATACCCACACCAGCGGCGGCAGCGCCTGGAATTGCAGAAAGCCCGTCATCGTCGCCAGCACCACGCCGAGTATCACACCCAGATACGGCACGAATGTGACGAGTCCCGCGATCATTCCCACGGACAATGCATAATCGAGTCCGGCCAGCCACAAACCGACTGTGTAGAAAACACCCATACCGAGCATGACCAGCAGTTGGCCCCGCAAAAACTGCCCCAGCACCTCATCGACTTCGCGCGCCACGGTGTCGACACGTCCGCTCCAGCGCCGCGGCACCAGCCGTTGCAAACCGCCTGCCATCGCATGCCAGTCACGCAGAAAATAGAACAGCACCACGGGAACCAGCACCAGTGTCATGACAAAGCCGATCACTGCGGCACCACCACTGGTCAGCGAGGGCAGCAACTTGAACGCAAAGTCGCGTATTTCGCCCAGATGCCCTGTCACCCAGCTGCGCAGGACATCGACATCCAGATCGGTACCGAACGCCGACTGCAACCACGGCGCCACCACGTTTTTCGTCCAATCGATATACGCCGGCGCCTGTTCGGTAATGGCCCGGATTTGCCGGAGGATCAGCGGCAGCAGGATCAGCAGCATGACCACCAGCAGCACGCCAAGCGCGAGCAACACCAAAGCCACCGCAAGGCTGCGTGGCACCCGCCGCCGCGTCATGCGGTCCACCACGGGGTTGCAGATGTAAGCAAGGATCGCCGCGAACAGAAACGGCGTCAGGATCGGACTCAGCAGATAGACAATACCCGCAAGCACCGCCGCAGCGGCCGCCCAGCGCCAGAGGTAGTACGGATCACGAACAGGTAAGGTCATGTACGATAAAATTTGCCGATTCAACAACCCGACGACAGGGCGGGCTGACAGGACATCATTCTATCAGGGGCGCCCGCGCCGATAATCCCCGCCACCCCGGCCCGCAATGCGCGCCGGTCTTAACCCACCACGACAGGTACCACTTTGATATCCCGCAAAAACCAGTCCCGAACGCACCGCCCTCTCACCTACCGCGACGCCGGCGTCAACATCGATGCCGGAGACGCCCTGGTGGACCGCATCAAGCCGCATGCACGGCGCACCCTGCGTCCCGGCGTGATGGCCGGCATCGGCGGTTTCGGGGCGCTCTTTGCCGTGCCGCGCGGCTACCGGGAGCCCATCCTGGTGTCAGGAACCGATGGTGTAGGCACCAAGCTCAAGCTTGCGGTCGAGTGGAAAATGCACGACACAATCGGTATCGATCTGGTCGCCATGAGCGTGAACGACATTTTGACGCTCGGCGCTGAGCCTCTGTTCTTCCTCGACTACTACGCCTGTGGAAAACTGCAGGTGGCGGACGCCGCACGTGTGATACAGGGGATTGCCGCAGGATGCGAAGCGGCCGGCTGCGCGCTGATCGGCGGTGAAACCGCGGAAATGCCGGGCATGTACCCGCCGGGGGAGTACGATCTGGCGGGTTTCGCCGTCGGCGTTGCGGAGAAAAAGAAAATCATTGACGGACGCAGCATCCGCGCCGGTGATGTACTCCTCGGCCTCGCCAGCAATGGTGCTCACTCCAACGGCTACTCGCTGATCCGCAGGATCATTGCCGGGCAGCGCATTACCAAGGCATCGCGGCTCGGTGGTCGGCCGCTGCGCGAAGTGATCATGGCGCCGACGCGTATCTATGTGAAGCCTCTGCTTTCCTTGATGCGTCGCATCCGGGTCAAAGGGCTCGCCCACATCACCGGCGGCGGCCTGCTCGACAACGTGCCGCGCGTAATACCCGAAAAGCTCACAGCGGACATTGATGCCGGCAGTTGGCCAATGCCACCGCTGTTTGAATGGCTGCAGCAAAAGGGCGGCGTCCCGCAGCAGGAGATGTACCGGGTCTTCAATTGCGGGATCGGCATGGTCCTCGTCGTCGACGCAAAGGATGCCGCCAAGGCAGCAGCCCTGCTGCGGCGTGCGGGCGAAACCGTCTGGCGCATCGGCAGTGTGCGCAAGCGCCGGCGCGGCGAAGCGCAAACCCTTGTCCAATAAGCCCGCGATGCCCAAGCGCATCGTCATCCTGATCTCCGGACGCGGCAGCAACATGGAAGTGTTGCTGCGAGCAGGGCTACCCGCCGACATCGTTGCCGTCATCAGCAACAACCCGTCGGCCGCCGGACTGACCACTGCCGCCACGCGCGGCATCGCCACCGCCGTCATTGATCACCGCCAGTTCGCGCGCCGGGAAGACTTCGACGTTGCGCTGCTCGCCGCCATCGACAGCTATCGCCCCGATCTCGTGGTGCTCGCCGGATTCATGCGTGTGCTGACGGAACCGTTCGTGCACCGCTGGGAAGGGCGGCTACTGAACATCCATCCGTCGCTGCTACCCGCCTTTCCGGGACTGAACACGCATCGCAGGGCCATCGACGCCGGCGTGAAAATTCACGGCTGCACGGTGCATTTTGTCACTCCGCAACTCGACCATGGCCCGATCGTCATCCAGGCTGCAGTCCCGGTCATGCCCGGTGACAGCGAATCCGCATTGGCAGCGAGGGTGCTCGCACAGGAACACCGGATTTTCCCGCAGGCCGTGCGCTGGTTCTGCGAGGATCGCCTTATTCTGACCGGTGGCGATCAGGTGACCCTTGTCAATCCACCACCGTCAACAGACGCACTGGTCAGTCCCGCCATCGAGCCCTGACATGCGACCGTGGATCCGGCTTCTGCTGGTGTGCTTCACCATTACGACGGCTGCCCATGCGGCGGTACCGCTGCGTCTGGTTGCTGACTACGAAGTATTTTTCAACGGGGCGCCTGTTGGAGAAATGCGTGAGGTGTTTGAACAGAATGGTGACCGCTACCGGATCACCAGTGAGACCCGCGCCACCGGCGTCATGGCACTGATTCACAAAAAGTCTGCGCGCGCCGAAAGCAGCGGCGTGATTACCCCGCTCGGACTTCAACCGGAACGCTTCGAGGCGGTACGCGGGAAGAAAGGCGAGAAGCACGAAACGGCCGAGTTCGACTGGTCCCGTCATTCCCTGCGACTGAATCACGATGGCGTAACAGAAACGTTGCCGTTACGGCAGGGCACCCAGGACCGGCTATCGGCAATGTACCAGTTCCTGTTTTTAACGCCTGCGGCGCGCGGCTCCCTGAAATTTCCGATGACCAATGGTCGCAAACTTGATGACTACAGTTACCGGACTGGCGCCGACACCCGCCTCGATACCCGACTCGGCTCGCTGACCGTACAGCACCTTGTCAAGCAGCATCGGGCCGGGGAAGTCGCCACCGAGATCTGGCTGTCAACCGAACACCACGGATTACCGGTGCGCATGCGCATTGTCGAACCGGACGGGGAACGGTATGAACAGCGTGTCACCGGCTTGAATGTAAGCCCGTGACGCTGAATCACCGGCTCGCGCTCACACTGCTTGCCTCGGCAGCCCTTCACGGGACGCTGCTGCAAGGCGAGTGGACCCGCCCGTCTGTCACGCCGCCCCCGGACCCGGTGTTGTCGGCCAGACTGGAGGCAAGGCCTGCACCGGTTCCACCCGCTCCGGAATCGGCACCGCTGCCGCGACGTACGCCTGCGGCGAGGCCATCGGCACCGCCCCGGGTCATCGTATCGCAGGCGCCCGCTGCATTTCCGCTGATCAGCGAAGACGACAGCGCCGAATCTGCTGCCGCAGCAGATGTACCGCCGGTCACGGCCGCCAGCGCAGCACCGGTCACCTTTTCCATAGCGGAGGCGGCGACACCGCCGGACTTTCCGCGACAAGGGCGCATCGACTATTTGCTGACCATGGGCGAAGACGCCACACCGATCGGCCGTACCGTCCAGACATGGGCTTTTGACTCGGGTCGCTACCGCATCGGCAACCAGGCGGAGAGCACCGGCCTGATCGAGTTATTCAAGCCGCACCGCTATCATTATCTGAGTGAAGGAAATGTCGCCGACGGCCGGTTGCGACCGGAACGTTTCATCGCCAGCGTCCGCCGGGGGGCCCGGATCGAGGAATCCCTCGCCGAATTTGACTGGCGTGCAGGCCGTGCCACCACCGGGCGCCTGCCTGAACGACGACAGGACGTGCTGCTGCCCGGCAGCCAGGATCTGATGAGTTTCATCTACAGTATCGCGCTGCAACCGCCTGCACCGGGCAGGCTGACACTACCCTTCACCCGCGGCGCACGTGTCGAAACCGCAAGTTTCGACGTGTCTGGTCCGGAGTATATCGATACAGCACTGGGCCGGCTGCGTGCGATACGCGTCACCCAGGTGCGTGAGCCCGAGAAGGAAAGCATTGCATTATGGTTTGCCAGCGACTACCGTCACCTGCCTGTGCGCATCCGTTTTTTCGGCCGCGACGGAACACCGGTCGGCGAACAGACAGTTACGGAGATCCGCGTACGTGAGGAATGAATATCATCGCAAGAGTCCCGATGCCCGGAAGCAACCGCCGCCGGTGCCAGGCCCCAATGCCGCGCGACTGAAGGAGGCCGCTCAATTGCTCTCGACAGTGCTCACCTTCGCGCTGCCTGCAGATGCCGTATTGAGCCGATGGTTCCGCGAACAACCGGAAATCGGTCAGCACGATCGCGCCTTCCTCGCCGAAGCGGTATTCGGTGTTCTGCGCCACAAGATCCAGTTCGACGAATGGGCGCCGGCTGCTACGCCGCGGCAATTATTGTTGTTGTGGCTGACGCGAACCGGCGGATTCAGCCGACGTGACTTGTCGACTCTCCTGTTCGATGACGAGGAAGCCTGGCTGGACGGACTGCGACGCAAAGCCGTCACTGCACCGTCGCTTTCAGCGAGTGCCGGACTGCCGCAGTGGATCATCGACAGTCTTTCCGCCCAACATCCCGCCGAATTTATCCTGGCGCTGGGGCGCGCGCTGATGCAACCCGCCCCCCTCGATCTGCGCGTGAATACACTGAGGCAATCGCGCGATGAGGCGCTCCAGCGCCTGCAACAGGACGGGTTTTCCGCAGAAGCGACACCGTTGTCACCGGTTGGCATAAGGATTGGCGGAAAGCCGGGAATCAACCGTCACCCGCTGTTCACCGCAGGCGCGGTGGAGGTGCAGGACGAAGGCAGTCAACTGCTGGGATTCCTGCTCGCGCCGCGTCGCGGCGAACTGGTGGTCGACTTCTGCGCAGGCGCGGGCGGCAAGACGCTGATGCTGGGCGCACTGATGCATTCGCAGGGCCGGCTCTATGCATTTGACGTCTCCGAAAAGCGTCTGGCGAGAATGAAACCGCGCTTGAAACGCTCTGGTCTGTCGAATGTGCACCCGCAGGTCATTGCACATGAGAATGATAGCCGGATCAAGCGTCTGGCCGGGAAAATTGATCGCGTTCTGGTGGATGCCCCCTGCAGCGGCCTCGGCACGCTGCGCCGGAATCCCGATCTCAAATTCCGCCAGTCGTTGGAATCGGTCGAGTCTCTGCGCGTTAAACAGGCGGCAATTCTGGCCTCCGCCGCACGTTTGGTGAAACCGGGCGGTAGGTTGGTATATGCCACCTGCAGCCTGCTCGATGCGGAGAATGGCGATATTGTCAGCAATTTTCTGCAGAGCCACGCGGATTTCGCCGAGATCTCCGCAACCGATACGCTCGCGCGTTACGGCATCGCACCGTCAGGATGCGGGCAACGACTGCAGTTGTGGCCACAGATCCATCACACCGACGGCTTTTTCGCGGCAATACTTGAGCGACGCAAAGTTTGACCGGACTACCTGCGTGCTAACATAACGCAGCATGACGGATCAATTGCACCTGTTGCTGCAGGATATCGCGCGCGCAGCAAGCCATGTCAATACGCTACGAGAGGCTGTCGCTCTGGTAGTCGCAATCATTCTCGGCGCGCTCGTGTCCCGCCTGATCAACCGCGGTCTGAGCCGCCGTTCAGCCGGTTCACCGCGGCTCGGCATCGACACGATGCGCCGCTTGATGTTCCCGGCAGCGACGCTGCTTGCCGTACTGCTTGCCAAATCAGTATTGCGCATCTGGCAACCGACTCCCGTTCTGGCTGCAGCAGCCACCCTGCTGCTCGCCATGGCGCTGATCCGGTTGACGATATTCATGCTGCGCCAGACCTTCGCACCCGGCGGCTGGTTGCAAACCTCGGAGCGCTGGATCACCTGGACCATCTGGCTCGCGGTCGCGGCACAGCTGACGGGCCTGTGGCCGCACATCAGCCGCACTCTGGGCGAACTCGACTTCACGCTCGGCTCCCACCGCGTTTCTGTTCTGCTCATTCTGCAAGGCGTGATCGCCGTCACCGCGACCCTGCTGATCGCGCTCTGGCTGGGCCGGCTGGCGGAAAGCCGCCTGATGCGCGCCAGCAGTCTGCAAATCAATGTACGCGTCATGTTCGCCAAGTTGATACAGGCCGGATTACTGCTCGCGGCCATTCTGTTTACTTTGCCGGCGATTGGCGTGGATCTGACAGTGCTATCGGTATTCGGCGGCATGCTCGGCGTCGGAATCGGATTCGGACTGCAGAAGATCGCGGCCAACTACATCAGCGGCTTCATCATTCTGATGGACCGGTCGGTCAGCCTCGGGGATCTGGTCACCATCGATAACCAAACCGGCACGTTGAGCAAAATGACCGCCCGCTACGTGGTCGTACGCGATCTCACCGGGCGGGAATCCATCATTCCCAACGAATCCATCATTACGTCCACTGTCGTTAATCACTCATTCTCTGATCGCAAGGTGCGCGTCGCCTTGCCGATCCAGGTCGCTTACACCACCGATCTGGATGTCGCGCGGAAAATCATGATTGAAGCTGCGGGCATGCAGTCGCGCGTCCTGCAGGACCCCGCACCCAGCGTATTGATCCTGGCGTTCGCGGACAGCGGAATCAATCTCGAGTTGGGCATCTGGGTCAACGATGCGGAAAATGGAACAGGCGCGCTTAAATCAGATATTTATGACAGTATCTGGACAGAGTTTCAACGTCTCGGCGTAGAGATTCCCTTCCCGCAACGCGAAGTTCGCCTGCTCGGCGCCGGAAACCCGGGCACTTGACTTGAATCAATAACCATTAATCTGCAATGGTTATGATGGAAAAACTTGGTTGCCGTGGCATAAACATCCGGTACACTGTTCCCGGGCGACCGGTAACCGCCCGGCACTCGGATTATCACTCTAGCGAGGAGATGCATGTTTACAGGTTTCATTGATCTGCCCTGGTGGGGCTATGTTGTATACGCACTCGTGATGACGCACATCACCATTGCCGGCGT
>Ga0129336_10000607_pt1 | contig 21197 bp, 22 predicted proteins | sample CPB6_02_DNA_FD_96878 | JGI IMG/M metagenome (GOLD analysis project Ga0129336, IMG submission 96878) | Freshwater to marine salinity gradient microbial communities from Chesapeake Bay, USA - CPBay_Sum_0.6_0.2_DNA | ecosystem: Environmental > Aquatic > Marine > Coastal | place: USA: Chesapeake... | reverse complement strand
TACACCGAGTCATACTCAACAGCAACAAACTTCTATTATGCTGCTAAGGATCCTGGTTCCTGGGCAAACGATTTGAAAGTATGTCAGATTGATGACCAAGCAGACCAGATCATTGGTATCACTACCACAAGTGTTAGCAATACTGGTGCTAAAATTGGATTAGGTGTTACCGTTCCAGTTAACGCTGTTCTTGCTGGAAGTGGTTCAACTAGCGTTTTCTCTGGTTACGTCAAGGGAATTATCACTGGTGTTACCACTGACACTACAAACGGTAATAGCACAATTGATGTTAAGATTACTGGTCGTGTTTCTGCTGCTGGAACCGAGACTCAAATCACTTATGCAGAAGGAAATACAACAGCATCCATTCCTGTTGGCGCAACCTTAACATTCATGAATGCTGCTGGTGTTGGTACTGATGGTGGAACAGGAACAGGTGTAGGTGCATTCACTGCTGCAACTTCTGTTGATTGGTACGATCAGCAAACACTTGGTTTAACAAACAGCACAATCTTCTGGAAGACTCTTGCACCAAAACCAGTATCTAATGCATATTCATTAGATAGAAATGGCAAGAATGATGCTCTTCACGTTGTCCTTGTCGATGACAGTGGAAGCATCACTGGAAACCAGGGAACAATTCTTGAAAAGCATCTCTTCCTTTCAAAAGCAAAGGATGCTGTTTCAAGCGTCAATTCTCCACAAAGAATCTACTACAAGAATTACATTGCAGACAATTCTGAGTATCTCTTTGCAGGAACTAGCCCTTCCACCGCAGTTGATACTTTCCATGGAACAGTCCCAGCTGCAACTGGATTCTCCACAAACTTTGTTGCAAACACCCTCGCATCTGGTGCATGGGGATCGGGAGCACAAGGAACTACCTTCACTTCTGTTGGTAACGTTACTTACTCACTGCTTGGCGGTAAGAACTATGATGGCGATGTCGATCTCGCATCACAGGGAGCACTGACTGCAACTCTTGGAGCACTTTCAACTGCTTATGATAAGTTCCTAGATGATTCCGAAGTTGATGTTGACTTCCTTATGATGGGTCCTGGTTTAGGAACCAAAGAAGAGTCTCAGGCAAAGGCAAACAAACTGATTGCAATTGCGGAAACAAGACAAGATTGTGTTGCTACAATCTCTCCATATAGAACCGCAGTTGTAAACGTCACAAATTCAGACACTCAAACTGAGAATATTATTGATTTCTATTCTCCAATCACATCTTCATCGTATGCAGTGTTTGATTCTGGTTATAAGTATGTTTATGATAGATTCAACGATGAATTCCGCTACATTCCAACCAACGGAGACGTTGCTGGTCTGATGGCAAGAACAACCAGAGATTCATTCCCATGGTTCTCACCTGCTGGTCAGCAGAGAGGTGTTCTCCTGAATGCAGTAAAACTTGCATACAACCCAACCAAGGCACAAAGAGATCTTCTCTATCCAAGAAGAGTTAACTCCATTGTTAATAAGCCTGGCATTGGTGTTCTACTCTTTGGCGATAAGACTGGTCTTGGATACGCATCTGCGTTTGACAGAATCAACGTTCGTCGCCTCTTCCTCTACATTGAGGACGCATTGAAGAGATCGGCAGAAGCTCAACTCTTCGAATTCAACGACGAAATTACAAGAGCAAACTTTGTAAACATCGTTGAACCATTCCTCAGAGACATTCAGTCCAAGAGAGGTCTATATGATTTCCTTGTTATTTGTGACGAAACAAATAACACCCCCGACATCATTGACAACAATGAGTTCCGTGCGGACATCTTCTTGAAGCCAACCAAGTCTATCAACTTTGTTGAACTCACCTTTGTGGCAACAAGAACTGGCATCAGCTTCAATGAAGTCGCTGGTCGCGTTTGAGAAACTTAACGAATAAAAACAATTACGGAGGATCCTAAAAATGGCTCTCAGAACAATCTCAAACTTTAAGTCAAGACTTCAAGGGGGTGGAGCTCGTCCTAATCTTTTTGAAGTTGATATCCCTGCATTCCCAACAGCAGCACTGGGTGGCGAAAATACCGCCACCTGGGGTGGAACTGAGCAAGAAACATTTAGATTCCTGTGCAAAGCAGCTGCTCTGCCAGCATCAAACATTGCTCCAATCGACGTTCCTTTCAGAGGTCGTATTTTAAAAGTTGCTGGTGATCGTACTTTCGATACTTGGACAGTAACAATTATCAACGACGAAGACTTCCTGCTCAGATCACAATTTGAAGCATGGATGAACGCAATCAGCAAACTGGATAATGCTTCTGGTGCAACTAATCCATCTTCATACATGACCGATGCTTATGTTTATCAGTTAGGTCGTGGTTACAACGCTGGAAGATTCTCGACCACAAACGATGGAACCGATGCTGCTAATGCTGGCGGTAACGTACCTTCACCAAAACTGAGATCATATCGCTTCTACGATATTTTCCCAACTAACGTATCACAGATTGATTTGTCATACGATACTGGCGACACCATTGAAGAATTCACAGTTGAATTCCAAGTACAATACTGGACCGCTGGTACTCCTACTGACGAAGCAGGTCAAATTATCGCCTGATTTAATTGGATAAATAGAGCAGTAGGAATTCTGTTCGGTTCTATAAATGGCTAGATTATTTGGTTTTTCAATTGAGGACGATGATAAGTCCAAAAATATACAGTCCCCCGTTCCGCCTAACCACGCGGACGGGGTTGACTATTATGCGACATCGGGAGCTGGATTTTATGGTTCATATCTCGATCTCGAAGGTGTATATAAAAACGAAAATGATCTACTGAGAAGATACCGCGAAATGGCACTTCATCCTGAGGTGGATAGTGCCATTGAAGATATTGTAAATGAAGCAATTGTTTCTGATACTAATGATAGTCCTGTTCAAATTGAACTATCAAATCTTGAAGCCAGTGATGGAATTAAAAAGAAAATCAGAGAAGAGTTTAAGTATATTCTAGAACTATTAGATTTTGATCGAAAAGCACATGAGATCTATCGTAACTGGTACGTAGACGGAAGACTTTTCTACCACAAAGTCATAGATCTTAAAAAACCTCACGAAGGAATTAAGGAACTGAGATACATAGACGCAATGAAAATGCGTTATGTTAGAAAACTTAGAAAGAACGCAGATATCAAATCAAACACTCCAATTTTGATGGCAAGTCAACCAGACTCTCCATTGAAGTATGAGTTTCCAGATATTGACGAATTCTTCATTTACACGCCAGACTCAATAGCAGCTGCTGGTAATGGAATTTCTTACAATGGTGGTCCACAAAAAAATATCACCATGACGAAAGATTCGATTACTTATTGTACGTCGGGTCTGGTTGATAGAAATAAAGGACTAGTTCTATCATATCTTCATAAAGCAATCAAAGCACTCAATCAACTTCGCATGATTGAGGATTCTCTTGTAATCTATCGCTTATCGAGAGCACCAGAGCGTAGAATTTTCTACATTGATGTTGGTAACCTACCAAAAGTGAAGGCAGAGCAATATCTTCGCGATGTGATGATGCGTTATCGCAACAAACTTGTGTATGATGCAAACACTGGTGAGATGCGCGACGATAAAAAATTCATGTCGATGATGGAAGACTTTTGGCTTCCACGCCGCGAAGGTGGTAGAGGAACTGAAATTTCTACACTTCCTGGTGGTCAAAATCTTGGAGAAATTACTGATATTGAATATTTTAAAAAGAAACTCTTCCAAGCACTGAATGTTCCTCCATCAAGAATGGCATCTGATGGTGGATTTAATCTGGGAAGATCCTCAGAAATCCTAAGAGATGAAGTTAAATTCAGCAAATTTGTTGGAAGATTGAGAAAGAGATTCTCAGCAATGTTTAATGACATGCTGAAAACTCAACTAATTCTCAAAAATATTGTAACCCCACAAGACTGGGATCTGATGGAAGAGCATATTCAATATGACTTCCTTTATGATAATCACTTTGCAGAACTCAAAGAAGCAGAACTTTTAACTGAAAGACTTAATCTGGTTGCGACTGCTGAACCATATGTTGGTAAGTATTATTCACAAGATTATGTTCGCAGAAGTATTCTGCGCCAAACTGATCAAGAAATTCTTGAACAAGATGCTCTTATCAATAAAGAAATTGAAGACGGAATTATTCCTGATCCAAATGCACCTATGCCAATGGAAGGTGGTGAGATGGGAGATCTAGGTCAACCAGTTATGGAACCAGAAATGGATGGATCTGCTACCGAAGCACCAGAAGTTAAAATGCCCAAAGGTGGGGAGATATAAATAAAAACGAAAAGTTAGTGTAACACCATGGATGAATTAATGGATTTGATTATTGCGGATGAAAGTCCTTCGCAAGTCAGTGACTATATTAAAGATGTTCTTTTCTCAAAAAGTGCAGAAAAAATCGAAGCAATGAAGCCAAGTGTTGCTGCATCTATGTTTGCGTTTGACGCAGAAGAAACGGAAGAATAAATAGATAATATAGTTGAGTATTAAGAATAATGGCACTTAAACCAGTAGGTGTTGGTACACAATTCGCCACTAGCACATCAAGCGCAAAATCAACAGCAATTTCTGTTCAATCTGACACTATCAGATTGACTGCTGTAACCGCTGGTGCTCACGTTGCGATTGGTACTGAACCAACAGCAGATATTATAAATTTTTATATCCCAGCTGGATCTTCTGCAACTCTTGCATTAACCCCAGCATCTCAAAAAGTTGTTGGTGTCACCACTGGAACCACAACGGTTTTGGATTTTCCTGAGGGAACTGGTTCACCATTTGAAGTTGGTGACTACTTATCACTAACTGGTGGAACTCAAAGTGATTTTAATTTCTCCCACAAAGGAGTTATTTCTGTAAATACAACTGCAAACGTTGGTGGATACTATTCTACACGAATTGTAGTCGATCATGATTCGAGTGCAGTCACTGCATCATTCACTGACAAAGATTGTATTGCAAGAAAATCAGTAAAAGTTGCGGCAAGAACAGATGCTGCAACTGGCGTTTTACACATTCACCAAGTTCAAATCTCAGGAGTAGCCTAATGAAACTCATTAGAGAAGAAATCGAAAACGTAGAAGTTATCGTCGAATCTCGTAACGGTAAAAAATCACTTTACATTGAAGGAGTTTTCCTTCAAGGTGATATCAAAAACCGTAACGGACGTATGTATCCAATGGAAACTCTTCGTAGAGAAGTTGGAAGATATAGCGAGAGTTTCGTTGACAAAGGTCGTGCTCTTGGAGAACTTGGTCATCCAGACGGTCCAACCGTAAACTTAGATCGCGTTTCTCACAAAATCGTCTCTCTTAGAGAGAATGGAACTAACTTTATTGGTAAGGCGAAAATCTTATCTACACCAATGGGAAAAATTGCAGAGTCACTTCTGTCCGAAGGTGTAAAACTTGGTGTTTCTTCCAGAGGAATCGGATCACTGACTCAAAATAGAGAAGGTGTGAACATTGTTGCTGACGACTTCATGTTAGCAACTGCTGCTGATATTGTAGCAGATCCTTCTGCACCAGATGCTTTTGTTGAAGGTATTATGGAAGGAAAAGAATGGGTATGGGACGGTGGTATTCTCCGTGAGAAGAGAATGACCGAGATGAAAAAGTCAATAAATACCCTAGTCTCACAGAGACAATTAGATGAGAAGAAGTTGGAACTTTTCAACGATTTTCTCGCAAATATTTAATTTATAAATAAATATAGTTATAAACAGGTAAATCGGAGAGTTTCAAATGTCTGGTGGTAACTTACAAGAGATGGAGACGGCAGTGGGCAAGCAATCCAAGACAGCTGTAAATGCTGGTGCGAAAGCTGGCGATCCAATGCCAAAACTGCAAAATGATGGTTCTCAGTTAGCGAGCGTCGAAGATCTCGGCGGTCCAACTCCTGAGAATTACAGAGTAGATGATGATTCTGCAAAACTGAGAGAACCTTCACTCAAAACCGTCAAGGACATTGTTAATAGGGGTGCAAAGCCTGCTGATCCAATGCCAAAGATGAAGAAAGAAGAATCTGAGGTTGAGGATGAAGAGGTTATCGAAGAATCCCCTGAGATTGTTGATGAGGTTGTCGAAGAAGAAGTCGTTGAAGAAGAAATCGAAATCAACGACGAAGTTAACGTTGAAGAAGACGTTAACGCTCTTCTCGGTGGTGAAGAACTCTCCGAGGAATTCAAAGAGAAAGCAAAGACAATTTTCGAAGCTGCTCTGAGATCCAAGGTAGTTGAAATCAGAGAAGCACTTGAAGCACAATTCGAAAGAAAGCTTCAAGAAGAAATCGAAGAAATGAAGGGAACCCTCATCGAGCGCGTAGATTCCTATCTGGAATACGTTTCCGATGAGTGGGTTTCTGAAAACGAACTTGCCATCGAAAATGGCATTAAAACTGAGATGACCGAATCATTCCTTGCTGGAATGAAGGGTCTTTTTGAAGATCATTATGTAACAATCCCTGAGGAGAAATATGATGTGCTGCATAGCATGGTAGACAAACTTGATGAGATGGAAACAAAACTCAACGAGCAAATTCATAAGAACATCTCACTCAACAAGCGTCTCGCAGAGGCGGTTGCTGACGGAATCTTTGAAGAAATTTCTGAGGGTCTCGCAGACACCCAGAAAGAGAAGCTCGCCTCACTTGCCGAAAGTGTAGAGTTTGAAAGTGAGACTGCATATCGTGAAAAAATGAAGACGCTAAGGGAGTCATACTTCCCAACTAGAACGGCTTCTTCGACCGCAGCAAAGACAGAAACACTATCTGAGGGTGTTGAGTCAGTACCAGCAGATCCTTCATATTCTGCTGATATGGCAACATACCTCAAAATTATGTCTTCTGTTGCAAAGAAAAACTGAATTTAACATTAAACCAAACTAACTTTTAGGAGAAACGCAAATGTTCCATTCCGAACACTTGCAGGAGAAGTGGGCACCTCTTCTGGACTATCAAGGTCTTGACGCAATCAAAGATTCGCACAGAAGAGCAGTTACCGCAGTCCTGCTGGAAAACCAAGAAAGATTTTTAAAAGAGCAAGCTGCATTTGAGCATGGCTCAATGGGCAACCTCATGGAAGCCGTTCCAACCAACTCAGCTAACGCTGCTGGTGGTTCAGGTGGATTTGGCGGCACCGCATCGTCACCAACCGCTGGTTTCGACCCTGTTCTGATCTCCCTGATCAGACGCTCCATGCCTAACCTGATCGCTTATGATCTGGCTGGCGTTCAACCAATGAGCGGTCCTACTGGACTGATCTTCGCAATGCGCTCCCGCTACACTTCACAGAGTGGCGCAGAAGCATTCTTCAACGAAGCAGATTCCGCATTCTCTGGTCAGGATGCTGGATTCGATGAGACCGCTGGTTTCAGCGACGTTGCTGCTGGTATGGGTACTACCGCACAGTCTGGCGATAACCCATCAGTTCTGAACCCTGTTGCTACCGCATCTTCAACCGCATATGATGTCGGTCAGGGCATGGCAACTGGTGATGCAGAAAACCTGAATACAGGTAATGATGCATTCAACCAGATGGCATTCTCAATCGAGAAAGTCACTGTTACCGCTAAGTCAAGAGCACTCAAAGCTGAGTACTCCTTAGAACTGGCACAAGACCTGAAAGCAATTCACGGTCTGAACGCTGAGGCTGAACTCGCAAACATTCTCTCAACCGAGATTCTTGCTGAGATCAACCGCGAAGTTATCAGAACCATCTACAAGGTTGCTGAGCAAGGTGCTGCTGTTAACACTGCTACCGCTGGTCAGTTTGACCTTGATATCGACTCCAACGGTCGTTGGTCAGTTGAGAAGTTCAAGGGTCTGATCTTCCAGATCGAGCGTGATGCTAACGCGATTGCACAAAGAACTCGTAGAGGAAAGGGCAACGTTATCCTTTGCTCTGCTGACGTTGCTTCTGCACTCACCATGGCAGGCGTTCTGGATTACACCCCTGCACTCAACGCTAACCTGAACGTTGATGACACTGGCAATACCTTTGCTGGTACTCTGAACGGTAAGTACAGAGTATACATCGACCCATATTCGGCAAACGTTGCTGCTAACCAGTACTACGTTGTTGGTTATAAGGGTTCTTCACCTTATGACGCAGGTCTGTTCTACTGCCCATACGTTCCTCTCCAAATGGTTCGTGCCGTTGGTGAGAACAGCTTCCAGCCTAAGATCGGCTTCAAGACCCGTTATGGAATCGTTGCTAACCCATTCGCTGAGGGTTCAACCATTCCTCCTTCGGGTTCAGGTGGTCGTCTGCTGGTCAACGCAAACCGCTACTATCGTCGCGTACTTGTTAAGAACCTCATGTGATCAATTTTCACAAGGTTTAGTCAGAGGGTCTTCGGACCCTCTTTTTTTGTGCCTTGACATAAAGTTAAGAAAATGTTAAAATAAATACGTTCAAGTGATGAAGCCTCAACTACTCGCGTAGTCACTGAATTAAACGGAGTTTGTCGAAACTCCTTACATCCGCAGGTATTATTCTGCGAGAAAATATAGAGGTACAATTATGTTTAAATCCGCAATCGCAGCCGTTGCTGCTGCTCCTTTCCTTGCCACCGCTGCGTTCGCTGGCCCTTATGTCAACGTTGAAGCAAATGCTGGTATCGTTGGTTCCGACTATACTGGAACTCTGACCGAAGCTCATGTTGGTTATGAGGGAACTGCTGGTAAAGTTTCTTACTACGGTCAAGTTGGTCCTGCTCTGGTTTCTCCCGATGGTGGTGATTCCGATGTCCAAATTTCTGGCAAAGTAGGTGCTTCAATTTCTGCTACCGAAAAACTGAGTTTCTATGGCGAATATTGGGCTCTGTCTGGCGATGACCTGACTAGCAATATCAAAGCTGGTGCCAAGTACACCTTCTGATTGTTAACTAAATCTTAACGACAAATTCAAAGATCCTTGCTAAAATGTAAGGGTCTTTTTTTATAAGACGTTAACGTTTGCAAGGAGATTTTTATGAAAGCAATCGCTCTTGCCGCACTGGCAATTCCCATGATTACGGCACCTGCCCTTGCTGGTCCTTATGTCATGACTAAATCGGAGTTTAAAGGTTCCGATAGTGATTATAAAGAAGCAGTAAACCAAGCACGTCTTGGATATGAAACTAAGTCTGGCAGACTCACACCTTACATTGAAGTTGGTGGTGGTGCTAAGACTCCCCAAAGTGGAGACACTGATGGTTTCGTTGCTGCCGAAGTTGGCACTGGTGTAAAGATCACTGACAAACTTTCTGCCAAGGCAAAGTTTGAGGCACTCAGTTTTGATAGCAAGACTGATTGGAAAGTGGAAGTTGGAACTAAGTATAAGTTCTAATATAAGTCTTACATCTAAGAGGAGATTTAATCTCCTCTTTTTTTCTAAATAGTTAGAAAAAATGGCTTCATCATCAACAAAAAGCACTGATTCACAGCAACTTAAAAACAGGAATTACTTATCTGGTGTAGGATTTGAATTTACGATTTCCAGAGCACCGATGGTGTCTTTTACTGGCAATCAAGTAAATGTACCAGGGTTATCTTGTGGATTTGCTGAGCAACCAACATACTTAAAGAACATTCCAATTCCTGGCGATAAACCAGTATTTGAGGATCTGATCGTAAGATTTCTTGTAGACGAAGAACTCAAAAACTACATGGAAATCCAAAGATGGATTCGTGGAATTAATTATCCAGAAAGTCTTTCTGAGATTAAGAACTTTCAAAAGCAACAAGGTAAATTCACTGGATTTACTGATCAAAAAAACTTGTATTCAGATGCAACGATGGTTGTTTTGAACAGTAAACAACTTCCCCAGTTTCAAGTGAAGTTTGAAAATATTTTTCCATACTCATTGAGTGCAATGCAGATGGATGCAACTGTGGAGGACTATTCCTACTTTACAGCAGAGGTCTCTTTCAAGTATACTATATACGACATCTATGATATGAAAAATCAAAAATTATGACTTTCGATCTTGAAAAAATTCAAGAGATGTGGACTAAGGATGCCATCATAGATCCAGATAATTTGCATAGTGAATCCTTAAAAATTCCTGCTCTTCATGCAAAGTATTATGATATCTACAATAATATTTTGCTCCTAAGAAAAAAAGCAGAGCAACAAAGAAAAAATATTAGGCATCAACGTTACGAGTATTACTCTGGAAAAGCAGACCCAGATGTTTACGTTGAGAATCCATTTCCCAAAAAGATCAGAGATAAAGATACGATGCAAAAGTATCTTGATGCCGATGAAAAACTTTCAAGTTCATCTCTTAAAATTGAATATTATGATGTTATGCTTGGTTACTTGGAAGACATCCTAAAACAAATACATCAAAGAAATTATCAAATTAAAAATGCCATAGAATTTAATAGATTCATTGCAGGGCTTGGATAGTTAACGAATAAATAGTCATAGAATGTGACTATTGTGAATGGCTGATTTGATTATATCAAAGTCAAATGAGGTTTTTTTAAAGGTAAAAACAGAACCTCATATTGACTACGAACTTAGAGATCATTTTACGTTTGAAGTTGAAAGTGCAAAGTTCATGCCTCAGTATCGGAACAGGCATTGGAACGGAGAAATTCATCTATACAACACAAACACCAAACAAATTTACGTAGGTCTTTTAGATAAACTCGTAAGTTTCTGCGAAAGTCATAGTTACACTTATGAGTTTTCGGAAAATAAGTATTATGGACTTCCATTTGAGATCAATGAAATGATCTCTCATGAGGGTGTAAAAGACTATATGAAATCTATTTGTCGATTTGAACCCAGAGATTATCAAGTTGAGGGTGTGTACGACGCTCTAAAACATAATAGAAGATTATTAATATCTCCAACTGCGTCAGGTAAATCTCTGATGATTTACTCACTCGTAAGGTACTATACAGCGAAGAAACAAAATATCCTGATAGTTGTTCCGACGACAAGTCTTGTAGAACAGATGTATAAAGACTTTGAAGATTATGGTTGGGATGTTCAGTCATATTGTCACAAGATATATTCTGGCAGAGAAAAAGAAACAGATATGCCAGTGACTATTACAACTTGGCAATCAGTATATAAACTTCCTAGAACTTTTTTTGAAAGATATAATGTAGTTATAGGAGATGAGGCTCACCTATTCAAAAGTAAGTCTCTGGTGTCCATTATGACCAATCTACACCATGCCAAGTATAGATTTGGGTTCACTGGTACTTTGGACGGCACACAGACGCATAAGTGGGTCTTAGAGGGACTGTTTGGACCTGCATACAAAATCACCAGAACTTCTGAGTTGATGGAGAAGGGTCATGTTTCGAAATTGGACATTACCTGTCTTGTGTTAAAACACACTCCTCAGAACTTTGAAACCTATGAAGATGAGATTCAATATTTGATTTCTCATAATCAAAGAAATAAATTTATTACAAATTTAGCCAAGGATCTGTCTGGAAATACCTTGATTCTGTATAGCAGAGTTGCAACTCATGGTGAAATATTGTACCAATTAATAAATAATACAGTTGATAAGAAAAGAAAAGTTTTCTTTGTTCACGGTGGCATAACTGCTGAGGAGAGAGAATTGGTGAGAGAGATAACTGAAAGAGAAGAGAATGCAATCATAGTTGCCTCTTATGGAACTTTTTCTACTGGTATCAATATTAAAAATCTCCATAACGTTATCTTCGCCTCACCTAGCAAATCCAGAGTCAGAAATCTTCAAAGTATTGGACGAGTTCTTAGAAAAGGAAAAAACAAAGTAAAAGCAATGCTCTATGATGTTGCTGATGACTGCACTAAGAATTCAAGAAAAAATTATACACTAAACCATTTTATCGAAAGAGTTAAAATATACAATGAAGAGAAATTTAATTATGATATCCTTTCAATAAATTTAAAGACATGATAGAGGAAGATTTTTATTCAACCATAAAACTTATATCTGGCGAAGAAATATTCGCAAAGGTTGCTGCCTCAGAAGAGGATGACAGAACAATGTTGCTTTTGGATCATCCTGTTACCATTGAGAGTGTGGAGAGAAATGGTAACATTCTTGGATACAAGTTGGAACCATGGTTGAAAACAACAACAGATGATATGTTCATCTTAGATATGAAATATGTAATGACCATGAGTGAATCTTCTGACCACGAAATTATTTCACTCTATCAAAATTTTGTTAGACAATTTAACAAAATGAAAAAGGCAAGGCAACCAAACCTTGATAGAAAAATGGGATATATTTCAACCGTAAATGATGCAAAAGACTTGCTAGAAAAGATATTTAAAGAAAGCTAAACCTATCCTATCATCCCTAACAAAGAGAGTCTAATCCTTTAAAAGATAAAAGTCAAGTTGCAATAAGTTGACAATTGATAACCAAATGTTATAATATCTACATAGTTTGGTTAATCTTAAATGTATAGTGTAATGACGAAAAGAAAAAGATCAGAGCATTACGTCAATAACAAAGAGTTTCTTGCTGCCCTGGTTGAGTATCGTAAACTGGTTACTGAGTCCATGGAGAATGGAACAACTCGTCCACGAATTCCAAGATATATTGGTGAGTGTTTTTTGAAGATTGCAACTCATCTTTCATATAAACCAAACTTTGTAAATTACATGTTCAAAGAGGACATGATTAGTGATGGTATTGAGAATTGCGTTCAGTACATTTACAACTTTGATCCAGAAAAATCTAACAATCCATTTGCATATTTTACTCAAATTATTAATTACGCTTTCCTGAGAAGAATTCAAAAGGAAAAGAAACAGATGGAAATCAAAGCCAAGATGATTGAGCGTGGTGGGTACGAAGTGGTGTTCTCTGAGGATGGAGATGTTGACGGATACACCTCATCGGAGTATAATTCAATTAAGGAGTCTATATCTTCGAAACTCAGAAACTGATGAAAGTTGCTATTCTTACGGATACTCATTGGGGTGCTCGACGCGGTTCAAAATTATTCCAAGATTATTTTGAGTTATTCTATAAGAATATCTTTTTCCCCACATTGGAAAAGGAAGGAATTACTACGGTAATTCATATGGGAGATGCTTTTGACAGTCGCAAATCGATTGATTATCAAAGTTTGGAATGGACAAAACGTGTTGTTTTAGATCCACTTTCCAAGTACAATGTTCATCTTGTCACTGGTAATCATGATGCGTACTACAAAAATACAAACTCTGTAAATTCTCCTGGACTTTTGTTGTCTGGGTATAAGAACATCAAAGTCTATGATGAGTGTAAGGAAATTGAGTTAGATGGTAAAACTTTCCTTCTTCTCCCTTGGATAAACTGTGAGAATTACGATAAAACTCTTACAGCGATCAAATCATCGAAAGCATCTGCTGCTCTTGGGCATTTGGAGCTAAATGGTTTCTATGCTCATAGGGGTCATGTGATGGAAGAGGGGATTGATATTGAACCTTTTAAGAAGTTTAAAAAGGTGTTTTCGGGACATTATCATACCCGTTCTGATAATGGAAAAATCTTTTACGTTGGAAACCCATATGAAATGTTTTGGAATGATACCAATGACGTTCGTGGATTTACAATTTTAGATACTGAAACTCTGGAACACACTCATGTTCAGAATACTAACAAGATGTTTTACAGTATCTACTATGAAGATACTAATTACAAACTGTTCAATACTTCTGAGTATGAAAACAAAATTGTAAAGGTAATTGTCCGTAAAAAGACAGATGCAAAAAACTTTGAGAGGTTTATTGATAAACTCTATACCTCGGGTGTCGCGGATATGAAAATCGTGGAAAACCACGATTTTACTGGATGGTATGATAAACCAAATCTTGAAGCTTATGAATCTGAGGACACTCTTTCGATTCTCAATCGACACATTGAAGAGTCGGATACTACCCTAGACAAATCTAAATTGCAGAGTATAATATCATCTATATACCAAGAGGCGTGTGAGTTGGTCTAGAATGTACATTCTCACTATCGATGGTTTAGAAGATCAGGGTGCATTTTCAGTTGCTGACGAAGAAGGTGACAAAGTTCTTTATATGTTTGAAGAAGAGGATGATGCATCAAGATATGCTATGCTGTTAGAAGAAGATGGATATCCAGAACTTAATGTAATGGAAGTAGATGATGAACTTATATTTCATGTCTGCGAAATAAATGAACACAAGTACACAGTTATTACTCCAAACGATATTGTAGTGCCGCCAATAAAACAGGATTATGATTTTATTTGAAAAAATTCGTTGGAAGAATTTTCTATCCACAGGTAATCAATTTACAGAAGTTGATTTTCAAAGTTCTTCAACCACTTTGATTATTGGTGTCAATGGTGCTGGTAAAAGCACTATTCTTGATGCTCTTACATTTTCATTGTTTGGTAAACCATATCGAAAGATTAACAAACCACAACTTCTCAACAGTGTAAATGAGAAAGATTGTCTTGTTGAAATCGAGTTCAAGATAGGGAACACTCGATGGATGATTCGTCGTGGAATCAAACCAAATATCTTTGAGATTATTAAGAACGGTAAGGTCTTAGATCAACACGCAGCTGCCAATGATCAACAAAAGTGGTTTGAGCAGTCTGTATTAAAGATGAATTATAAGTCTTTTACCCAGATTGTAATTCTTGGAAGTGCCTCATTTATCCCTTTTATGCAACTTTCTGCTGCACATCGCAGGGAAGTTATTGAAGATCTTCTTGATCTTAAAATCTTTTCGTCTATGAATGTTTTGATTAAAGAAAATATTCGTAGTTCTAAGGATGTAATCAAAACTTTGGAGTTGAAAAAAGATTCCTTAAAGGATAAAGTTGATATGCAGAAAGACTTTATCCGTCAAATTGAGGAAACTGGTCAGCAAGGAATTACTTCTAGAAAAGTAAAGATTGACGAAGTTCTTGAAGAAATTTCAGAGATTGAATCGAAGATTGAAGAAGTGAATGCTCTTGTTCAAGAGAAGCAAAGTGAGATTGAAGATTTTATTGATGCATCTTCAAAGGTCAGGAAACTCACAAATCTCCGAGCAAAAATTGAACAGAAACACGAGAATGTTGGAAAAGAAAGTATCTTTTTTAACCAAAATACGGTTTGCCCAACATGCACTCAGACCATTGAAGAAGATTTTCGGTTAAATAGAATTGAAGTTCTCAATTCTTCGATACAAGAATTAAGTAATGGTCTTTCTGACTTGGAAGATAAGATAAAAGAGGAAGAGCAAAGGGAACTTCAATTCCTTGATCTATCAAAAGAGGTATCTCGACTAACGAATGGCATTTCTCAAAGCAACGTTCAGATTTCTGGACTCCGAAAACAGTCCAGAGATTTGGAATCGGAAATTCAAGAAATTACCGAAAGACTTGCAAATAGAGGTTCTGAGCATGAAAAGTTAGAATCGTTTAAAGAACAACTGAATAATACCTTTAAGCAATTATCTGAACAACGAGAGGAGATTGATTACCTCGATTACACATACTCACTTTTGAAAGATAGTGGTGTAAAGTCCAACATCATTAAAAAGTATCTACCACTTATTAATCAATCAGTTAATAAGTATCTTCAAATGATGGACTTCTACATCAATCTTCAACTTGATGAAGAGTTTAACGAAGTAGTTCAATCTCCCATTCACGAAGATTTTACATACTCGTCATTTTCAGAAGGAGAAAAGCAGAGAATCGATCTAGCCCTTCTGTTTACTTGGAGAGAGATTGCTAAGATTAAGAATTCGGCAAACACCAATATCATGATCTTTGATGAAGTCTTTGACTCTTCCTTAGACACTGTTGGTACAGAAGAGTTCTTGAAAATCATTCGATTTGTCATTAAAGATGCAAACATCTTTGTGATTTCTCATAAGGGAGAGATTGCAGATAAGTTTGAATCTGTAATTAAGTTCGAGAAAATCAAAGGATTCAGCAGAATTTCCTCTTGACTCTGAGAACTCTCTCGACTAAAATCTTTTTGTTATCGTGGAAACTATGAACGCTACTCAACTGAACAAAGCATTTCGTGAAGTTTATCTTGAAATGAAAAAACGAGCTTTTACTGATATTGATGATCTGGTAGAAAAGCGTAATGAACTTGAACTAAAACGTTTTGATTTTCTTGCCACTCAGGACTCTAAGTACAGCATTGATGGGCATGAGGCACTGAAACGAATGCTTGATATGAAGAGGGATGGTTTTATCGATAAAGAACACCGCGAACATTATGAAGATCTTCTGATGATTCGCCGTGCTCGGGTTAAGTATTTTTATGATAATGATCTTGTTGCATAATGCCAACTTATAGACATCGAGATACTGGTAAAAGATTTCTCTTTATTCATATTCCTCGAACTGGTGGAAGATTTGTCGAATCAAATTTAGAACTTAATGGGTGGGAGATTGAACCTATTGAGGTTTATGGAGTTTCTCATGGTAACTGGTCTGTAATTGATGACTGCGAACTCGCTCACTTTCATAAAGATCTTTATGAAAAGCATTGTGAAAATATTGAAAACATACCACATGTTTGTATTGTCAGAAATCCAATCGACAAATTCTTATCAGCATCAATCTATCTGAAAAGGATGTATGGAAATGACATTCAAGAAATTGTGGAAGATGAAATGATGTTCTTTTCGATGCTTGATAATTTTCCTTTTCCTGAGGCAGTCAATTGGTTTAGATGTCAAGTTGATTTTCTAACTGATAAAACTCATGTGTGGAAGTTTGAGAATAGATTGGGATCATCTTTTGGTAACTGGATGAGTGAAATTCTTGAAGTCCCTTTTGAAGTGGATTCATTTGCGACTTATCACATCAACTCTGATGAGGGCATCAACAAGCTTGACAGGTCTGCTAGACTCCTAGATAATATCAGGAAACTTTACAGGAGGGACATTGAGCAACTCTATCCCGAATTGGCAGCACCATTCCAAGAAGGAGCAGAAGCGGAAACTCAAACCGCAAGCACTCCGACAAGCAAAAGCAAGACTGAGCCACTTTAAAAAGCGGCACATGACCTCGCCCGAAAGGCGGGGTTCTTTTGTATTATAGGTAAATACCGAACAGAGAAGCATGTCCATCAACGCCGAAATCAAAGGTCAACTTGCCAAACTTCTTGCTACTGAGGATCTGATCGTAGAGCACCGTAAGGTCCCTACTGCATCGTTTGACGTTGATCGGCGGGTTCTGACTCTTCCTCTGTGGAATCGTGCTTCTGGGACCGTATATGACCTTCTGGTGGGTCATGAGGTTGGTCATGCTCTGTTCACTCCCAATGAGGATTGGACTGAAAAGGTTGATGTTCCTCAGCAGTTTGTGAATGTTGTTGAGGATGTTCGCATCGAAAAAATGATGAAGAAGAAATATCCTGGTCTGGCAAAGTCTTTCTTCAATGGATATAAAGAGTTGAATGCTGATGATTTCTTCTCAATTCAAGATGAAGATCTCCGTGGTTTCAATCTTGCAGACCGTGTGAACCTTCATTGTAAGATTGGTAACTTTACTAATATTCCTTTCAATCAAGAAGAACTTGAAATTCTCAAAATTGTTGAGAATACTGAAACTTTTGATGATGTTCTGAAAGCGGCAGAGATTCTTTACAAATATTGTAAAGACGACCGTGAAATGGATAAAACCCCAGCCAATGCCAATAATGCCGATAGTGGTGAAGTGAATCAAGGTGGATCTTCTGATTCCAACAATATGGGGCAGAACCAGGGTGATTCTTTTACATCATCTTCTGATGCTGAGCAACAAAGTTCTTCTGATGATTTTCAGAACTCTTCTCAACCAAGTCCTTCTAATTCTGATAGTAGTAATGATGGTGGCGGGAAATCTGGTGATCTTGAAGTAAAAACCGATTCTAATCTTTCCGACAAACTTGAAGGTCTCACTGATAGTAAATATGGTGAAGATTCGGTTTATGTTGAGGTTCCTAAAATTGATACTAAAATTGCCGTTGTTAAGAATCAGGAAGTTCATGAATACATCACCAATTATTTTGTGACGTATGAGAACAATTTAAGAAACGACATTGAGAGTCGTGGATACTCTTTTACTTCTCCTTATCTTGAAGCAGATACAAAGTATACTGAGTTCAAGCGTTCTACTCAAAAAGAAGTAAGTTATTTGGTTAAGGAGTTTGAGTGTAAAAAATCTGCTGATAGTTATTCCCGATCTTTTGTCAGTCGGAGTGGAGTTTTGGATACGACCAAACTTCACACTTACAAATACAATGAGGATCTTTTCAAAAAGGTAAACGTTATCCCAGATGGAAAGAATCATGGATTGATTTTTGTTCTTGATTGGTCTGGATCAATGAGTGATGTTTTGCTTGATACTTGCAAGCAATTGTACAATCTTCTTTGGTTCTGTAAAAAGGTCAACGTTCCGTTTGAAGTTTATGCTTTTACGAATGAGTGGAACTACTATGAACGTGATGAAAATGGAGCTAGACTCGTTTATGGAAGCGCATATGATGTGAAGGAAAATTCTATTTGCATATATCCTGAGTTTCGGATGTTGAACTTGTTTAGTTCTAAAACCAATGCTAAAACTTTGGATGATCAAATGAAAAACATTTGGAGGATTGCACTTTCTTACTATCGAATGTACAGCGTTGCAATTCCTGTGCCCGATAAACTTTGTTTGTCTGGAACACCTCTGAACGAATCAATTATCACTTTGTTCTCAATTATTCCTGAGTTCAAACGTGACTATAAAGTTCAAAAAGTTCAGTGTGTTATTTTGACCGATGGTGAAGCTTGCGGATCTACATACCACAAGATGGTGAAGCGAACTTCATATCTTTCAAACGAAACCACCGAATACCTCGGTCACTCATCTATTCGTGCAGGAAATAGTTTTCTTCGAGATCGTAAACTTGGCACAACTTATTCTATTAGTTGTGGATTTATTGGATTGACTGATGCACTTCTTCGTAATATTCGTGATCGCTTCCCCGATGTAAATTTTGTTGGGATTCGCATCCTTGAAGGTCGTGATTGTTCAAACTTCATCCATCGGTATCATAACGATTTTAATGAGGTTGATAGTCTGCGACAACAATGGAAAAAGAATAAGAGTGTTGTGATTCGTAAGTCTGCGTATCATGCATACTTTGGACTTTCTTCATCTGCTCTTTCCAGTGACACTGAGTTTGAAGTTGCTGAGTGTGCAACAAAAACCCAAATTAAGAGAGCGTTTGCAAAGTCTCTTGGTGCAAAGAAACTAAATAAGAAGGTGCTATCAGAGTTTATTGAGTTAATTGCTTAATTATGACATTTGAAGAAATGATTGAAACTTTTCAATCTCAAAAAAAGCAACTTGAAACCGCAATCGATGAGGGAGAAAAGCAGATCTCTCTCATGAAAGAGCATTTATTAAAAGTTCAAGGTGCGATAGAAGCATTAAAACTTGCATCCGAAAATGTAAGTCTACCTTCAAAAACGGAGGAAGAAACCAATGCAGAGAATAAAATTCTTTCAGAATGATCCACCAGATATGGTGTGCCCGTATTGTGGTCAGAAGGGAAGACCGTGTACTTATGTGAATAGTATGGCAAGAGCTTATGCCAGAGCAGCATGTAAGAAAAAACATCCACCAATGCCAGATGGAGAACTGTCACAAGGGGGGTCGTGAGACCCCTTTTCCGTTGGTATAATATTCATGTTGAAACAAAAAACCCAACCACAACATGCCTCGCACTAAAATGACCACTGAATACATCACCTCTTCTCTCAAAGCACTTTACGGTAGCGAGGTTACTGCTGCTGATGTTCGTGCTTGGTGTGCAATGAATGGTTCTAATTATCAAACTGTGAGCAACAAACTTTCTGAATATAAGATCAGTCGTGGACGTTGGAAACTTGAAGTGACTCAGGAAAAGGTTGATCAAATTGAACGATCCTTTACTGCTCCCTCAGTTATTCCTGCATCCGAACAAAATTTGACTCCTGAAAAGGATAATACTTTTGTTGCTTTTGGTAATTTTACTGACGTAAAGAAGATTATCAAATCTCGTCTTTTCTATCCCACTTTCATCACTGGTCTGTCTGGTAATGGTAAAACATTTAGTGTTGAGCAGGCATGTGCTCAGTTGGGTCGTGAATTGATTCGTGTAAACATTACGATTGAAACTGATGAAGATGACCTTATCGGTGGTTTTAGGCTTATTGATGGGAACACTGCATGGCATAACGGTCCCGTCATTGAAGCACTCGAACGAGGAGCAATTCTTCTTCTCGATGAGATCGACCTTGCTTCCAACAAAATCCTCTGCCTTCAATCCATTCTAGAAGGTAAGGGTGTCTTCCTCAAAAAGATTGGTCGCTGGGTGAAACCTGCTGCTGGTTTTAACGTGATCGCCACCGCCAATACCAAAGGTAAAGGTTCTGATGATGGTCGTTTTATTGGTACGAATGTTCTGAATGAGGCATTCCTAGAACGATTCCCTGTGACCTTTGAGCAGCAGTATCCTGCTCCTGCGACTGAGCAGAAGATTCTTGAAGGTATTGCTCTGGATCTTGGCGTGGAAGACCGTGAGTTCTGCAAGCGTCTTGTGGACTGGGCAGATATCATCCGCAAGACTTTCTATGACGGTGGTATTGAGGAAATCATCAGCACCCGCCGTCTGGTTCACATTATCCGTGCTTACAGCATCTTTGGTAACAAGGCAAAAGCAATTGAGGTTTGCACTGCACGATTTGATGATGAAACCAAGCAGTCTTTCCTTGAACTTTATGACAAGGTGGACGTTGATTTCCAAATGCCAAACAAAGAAGCTTCTTCCGAAGAGGTTGCCCAAGACGCTCCTTTCTGATATAATTTGGGAAGGTAAACTATGACCTTCCCTTTTTATTATGGACGAGTATCCCTATTCCAACACCTTTGGAAATGACAACTCATCAACTTTTACTATTCGCATGACAGATTGCATGACAGAACACACTCCCGAGTATTACGATAGAGATCGTAATCGTCCTTACAATGCGAAAAATAATGTTGATGAAACAATTAATTTTAAAAAAACTCCCGTGACTATGAACGAACAAAAGAATCATCTCTGGAAGTATAACGAAGATAAAATCTTGAAAGATGTTCAAGATTATGTGACCAGCACCTATAAGAGTCACTACTGTGGACACCAACAAGAGTATCAGGGTGTTCAAACGATTGATCTGATGGCAGCAAAAGAACTTGCTTCTGATTTCT
>Ga0129336_10000606_pt1 | contig 21217 bp, 21 predicted proteins | sample CPB6_02_DNA_FD_96878 | JGI IMG/M metagenome (GOLD analysis project Ga0129336, IMG submission 96878) | Freshwater to marine salinity gradient microbial communities from Chesapeake Bay, USA - CPBay_Sum_0.6_0.2_DNA | ecosystem: Environmental > Aquatic > Marine > Coastal | place: USA: Chesapeake... | reverse complement strand
CTCGGGCCGTTCATGCAGAGCACGGGCGAGGTGATTGGGATCGGCGCGAACGCGCGCGACGCGATCGGGAAGGCGCTGATCGCTGCCAACCTGCTCCCGCCGCTACCTCGTGACGGGCAGCGGACGATCCTCATCAGCATCGCCGATCGTGACAAGGCGCTCCTTCCGCAGTTGGCTCGACCCCTCGTCGAGGCCGGCTACGAACTTGCTGCAACGCCAGGCACGCGCGATGCCCTTGCGGCGATCGGCATCAGCGCATCCGCTGCATCGCCGCTCGGTGCGGGCGGCGGGGTGGGCGCACCGGAGATGGTGGAACTCATTCGATCTGGGGCGATCTGCGCGGTGGTGAATACGCCCACGCCGCAAAGTGGCGTCTTGCGCGACGCACGTGAGATTCGCCTCGCCGCAGTAGAGGAGGGACTGCTCTGTCTCACCACGATGGAGACGGCGGTGGCGGCTGCCGAGTCGCTCTCCGTTCGTCGCGGGCTCGCTGACGTGCCGATCGCGCCGCTCGTCAACAAGGGGCTGCGCGAGCCGCTACGATAGCCTCATGCAGCTTGAATACGTCGCTGGCGCGTGCAACATCGGTCCGGAAGAGATCACGCGTCGCACGCGCGCCGCGATCGCGGGCTTCGTCGCCACCGGCCTTCTCGCGGTCGCACTTATCGTGCTCGGCGCCCCGAGTGGTTTCGGTCCACGCCTCTTGATCGCGCTACCGCTCACGGGTGCAGCGATCGGTTGGATCCAGGCACGCCGTCGCTTCTGCATGGCCTACGGCCTTGCGGGAACGTTCAATCTCGGCAAGATCGGCGAGATGAGTCGCGTGACAGATCAGAGCGCACTCGCCGCTGATCGACGCACCGCGCTCATCATTGCAGCGCAGGGTCTACTCGTTGGATTCGCCGGAGCACTCATCTTCGCGCTCCTCCCCCTCAACTAGTCGCGCCCGCGCGATGTCCGCTCCTCAAGCAATCCCGCTGAACGAGCGGAGGCTGGCGAACGGTCTGCGACTCATCACCGTCGTCGATCGCACCGCACCGACGGCCACGGTGAACCTCTGGTACCACGTGGGGTCGAAGAACGAACGCGCGGGCCGCACCGGATTCGCGCATCTCTTCGAACACCTGATGTTCCAGGGTTCCGCACACGTCTCCAAGGCCGAACATCTCTCGCTGATCGAGTCGGTTGGTGGCAGCGCAAACGCCACCACCTGGCTCGATCGCACCAACTACTTTGCGACGGTACCTGCGGAGTGGGTGGAGCTCATCCTCTGGATGGAAGCAGACCGACTTGGCACCCTGCTCGATGCGCTCGATCAGGCGAATCTCGACAACCAGCGCGATGTGGTGAAAAACGAGAAGCGCTCTAGTTATGACAATCAGCCGTACGGCACCGCCTACCTTGAGCTACTCGCGCTCTCCTACCCGAAGGGTCACCCGTACCACCATCCAACGATCGGCTCGATGGAGGATCTCGACGCCGCGAGCCTGCAAGACGTGCGCGAATTTTTCGCCACCTGGTACGCACCGAACAATGCAGTGCTCACAGTGGTTGGCGACATCGATGAGGCGGAGATCGTCGCGGCGGTCGAGCGGCACTTCGGCGCGATCCCACCGAATCCAGCCCTGCCAGCGCACCCCGACCTGACGATCGGCGCACCGCTCGCAGGGGAGATCCGCAAGACGGTGAAGGATAAAGTCCCGGATCCGCGCATCCATCTTGCCTTCCGCGCTCCGGTGCTCGCGCACCCAGATCTGCCGGCACTGGAAATCGCCTGTCAGATCCTGGCGGGGGGTCGCGGGAGTCGGCTCACGCGACGACTCGTGCGCCAAGAGCAGGTCGCACAGGATGCTGGACTTTCCGTCTTGCCGTTTGTCGGCGGCGCATCGCTTGTGGTCGGCTCCGCAACGCTGCGACCGGGCGCGGATGCGGCAACGTTGGAGAGGATCTTCCTGGAAGAGTTGCGAGGACTCGGCGAACGTGGCCCAACGACAACGGAGATGGAGCGCGCGCGTGCACTGATCGAATCAGAAGAGATGGCGCTGCGCTCAGACCCGGAGACGATCGCCGACCAGATCGGGATGTACGCCACGCTGCTCAACGATCCGGAGCGCATCAACCGCGACCTTGAGATTTATCAGGCGGTAGACGCCGCCGCCGTCCAGCGCGTGGCGCACGAGTACCTTGGCGACGAACGCGTGATCCTCTGGTACGAACCGGTCGAGGCGGCATGAGCGTCACGCGTCCTGGGCCTGGAGCGAGCCGACCGTATCGCTTTCCACGGGCGATTGAGGGTGAGACGGCGAACGGTCTGCGCATCATCGTGCTCCCAATGCCAGCGCGACCGCTCGCATCTGCGCAACTGATTCTGCCGAGCGGTGCCTCCGCGGAAACGCGTGAGGGATCTGGGATCACCGCGGCTCTCGCTCGACTCTTGACCGAAGGCGGAGAGCGACACGACGCGGATGGATTAGTCGAGGCGAGCGAGCTGCTCGGCGCGAAGATCGGCGCAGATGCTGGTTGGGAGAGTCTCGTGATCGGCGCAACGCTTCCAGCTGGACGCCTCCGCGGAATCCTCGATCTGATCGCGGAGATCACCGTGGCTCCGCGACTCCCAGAGCGCGAGATCGAACGAGTCAAAGCGCTCCGCCTCGCCGCGATCGATCAGGCGCAGGCAAGCCCACGCGCGCGGGCGAGTGAGGCGCTGATCGCCGCAATCTACGACGACGCGGCGGCATACTCGCGACCGGCTGGCGGGACGCGCGAGAGCGTCGCGGCCATTGATCGCACGGCGCTCCTCGCGCGGCACCAACAGCTGCTTGCCGCCGGACGTCCAACGATCGTGATCGCGGGTGAGATTGCTCCCGCCGCAGCGATCCGCACCGTCCAAGAGAGCCCACTCGCCGCCCTCACGCGCGGTAGTGGTGCAGCGAGTCAGCCCGCCGATGCCGCTTCGACAGTCAGTAGTGAGCGCAACGGCGCGCCACACCTCCTCCTTCTCGATCGCCCTGGCTCGGTCCAGTCGGAGCTGCGCATCGGGCGACTCGGGCGCTCCCGCCTCGATCCACTCTTCTACGCCGCACTCGTCCACGCGGAGATCCTCGGTGGACTATTCGGATCGCGCCTGAATCGCGTGCTCCGCGAAGAGAAGGGGTACACGTATGGTGCCGCAGCAGGATTTGAATTCCGACGTGGACGTGGACCCTTCACCGCACGCACGGCGGTGGAGAGTTCGGTGACCGCCGCCGCGCTCGTGGAGGCGCGAACGCAGCTCGGGTCACTCGCAACTGCACCTGCGACCGAGGAGGAGCTCGCTGCGGCGCGACAGTACCTTCGCGGCACCTTCCCGCTTCGCTTCGGAACTCCATCCGCGGTTGCCAGCGCGGTGACCGCCCTCGTTGCAAACGAACTCGCGGCGGATGAACTCGATCGCTTCCAGACGTCCGTTGACGCTGTTCCGGCGAACGCCGTGGCTCAGGTGGCGGAGGGACTGGAGGCTGAGCGCGAGCGCATCGTGATCGTTGGTGATGCCGCCACGATTGAGGCGCCGCTTCGAGATGCCGGCTTCGCGGTCGAGGTGCGCAGTGAGCCGGTGAAGGAGGATTCGTAGGTGATTGCAATCATCGGCAGCCCCGTTGCGGAGCGGGCTGCCGACGGCACGCACCATGCAGCTGGGCTTGGCGTCCGTGTCGCACGTCTGCTCGTGCATGCTCGGGAGCGGGTCGAGATCGTTGGAAAAATCGGAGCAGATCGCGTGGGCGAAGAGTTGACACTCTCTCTCGCACGGGACGGAATCGGGCATGTCGCCCTGCTGCGCGACGCCGCCCTGTTCACCCCCGTCGGCCCAACCGCCCGAGGAGCTGCGCTCGATCGTGGCGATGCGCAGTTGGGGCTGAGGTATCTGACCAGTTTCACCGCTGTGCTCCTGATCGATCCAGAGAGTCTCGCACTGCAGCGGGGAGTGGCCGAAGAAGCCGCGTACAGCGGTGCGCATCTTGTCGTCGTGGGCGAAGTCGATCTCGAGGCCGAAGCGGCCTCGCACGAAACCAGCGGCGCTTCCGGAGGTCTCGGTGCGAAGCGTGAGGTTGCCCCGCCTCTCTTCCTGGCACGCCCCAGCGGGGAGCGATCCGAATTCGACACACTCCTTGCAGGACTTCTTGCGGTTGAGGAGGGCGGGGCGGCGAAGGCGTAGCCGATCGCATACGCTCAGCGCGTGGAACTCAACGAACTCTTACGCTCCAGTGGTCCGATCAGTCATGAGGACGCGGGACGTCTGATCGACGCTGGCGCTGACGCGCTCGATGCGGGCGACGCGGAGGCTGCGCTTGAGCGCTTCTGGCGCGCCGCAGGGAGTGGGGATCTCAACCTTGCCGGTCGTGCATCCATCGGCGCCGCAGAGTCGCTGGTGCGACTCGGTCGTGATGATGAGGCACGCGAGCTTCTGCACGGCGCATCGCAGAGCGGGGAGCAGGAGGTCCGATTCGTCGCTCGAAGACGCCTCGCCGCACTTCACGTGACGGCGGGTCGACTGCAAGATGCACTCAGCGAGTACCAGCGCGCGGAGCGCGATGCACCGAACGATCGCGCGCGAGCCGAGGTTGCATCACGGATTGGCTGGTTGATCAAAGAGACGGGCGGAAGTGGCGTACGCGCACGGCTCGCCTTTGCTCGCTCACGTGGGGGTGCGGCGGACCGTGTCGTCCCCCCCATGATGCTCGTGATCACTGGTGTCATTTCGGCCGCCGCGCTTGCCCTCCCGCGCCTTCTGGAGCCTCTGGCGCTGATCAAGGTGGATAGCGCGAACGGCGACTTCTTGAGTACGGAACCGTGGCGCATGCTCACGGTCGCCCTGGTGCACGGCAGCCCTCTCCACTTGCTCTTCAACCTCTTCGCGTTAGATCTTGGGGCGCGCCTGGTGCAACGCCTCTACGGCACACAGCGGCTCATCCTCTGGTACCTGCTCGGCGTCGTTGGTGCGTCGCTTGCCAGTGCCATCTGGTCACCGCTCACCCCATCGGTCGGAGCATCGGGTGGAGTCTTCGCACTCTTTGGCGTTGCACTCGGCGCTGAGTGGGCGCATCGACCGCTGGTTGAGCGTGGTGTACGTGCCGCACTTGCACAGATCGGCGGCCTGATTGCGATCAACCTTCTCTTTGGACTTGGGCTCAATGTTGCGGGGGGCGGAATCGATAACGCTGCGCATCTCGGGGGACTCATCCTTGGGCTGCTGCTGGGGGTGCTTGTCGCGCCGACACGTGCGGAGTCGCTGCGCAGTCGATGGGCTGGTGTGATCCGTCGTGGCGCTGGGCGTGAGCAGATCTACACCGCGCTGGTGGGATTTGGGCTCCTCCTCATCTTTATCAACTGGTATTCGCTTGCACTGGTGCGAGCCTCACTCCCGTTCTAGAGGTGTTTGCCACCCTGCTCTCGCCGGTGGACGTTTCCGACACGGTCGAAGGGCGCGTTGCTGCCGTGGCATCGCTGGGTGGCCCGTACTTCACCGACCGCGCCGACGAGTTGGCAGCGGCGCGCGCCGCTGGGCTGCAAGGTGCGCTCCTGATTTGTGACCGTGAATCTGATGACCTGCAGGCGGCGGTTGCTGCGGCGCGTACGACGGAGGCGGAGATCATTGCGATCCGAACGAGCGCGCTTCGTTCGTCAGGGAGCGATCTCTCGTCGCAGATTGAGCGTCTCGCCTCAGCTCTGAGGGCGGCTGACGGGCGACATCGCATGTTGATTTGTGTGGACGCGCCACTCGCGCCGCTCAGCGGGGCGGAGTGGGGGCAGCTCTCCGCCGAGAGCCTGCTGATCGACCCGATCGCAGATCCGGATGCCTGGCGCGCGGCAGCCACGCTCCCAGGTGATCGCGGCCTCATCCTTGCGCTTGTCGGATCAGGCGGGGATCCAATCGAGGCGCGTGAGGTCCTGCTCTGGGGGCTCCAGTACGCCGCTTCACTCGGAGGTCGCGGCGGCGTACGTGTCGGATTCACGGAGCGCCCGTCAAAGGTGACGCCGGCCCGCGCGGGGAGCGTGAACGGTGCACATGTGGCGAAGACGCTCGCAGCCCTTGCCGATCTCCTGCGCCTCACCTCGGCAGATGCGGAGACGTTGAAGCGAGAACTTGATCCGCGTTCGATCAGCCCCGCAGCCTCCCGTCTCGCGGCACGAAAGCGATCGTGATGGCGTGAGCGCTGAACCGCTCGTCATTCCCGTTGGACCGTTGCGCACCAATGTGGCGCTGCTCGGCGATCCCGATCGCCGCGAGGCGATCGTCATCGATCCTGCGATCCCATCGCTCGCAGAGCTGGTTGCAACGCTTGCTGATCGCGAGTGGAAACTTGTGTTGGCGCTCGCAACGCACGGGCATTGGGACCATTTCGGGGAGCTCGCCGCCTTGGCGGAACATGTGCGCGCGCATGAGTCGCGTGAGCTTCCCATCGGATCGCATCCACTTGATCGCCATCGACTCGAAGATCCACGGCCGATGGCGGCACCATTTCCAATTCCTGCCGTTGTCCCCACGCGCGATCTCTCCGAAGGGGATCGCATTCGTGCTGGCGCGATCAACCTCCTTGTGATGCATACGCCTGGACACACCGAGGGATCCATCTCCCTGCACGATGAAGGGGCGGGCATCCTCTACAGCGGCGACACACTCTTCCAAGGCGCGTGGGGGCGAACCGACCTCCCCGGCGGCGATGACGCGGCCATGATCGCCTCGCTCGGCAGGCTCGCACGGCTCCCCGCAGCAACGCGCGTGATCCCAGGTCACGGTGGCGCGACCACGATAGGGGACGAGCTCCACTGGATACACGACGTGGTCAACAGCGGGCGGCTTCAGGTGACTCGCTCATGAGCGACGAGGCGGCGGCACTTCGCGCCCTCGTCGCGGAGGCTGTAGCTGACGCGGAACTCTTGGCGCATCTCTCGCTACTCGCGGACGCGGGGCTTCCAATCCTGATCTCGGGCCCATCACGCGCGCTCACCTCTCGGGTGGCCGAGGCGATTGCGCTCGCATCTCCCGTGCCAGGCGCAACACAGGGTGGGGGCGAGATCGTGATTGAGAGCGGCCATCACTTTGAGTGGCTCGCAGATCCAACGGGAGTCGGCTGCATGGACCCACTCGCAGGGAGTGCGCCGCGCAGCCCACGCAACAGTCGCTTGCGCATTCGAGAACTCCTCGGGGAACTCGATCCGCTGACGGCGCGCACCGCACTTCGCGCACTCAGTCGTGGCTTTCCTGCCATCACAGAGGCGCGTGCAATCGACCTTGCCTCACTGTTGGAGCAACTGCGGAGCGACCCGCATCGGCTCCCAGAGAGCGATCTCCGTGGACTCGGGCTCGTGGCGCTCTTCGACGCGTCCCGACTTACCGCCGCACACCTCTTGCACAAAGGCGAGGCGAGCGAGCGTCGCGCGCCGACGCTCCTCGCGGTCTGGGATCCACGCGCACACGGGTGGGATGACTTCGCCTGGGCGGCGGTGCCTGAGATCGCGCAGCGATGCGGGGTCGCGCAGCCCGAATACGAGCGACGACTGCAGGAACGCCTCGACATCCTGCGACGGGGAGAGCTTCATTAGGCGCTCCGCTATCCTCAGCTCATGACAACGATCGCCTCGTCTCCACAGCACCTTCTCTCCCTGCTACGGGCGTCGCTGCAGGTTGCGGCGGACGGCACGCTGACAATCAGCGACGCCACACGGCTCCGCACGGAGGGGGCGGAGATCATCGCCTGGAGCGCCGCGTTCTCCGAAGATGAGGCGACGGTGAAGAGTGCGCAGTGGTTGGCGAGGAGTGCCGCCGTTGCGTGTGGCATCTACAGCGCCAGCACGGCGCCCCTCTATGCCGCGCGCGCAAACGGAGCATATGACGGTCTCAGCGTCCCCGCGCTCAATCTGCGGACGCAGGTGTTCGATATGGCGCGCGTCGCCCTGGAGTGTGCTGCGAGCCTGGACGGCGCCGCACTCATCTTTGAGCTTGCTCGATCTGAGCAGACCTACACCTTCCAGCGTCCTGTCGACTACGCCACGAGCATCTTCGCCGCCGCGATCGCCGCTGGTTGGCGAGGTCCACTGTTCATTCAGGGCGATCACTATCAGTTTGTCGCAAAGAAGTACGCCGCCGATCCTGACGCCGTTGTCGCCGAGATTGCGCGCGCCTGCCACCTTGCAGTCGATGCCGGCTATCGAAACATCGACATTGATGCATCCACCCTCGTCGACCTTTCACAGACGACCGTTGCAGAACAGCAGCGCGTGAACGTGGAGCGCAGCGCGGAGGCGGCGGCGCTGATCCGGTCCATCGAGCCGCGTAGCCTTGCGATCAGTATCGGCGGCGAGATCGGCGAGGTTGGGACGAACAACTCGACCGAGGAGGAGCTCACCGCATATCTCGACGGTTTTGAGGTTGAGCTCCAGCGACTGCGGCCTGGCGCGCGGGGGCTGAGCAAGGTTTCGGTCCAGACGGGGACGAGTCATGGCGGCATCCCGCTTCCTGGGGGAGGGGTTGCCGAGGTGGCGCTGGATTTCGGTGTGCTGGAGCGACTCGGTGCCATCGCGCGCGCGCGCGGCCTTGGGGGTGTCGTGCAGCATGGCGCCTCCACGCTCCCCGAGGATCTCTTCCATCGATTCCCAGAGGTCGGGACGGTAGAGGTACACCTTGCGACTGGATTCCAGAACACGCTCTACGACCATCCCGCCTTCCCCGGAGCGCTGCGCACCGAGATCGCAGCGTGGCTGAAGGCGCACGCCGCCGACGAGGCGAAGCCGGGCGATCGCGAGGAGCAGTTCATCTATCGGACGCGGAAGAAGGCACTCGGGCCCTTCAAGCGCCAGCTCTGGGAGGTTGCCAGCAAGGCGGAGATCCTTGAGACGCAGCGCGCACGGTTCCACTCGCTCTTCACGCAACTTGGTGTGACGGGATCGCGTGCGCTCGTCACGAAGTGGGTCCCAGAACTCCCTGATCCGCTCCCGCCGGCGCCGGCTGAACTGCTCAGCGCCGCGCGCGGCTAGCCGCGCGTCACTCCAGCCGCGTCAAGCGACGCTTCGAGGATCTCCAGCGCAAGGTCGATCTCCTCCGCGGTGGTTACGAGTGGCGGGATAATGCGGATGACTTGTCCGTACGGACCAGCCGAGAGGAGGAGCAGCCTTCGCTTGTTCGCTTCGGCGATCACGCGCTTCACGGCATCCGGATCTGGCGTTCGACCATCCGTATTACCAGGCTTCACAAATTCAAAGGCGAGCATCAGCCCGAGGCCACGAACATCGCCAATGCCGCTCCGCCCCGCTGCAATCTTTTTCATGCCAGCGAGCATCTGTGCACCGCGTGTCGCCGCGTTTTCGACTAGGTGTTCGCCCTCAATCACGTCGAGTGTGGCGAGGGCTGCCGCGCAGGCGACCACGTTGCCACCGTAGGTTCCGCCGTGGGTGCCAGGCGCCCAGCTCTCAAGGAGCTCCCTTCGCGCAATGATGCCCGAGAGGGGCAAACCTGACGCGATCCCTTTTGCCATGACCAAGATGTCGGGCTCGACGTTCTGATGCTGCACGGCGAACATCTTTCCCGTGCGCCCGTACCCGGTCTGCACTTCGTCGGCGATCAGCAGGATGCCAAGTTCGCGTGTCAACTCACGCAGGCGTGGGAGGAAGCCTGCGGGCGGGACGACATAGCCCCCTTCGCCGAGGACTGGCTCGACGATCACTGCGGCGACATCCTCTGCGTTCGCGAGCGTGTGCAGTGTGAGGTCCCACTCTTCTTCCCAGCGGCAGCTGCAACCGGCGCAGGAGCCGCCGCTGCCAGGGGCCCCTGCATCACGCGCAGCAACGGGTGCTCGGTAGCAGTATGGGAAGGCGGTTGCATAGACGGAGCCGGGGAGCGGTTCGAAGTGACCGCGATAGACGTTCTTTGCGGTGGTCATCGCCATGGTCTGCGCCGTACGGCCGTGATACCCGCCGCGGAAGACAAGGATCACGCGTCGCTTGGTCGCGCGGCGCGCGAGCTTGACGGCCGCCTCCACCGCTTCGCTCCCTGAGTTTGAGAGAAAGACGCCCCACGGTCCACCCGGGAGGACTTTGCTGAGGCGTTCATGCAGTCGCAGCCCTGGCTCGTGATACACGATGTTCTGCTGGCCATGGATCAGCTTCTCTGCCTGCTCTGCAATCGCCGCTGCAACTTTCGGATGAGCGTGACCGGTGTTGACGACGCCGATCCCCGAGGTGTAGTCGAGCCAGCGCTCACCCGATCGGTCGATCAGCCACGCCCCTTCGCCGCGCTCGACATCGACGTTGCCGGAGCGACCCCAGACAGGGGCGATCACGTCGTGTCCTGGGATCGGGCCGCCGTTGGCGCTCATGGCTTCAGGTTAGCGCGACGGCGCTGCATGAGCGCACCGATCGCCACGAGTGAGACCGTTGCCACAAAGAAGAGGGTGGCGAAGGCGTTCACCTGTGGCGGGATTCCCTTCTGGACCTTGAGATATATGTAGACGGGGAAGGTTTGCACCTGCCCTGCGTTGAAGCGTGTGATCACAAAGTCATCGAGGGAGAGCCCAAAGGCGAGCACGGCGCTTGCCGCGATCCCAGGGAGGATCAGCGGGAAGGTCACCTTCCAGAAGGTCTGCCACGGTGTCGCGCCAAGATCTGCCGCCGCCTCCTCCAGACGCATGTCGAACCCGGAGAGGCGCGCCTTCATGGTCACCACAACGTAGCTCACGTTGAACATCACGTGCGCAAGGATCAGGGTCAGCTCCCCGAGGGGGATCTGCAGTGTGACGAAGAGAGTGAGGAGTGACGCACCGAGGACGATCTCTGGCGTGGCGAGTGGGAGGAAGACGAAGAGGTCGATCGCCTTTCGGAATCGGAATTGGTACCGAACGAGCGCCATCGCCATCAGGGTGCCGATGCTCGTCGCGATGAGCGTGGAGACCAGGGCAATCCGCAGCGAGGTTCCGACCGCCGCGACCAGCGTTGGATCTCGGAAGAGGGTGAGCCAGTTGTCGAAGGTGAACGTGGACCATGAATAGTTTGATCTCCCAACAGGATCATTGAAACTGAAGAGTGCAACCATGAAAATCGGGAGGAGAAGGTAGACGAGCGCGAGCGCGGCGTACACGGTGAGAATCCGAGAGCCTAGCGCAGCAACAATCCGTTGTGCGATGCCCATCAGATCGCCTTCGAGGTCAGCTCTTCGGTTCCGAGCAGTCGCCCGTAGAGCGTGACCCCTGCAAGGATGAGGAGCATCAACATGAAGCTGAGCGCCGCAGCGGTGGGATAGTCACGCACGACCAAGAACTGCCGCTGGATCACATTGCCGATCATCGCGGTCTCTGGGTTCCCAAGCAGTTCTGCGTTAATGAAGTCGCCAATGGCCGGAATGAAGGTGAGGAGCGACCCAGCGAAGATGCCCGGGATCGCGAGAGGGAGCGTGATGCGGCGGAACGCCCCCCAGCTGCTCGCGTACAGGTCCTGCGCCGCCTCCAAGAGCCGTCGATCAATCTTCTCGAGTGACACATAGATCGGCAGGATCATGAATGGGATGAAGTTGTAGGCGATGCCCGCAACGACGGAAAAAGGAGTGTCGAGAATGCGGGCACCCTCATCGATCAGACCGAGTGACTTGAGCGGCCCAAGGACGACGGACTCGTCGCCGAGGATCGTGCGCCACCCAATGGTCCGAAGCAGATATGAGGTGAAGAAGGGTGCGACGACAAGGAAGAGGAGGACACTCCTTGCGCGTCCCGCCTTGAAGGCAATGTAATAGGCGAGCGGGAACGCGATCGCGAAGCAGAGCAGCGTGGCGGCGAATCCATATTGGATCGAGCGAATGTACTGCTCCTGGTAGGTTCCGAGTGCATTCGGGTAGTTCACCCAGTTTGCCAGGCTAAAGGTGAAGCCACCTTCGAGCGTGCCACTCCAAAAGCTCGACGCGAACATCTGCAGATTCGGCGCCAGGTAGAACGAACCGAGCCAGATGAGACCCGGGACGAGTAGCAGGGTGGGGACGAGCGCCGGTTGACTTCGGAAAATCCTCACGCGCTCGCCCCGTCCCTACGCTGGTTAGGAGTCGACGCCTTCGACGAAGGCGCTGAACTGCTCATCGAAATAGGCCTGCTCCTCGGCGGCAACCTCACCCCAGACCTTCAGGCGGGACTTTGTCTCCTCGTCAGGGAAGATGAGCGGATTCGCCGCAAGCGCCGGATCGATCTTTGTGATCTCTTCCGCCGCCCCCTTGACGGGGCAGATGTACTGGACGTACGCCTCGACGATCGCCGCAATCTCAGGGCGATAGTAGAAGTCAATCCAGAGTTCCGCCGTGTATTTGTGTTTTGCCCCTTTCGGGATGAGCATGTTGTCTGTTGCGTACATGCCCCCCTCATCGGGAACCACGAATGCGAGTTCGGGCTTACCGGCCTGAATGATGCCGACGTCGCCGGACCAGGCAATCGCCGCGAGTGCGCTCTCCTCTTCAAGAAGCACGGTGTACGAGTTCCCGGAGAGCTTCCTGATCTGGCCGGAATCCACCTGCTCTCGCAACTTTGCGATCGCAGCGTCGAACGTTGCGCGAGTTGGCGCGGAGGGGTCCGCCCCATTGCCGAGCATGACGAGACCGACGGTATCGCGGAGCTCGGTGAGCAGCGCAACCTTCCCCTTCAGGGCTGGATTCCACAGGCCGTTCACGGTGCTGAACGAGTTCGTCTTCTTCGTGTTGATGCCCAAGCCGGTCATCAGCGACTGCCACGGGGCGAGATAATCGTTCCCTGGGTCTGCAGTGCGACCCTTGAACTCGTCCGCTAGATTTGCCACGAAGTTCGGCATGTTTGTCTTGTCAAACTTCTCGGCCCACCCCAGATCGACAATCTTCTTCGCCATCCATGTTGTCGGCGTGATGATGTCCCATCCCGGATCCTGACCAGCCTCGAGCGGGGCCTTGATCGTGCCGAAGAAGGTGTCATTGTCATCGATCGATTCCTGGTAGTTGATCTTGGTCCCGTACTCGGCCTGGAAGCGACGCAGGCTCTCCGACGTGTCCGCCGTCGCCGTGTCTACCCCGTCATCGACGTCGATGTAGTACGGCCAATTGGCGAAATTCAGCGTTTCGCTCGGCGTTTGCTCACCGCCGCTGGACGGGCTCGGCGCTGTCGAGCTGCCCGATGTGCCGCATGCGGCAAGGAACGCGGCGGCTCCGGCGACGGCGCCCGCCTTCAGGAGTGTCCTTCGATCGAGTTCTGTTCCGAGCTTCTTCTCTGCGTCCATCCGTTACCCCCTTCTGCGCTTATGCGCCTACTGCATCGCCAACGACGAAGCTGCTCTCTGGTTTCCACGTGAGCGTGACGCTCTCCCCCGGCCTCCATGTGTCGTTCCGTGTGGTGCGATCCCTGTTCTGCTCGCTCACGAGCAGACGTAGTCCATTTTTTCCTTCTACGACGTACTGGGTGATCACGCCGAGATAGCTTGTGTCGACCACGGTCCCCTCGAGCGCGTTCCCTTTTGATTCCTGACCAGGTTCAAGAAGGGTGAGTTTCTCTGGGCGGACGCCGATCGCGCCGCTGCTCCCGATCTCGCCAAGGCTCTTTGGCGCGCGGACGACCGATCCTGATGGGAGCGTGACGGTCCAGTGATCCCCGTCGCTTCCGATCTTCCCTTCAAGGAGATTGCTCGCTCCAACGAATCCGGCGACGAATCGTGTGGCGGGCCGCTCGTAGAGGGTCTCAGGTCCGGCGAGCTGTTCATAGCGGCCCCTGTTCATGACGGCGATTCGGTCTGACATCGTCATCGCCTCTTCCTGGTCGTGGGTGACATAGATAAAGGTGATTCCAACCTCTCGCTGGATCCTCTTCAGCTCGATACCCATCTGCTTTCGCAACTTCAAGTCGAGTGCCCCAAGGGGCTCGTCCAGCAGGAGAACTGCGGGCTCGTTCACCAGTGCGCGCGCGAGGGCCACGCGCTGCGCCTGTCCGCCAGAGAGTTGCGCAGGCACGCGCTTCTCAAACCCAACGAGCTGCACCAGTTCCATCGCCTCGCCAACGCGACGCTTGATCTCGTCCCCCTTTACCCCTGAGCGGCGCAGCCCGAACGCAACATTCTCGTAGATGGTGAGGTGAGGGAAGAGTGCGTAGCTCTGAAAGACGGTGTTGACATCTCGCTCGTAGGCGGGGAGGAAGGTGACATCGACGCCCTTCAGTTCGATGAGGCCGCTTGTTGGCTGCTCAAAGCCGCCAATCATGCGCAGCGTGGTGGTCTTGCCGCAACCGGATGGTCCGAGCAAGGTGAAGAACTCACCGTCGCTCACGTCGAGCGTGATCGCATCAACTGCGACCGCATCGCCGAACCTCTTGGTCACGTTGACCAGCCGGACGTCGACCTCAGCCACCCTCGGGTTCACCTCCACACTCCGCACCGCGCGTCGCCCCTCAACCTGAGGATGAGCGAAGCGTATGACCCAAGGGGGGTGGGGTCAAACGGCGTTGCGGGGTACGATGTGCACGACGAGGGCGGCACCAATCCGAGCACGATCGGAACCCGCTCGCCAGCACGAGGAGGGTCGATGAGCGAGATCAGCGAGGCCGAGGTGATGACGGCGCTCAGCGCCGTTCAAGAGCCAGAGCTGGGCAGAGACATCGTCACCCTGGACATGGTCAAGGAGCTTCTGCTCGACGGGTCCAGCGCCAGCCTGATGATCGAACTCACGACCCCCGCCTGTCCGCTGAAGGATGTCATCGAGCGTGACGTTCGCGGCGCCCTCGATGGGATCGGGGTGCAACTGACCGAACTTCGATGGGGTGCGAAGGTGCGCCGCGCCGCGGCACCAAGCCAAGAGAAGCTACTGCCGAACATTCGCAACGTTGTTGCCGTTGCCTCAGGGAAGGGGGGCGTGGGAAAGAGCACGGTCTCCGTCAACCTCGCGGTGGCGCTTGCCCAGAGCGGCGCCCGTGTCGGACTGCTTGATGCGGACATCACGGGACCAAATCTTCCTCAGATGCTTGGCGCTACGGGTACGCCGAAGTCGAGCGCGGGCGGAAAGATTGAGCCGATTGAGCGGCATGGAGTGAAACTCATCTCCATTCAATTCTTTGTTCCCGAGGGTCAGCCGATCGTCTGGCGCGGTCCGCTGATTGGTGGAGCCATCCAACAGTTCTTGCGCGATGTTGAGTGGGGGGAACTCGACTATCTCGTCGTCGACCTTCCGCCCGGAACTTCCGACGCGCAACTCACCCTTGCGCAGGCGGTCCCTCTCGCCGGTGCGGTGCTGGTCACCACCCCGCAAGATGTTGCTCTCTCCGACGTAACGAAAGCGCTCGCCATGTTCCGCCGCATGAATGTGCCGATCCTTGGCATTGTTGAGAACATGTCGGCGTTCGCCTGCCCGCATTGCGGTGAGTTAACGGAGATCTTTGGACGTGGCGGCGCGGAGCGACTTGCAAAAGATGAAGGCCTTGAGTTGTTTGGTCGCGTGCCGCTTGAGATGGCGGTTCGGCAGGGTGGTGATGCCGGAATCCCTGTCGTTGCGCAGCGCGAGGTCGGCCCAGCCGGTGTGGCGCTGAAGTTGGTTGCTGGCGCGGTTGCCGCACGGCTCTCGGTCCGTGCAGCAAGCGAAAGTGGCACCACGCTGACGATCGCCTAATGGCAGCGCGCGAAGAGCGGGCGCAGAGCCTCAGCGAAACGCTCGACGAGCTCTTCGCGGCCGTGCGGGCACTTCTGCTCGGTCACTGGTCGCTCCTTCGCGCGGAGCTCGGCGCGATTGCGCGCGACGTTGTCGTCACACTCATTGGGGCTGCTGCCGTCGTCTCCCTGGTCGCGACCGCGCTTCTCGGACTCCTCATCGCGCTCTTCTTGATTCTCGGCGAGGGACTCTTCGGTTCGCAGCTTTGGGGAGCGGCGCACATGACCCTCATCCTCCTTGCACTTGCCGCCGCGATCGCCTCCTCCATCTTGCGAATCTCGTCGCGGCGCCGCACACGCGCCGCGTTGATCGCAAGCGTCGTCGGCATCGGCGCACTCCTTCTGACGCTACTCCCACTTGGGTGGGCGGCTGGCCCCGCCGCCGGAGGTGCGATCACGCTTGGTCTGAGTGCCCTCTTGGCCGACCTGCTTGCCGGACTCGCAACATTCAACACCCAGCGATTTACGGATCGTTTCCGACCGCTCGCGAGCGAGGCGGAGCTGCGCGCTACCGCGAGCGCACTCGAAGATCTCCGCGAAGAGGCGCTCAGCGGGGTTGCTACCGAAATAGGCGAGGCAATCGGCAGCGCCGATGCGGCGATTGGGACCATGCGCCGTACGGTCAGCCGAGTGGCCGAGACGCTCAATCGCGCGGCAGAACGCCTTCGACCGGATCGAGGTGATGACCGTGGGTGAAGAGCGAATGAGTGAGCGGGTCGCGGCGCTCCTTGCGGCGCGACCGCGCGTGGCGCGCGAAGTGGAGCAGGTGCAGCGTGCGCGTGACGGTTCGCTGGAGGGTGCGCGGGCGATCGCACGGAGACTTCGCCCGAGTGGTGGACTTGGCAGAGAACTGCGCGAACATCCACTCCAGGTTCTCGGCATTGCGGCTGCACTCGGGGTGATCGGTCTACGTTGGCTGACGGGGACACGTCGCGCACGACCGAACGCGACGGATCCGCGTGCATCTTCGGAAGGGGTCAGCGTTGTGAGTGCGTTCGCCGCAGGTCTCGCAGCGGCCGCGGCAGAGAAGGGTGGTCGCGCCGTGATCGATGCGCTGCTCGACCCACGGCCGACCGAGGGCCAACCAACTGCTTCTAACCGCTCGACGAAGCGAGTGGACGAAATGGGCGCGGACGCCCATGATGATGCGGGGCGAGTGGCGAAACGGTAGACGCGCCAGCCTTAGGAGCTGGTGTCGGTAACGACGTGTGAGTTCGAGTCTCACCTCGCCCACCAACAAGGCGCGCCTTCTCCGCTATCGTTGACCACATGAAGGTCACCTCCACGCCTGGTCCGAAGAGCAGCCTGCGCCTGGAGATCGTGATGCCCGTCGAAGAGGTTGCTTCCGCGATTACCAGCGCGGTGCGTCAGGTTGCTTCTCGCAGTCGGATCCCTGGCTTCCGTCCGGGGAAGGCACCGCGGCAAGTGGTGGAACGCTTCGCTGGGCTCTCGGGAATCCTTGAGGAGGCAACGGAGATCCTGATCGAGCGTGGCTACCGCAAGGCGATCATGGAGTCAGAGACCCTCCCGTTGACGAGCCCAACGATCGAGGCGCAACCCGCCGTCGAAGGCGTGGAGTACAGCTTTTCGGCAACGATCTCGGTACCTCCCGAGGTGAAGCTTGGTGACTATCGGAAGTTCAAATTCTCCCCAACCTTTGAAGAGCCGGATGCAAAGAAAGTAGAGGCGGTCATCGACGACCTGCGCGACAGTTACGCGGTCTTGACTCCTGTGACCGATCGCGGCGCGGCGATGGGTGATTACGCGATTATCTCCTTCACGGGCTATCGCGAAAAAGAGAACACGCCGATCGATGGCGCCTCCTCTGAGAAGATGCCGATCGTGCTCGGATCAGAGCGCCTGATCCCTGGGTTTGAGGCGCAACTCGTTGGTGCAAAGATTGGGGATGCCGCAACCGTCTCGGTGACCTTCCCCGACGATTACCAAGAGGAGTCCCTGCGCGGCGTGCCTGCTCGGTTTGACGTGGTGATCCAGGAGCTACGTACACGCATCCCGCCGCCACTCGATGATGCGTTTGCAAAACAGGTAGCAAACGTCGAGAACGTAGAGGGACTTCGAGCGGAAATCTTGACGCGCCTGAAGGCGAGCGCCGTCGATCGTGGCCGACACGAGTTTGCAGATAAGGTGGTCGAGTACGCAATGGAGAACGCGACTGTCGACATCCCAGACCCGCTGATCGAAGAAGAGATCGATGGTCTCGTCGATGAGTTGGCGCGATCGATCGCACGACAGGGCCTCTCGTTCGAACAGTATCTGGAGGCGGCGGGGAAACGCGCCGATGAGATTCGTGCAGAGCTTCGCGATCGTGGAGAGCGTCGCGCACGCACCCTGCTCGTCCTTTCTGCGGTTGCCGGCGAGGAGGGGATCCAGGTGCCGGAGGAGCTCATCGACGACGAGGTGCGCAGGGCGCAGCCGCAAGTGCAGGGGCAACGGAAACTGGAGGCGTATCTCGCATCAGAACGCGGGCGTCGCGCCATTCGCGCCTCCCTCCGCCGCTCGCTCGTCGTGGAGAAGATCGTTGAGGATTGGTTTGACGCCAACCCGAGTGCCTGGCCGAACTGGGGTCCAGCGCGCCCGCCGCGCCCTGTGTTGAGCGCAGTTGGGAACTCGACGGGGAGCCCCGCGAGCGGGAGTGCCCCCAACGCGAAGCGTTCGCCCGCAAAGCGCTCCGCCAAGTAAACTCACCCTCCACACAGCGCGGCTCGGACGCAGGCCGCGAGAAGGTCAAAACCGAAGGAGGGATCATGCTCGTACCAATGGTGATCGAGTCGTCCAGCAAGGGCGAACGCGCCTACGACATCTGGTCACGCCTTCTCAAGGAGCGGATCATCTTCCTCGGCGCAGGTGTCGAAGACGACATTGCAAACCTCGTGATTGCGCAGCTGCTCTTCCTCGATGCTGAGGATCCTGAGAAGGAGATCTTCCTCTACATCAACAGCCCAGGTGGGGTGATCACCTCGGGTCTTGCGATCTACGACACGATGCAGTACGTGCGCGCACCGGTGAGCACCATCTGCACAGGCATCGCCATGTCGATGGGCGCCGTCTTGCTTGCCGCAGGGGCACCCGGGCGACGTTTTGCGCTGCCGCACAGCCGCATCATGATCCACCAGGGTTCGGGCGGATTCCGTGGCAACACGCCCGACGTGTTCATTCAGGTGAAGGAGATGGAGAAGCTGGTCAAGACCACGCAGGAGATCCTCGCCGCGCACACTGGCCAGCCGTTCGACAAGGTGGTGAAGGACACGGACCGCGATCTCTTTCTGTCGCCGGAGGAGGCGGTGGAGTACGGCATCATCGACGAGGTGTACAAACTCCCTGCGATCGTTCCCCCGAAGAAGAGGTAGGCGGCCGCGATGGGCGATGTAGGCGACGGGACGAACCGAGGTTCGCGAGGAGCCGACGGGACGCGCGGCGGCGGACGTCGCGCGAAGGCCGGTGGCCCTGGAAGCGGTTCGTATCGGTGCTCCTTCTGTCGAAAGACGCAGGAGCAGGTGCGCAAGCTGATCGCAGGGCAAGGCGTCTTCATCTGTGATGAGTGCATTGCGCTTTGCGCAGAGATTGCCGTTGACCCATCGCCAAGTGCGCCGGCGCAAGGCAACCCCTGGGGGGACACAACCCCAACTCCGCGCGAGATTCATGCCGCACTCAATGAGCATGTGATCAGCCAGGAACGCGCGAAGCGCTCGCTCGCCGTCGCCGTGCACAACCACTATCAGCGCATTGCCGCCCCCGCGTCACCGGATGGTGTCGAGATTGCCAAGTCGAACATCTTGCTCGTCGGCCCGACGGGCTCTGGGAAGACGCTCCTGGCGCAGACACTCGCACGCTTCCTCGACGTCCCCTTCTGTATCGCCGATGCCACGAGTCTCACCGAAGCTGGATACGTTGGTGAAGACGTTGAGAACATCCTCTTGCGACTCATCCAGGCGGCAGATGGTGACATCGAGCGTGCGCAGCGCGGCATCATCTACATCGACGAGATCGACAAGATCACGCGCAAGGCGGAGAACCCATCAATCACACGTGACGTCTCCGGTGAGGGCGTCCAACAGGCGCTCCTCAAGATCATCGAGGGGACCGTGGCGAATGTGCCACCCCAGGGGGGCCGGAAGCATCCGCACCAGGAGTACCTGCAGATCGACACCACCAACATCCTGTTCATCTGCGGTGGCGCATTTGAGGGGCTGGACAAGATCGTTGCCGATCGGGTCGGTCGACGCGGGATCGGCTTCGGTTCAGATGCGCCGAAGGGGAGCGACGAGCGCGAACGAGTACTCGAGCAGTTGATGCCAGACGACCTTCTTCGCTACGGATTGATTCCGGAATTCATCGGGCGACTCCCCATGGTGGTGGCGCTCGATCGCTTGACGATGGATGACCTGGTCGCGATTCTCGTGCAGCCGAAGAGTGCACTCGTGAAGCAGTACCAGCGACTCTTCGAGCTGCACAAGGTCGAGCTGCAATTCACTCCCGGTGCGCTGCGTGCCACCGCGGAGAAGGCGCTGACGCGGAAGACCGGGGCGCGTGCGCTCCGTGCGGTCGTTGAAGAGACGCTCCTCAACACGATGTATGAACTCCCTGATCGCCACGACGTGCGCCGCTGTGTGGTGACAGAAGAGTCCGTCACCGATGGCGTGTCGCCTCTCCTGCTGAGCGAAACGGAGGTCGGCGCCGTGGCGAGTGACGCGAAACGGGCGGTCGGCCCGCTGCAGCGCCCACGCAAGGCGGCGCCGCGCGCCTCGGCGTGAGCGCCCCGCGCGAGCTCGGCTCCTCCTACACCCCGAGCGAAATCGAGCCGCAGGTTGCGGCGCGCTGGGCCGCGAGTGACTACGGCAACCCAGAGGGTGGCGACAGCGCCGCTAGGGCGGATCTCCCCCCGTTTACGATCATCATGCCGCCGCCGAACGTCACGGGCGGTCTTCACGTTGGACACGCCCTCTTCGTCACCCTCGAAGATCTGCTCACGCGCCGCGCCCGCATGGAGGGGCGACCGACGCTCTGGCTGCCCGGGGTGGATCACGCGTCGATTGCCGCACAGTTCGTGCTGGACAAGATCATTGCGGACGAGGGGGAGAGTCGTAGCAGCCTCGGGCGCGACCGCTATCTGCAGCGGATGGAACGCTTTATGGACGAGACGCGCGGGGTCATCCTGGGACAATTCCGCCGTCTCGGCGCATCGGCCGATTGGGGCCGCACCCGCTTCACCATGGACGAGGTGTCGAGCCGTGCCGTGCGTACCGCATTCGCCACACTCTATGAGCGCGGCCTCGCGTATCGAACCGAAGCGCTCGTCAACTGGTGCCCCGGCTGCAAGACGAGCGTCTCGGACCTGGAGTCGATTGCCGTAGAGGAGAGCGGGCAGATCTGGGAGATTCGTTATCCGTTGGAGGGTGGCGCGCCAGGAGAAGGGATCGTCGTCGCAACCACGCGTCCCGAGACGCTGCTCGGTGATACGGCGGTTGCCGTTCACCCCGATGACCGGCGCTATGCGCACGTGATCGGGAAGCGGGTGATCATTCCGTTCGTTGATCGCGCTGTT
>Ga0129336_10000604_pt1 | contig 21232 bp, 12 predicted proteins | sample CPB6_02_DNA_FD_96878 | JGI IMG/M metagenome (GOLD analysis project Ga0129336, IMG submission 96878) | Freshwater to marine salinity gradient microbial communities from Chesapeake Bay, USA - CPBay_Sum_0.6_0.2_DNA | ecosystem: Environmental > Aquatic > Marine > Coastal | place: USA: Chesapeake... | reverse complement strand
TGGATTGCACAGCTGACTCATCGACCATGGATAGTGCTCCATGTAATTGATAGAGCTCAGAGGCAAGTGCTGACTGTTCTGTAGCCAATCGATTGTATTTTCTTACTTCATCTGCAATCTCTGTCAGGTATCGAACCTTAGATGATGGAATGATGGAAGGTTTTCTGGGAGAGGCAAAAAATGTATCCGAAGAGTTATTTCCTGAAAAAATCTTGCTCATCAACAATTTAAATAATTGATTGATGCCTTCATTATTGAATTCAGAACTGATTGTACCAATTACAGGCAGCTCTTCATCTTTTGCATTCCAGCTGCTATGATTACGTTTGTATTGTTTACGGATATCATGTAAAGCGTCTAGTGCACCGGGTTTATCAAATTTATTCAACGCAATTGCATCTGCGAAATCAAGCATATTGATTTTTTCAAGTTGTGATGCAGCACCATATTCTGGTGTCATTACATAGAGACTTGTATCGCAATGTTCAACAATTGATGCATCGCTTTGTCCTGCACCTGCTGATTCCAATATGATGAGATCAAATTGATGCTGTTTGCAGATATTGATGGCATCTTGTGCTGCTGCGCTGATTGTTTTTTCACTCTCTCTTGTAGCCAAAGAACGCATGTATACCCTGGGAGAATGAATGCTGTTCATTCTGATGCGATCTCCCAACAATGCACCGCCAGTTTTCTTTTTGGAGGGATCCACTGAAATGACAGCAATCGTTTTATCAGTATATGTTTCAAGAAACCTTCTTACCATTTCATCTGTGATGGTAGACTTGCCTGCTCCGCCTGTTCCAGTAATTCCCAGTACTGGAATCTTATTTGTAAATGACTCACCGGGTTTATGTTTTCCTGATTCAGCAAGTGTAATGGATCGCGCAATGCTGCGGATATCTTTTTTTTCACCCCAACTAATGGCGATTTTTTTTGGATAAGGTTGGTCAATGGGGAAATCACATCTTTGGACCACATCCGAAATCATCCCTTCGAGTCCTAGTTTTCTGCCATCATCAGGGGAATAAATTTTCTCTATGCCATATGCATGAAGCGCATCGATTTCTTTCGGCAAAATGGTGCCACCGCCTCCACCAAAAATTTTGATATGTCCACATCCATTTTTATCCAACAGATCTTTGATGTAACTGAAGAATTCGATGTGTCCGCCTTGGTAAGAAGTGATAGCAATGCCATGGACATCTTCTTCTATGGCTGCCTCAACGATCTCCAATGCACTTCTATTGTGTCCAAGATGTATGACTTCTGCACCCATTGACTGCATGATTCTTCTCATGATGTTGATCGCAGCATCATGTCCATCAAACAGCGAAGCTGCAGTGATGATTCTGACTTTGTTGGACGGATTATACAAAGCAAGCGTTTGTTCAACAAAGTTAAGGTGAATGAATCCTTCTTGCTATTTTTGTGCAGTATAAATGCTTGCCGTGTGACCCAATTCAATGATTTTAACAATTCTCAAGTAGCCAACCTGCCCCTGCATTTGAGGAAATACATTGTTGATCAGCAATATGATAAATATACGCCTGTTGATCACGCAGTTTGGCGTTATGTGATGCGTCAGAATTACAGTTATTTAAAAGATGTTGCATACTATCCCTATATTCCTGGCTTAAAAAAAGCGGGACTCACCATTGAAAAAATTCCGAGTCTGCAAGAAATCAATGATGCCCTCTCCGAAATCGGATGGGGCGCTGTAACTGTTGATGGCTTTATTCCACCAGCAGCTTTTATGGAGTACCAAGCTTACCGCGTATTGGTCATTGCAGCTGATATAAGACAGTTGGAACATATTGAATATACTTCAGCACCTGATATCATTCATGAATCTGCCGGACACGCACCGATTATAAGTGATGTGAAGTACAATCAATACCTGAGTTATCTTGGCTCTATTGGCACCAAAGCATTGTTTTCCTCAAGAGATTATGCATTGTATGAATCCATTCGACAACTTTCTATTTTAAAAGAAACACCGAATGTTGATCCAAAACTTTTATCCGATGCTGAAGCACTGGTATTGTACAATCAGCAAAACCTTGGTGAGCCATCTGAGATGGCATTGCTCAGCAGATTGCAGTGGTGGACTGTTGAATACGGGCTGATAGGTGATTTGGATGATCCAAAAATATATGGGGCAGGCCTGCTTTCTTCAATAGGTGAAAGCTCCTCTTGTATGCAACAATCCGTAAAAAAAATTACCTATACCATCGATGCAATCAATTACGGGTATGATATTACCAAGCCTCAGCCGCAACTGTTTGTTACCCCTGCGTTCCAAAACCTGATTGACGTTTTAGAACAGTTTGAAAGCAAAATGGCTTTCAGGGTAGGTGGACTTCCAAGTGTTGAAAAAGCCATTGAGTGCAAAAATCTATGTACATCTACTTTTTCATCCGGCATCCAGGTATCAGGTATTTTTTCAAAAGTATTTACTGATCAAAAGGGTCATCTCAAGTACATTCAAACTACTGGGCCATCTGCTTTGTCTTTTAAAGATGCCATGCTAGAGGGTCATGGGTTTGACTATCATCACCATGGATATGGGTCGCCAGTAGGCAATCTGAAAGATTCCTCCAAAAAACTAGAGGATTTCAGCATAGCAGATCTTGAAGAGAGAAAAATACAATTGAATCAACCAGCTGTGCTTTCATTTGAGAGCGGTATTTCTGTTCAGGGGATATTGACAGGAGCGGTTCATAAAAATGAGAAATTGATCTTGTTGTCATTTGATCAATGCAGTGTAACAGATGCAGATGGAATGATTTATTTTGAACCATCATGGGGAAGTTTTGATATGGCAGTTGGCAATGAAATCATTTCTGTTTTTAATGGCGTAGCAGATAAAAACACTTCTCTCGATCAACTTTATGTTTCTTCAGAGCGAACACATCAATTGAAATATACAGAACGGGATTTACAATACCAATCCATCTTTCAGGCGATTCGTCAGATACGTGAGGAACATCGTTCTTCAAATGAATTGATTCCTTTATGGAAAGCTATTCAACAATCTTTCAAGGAAGATTGGTTGGCCTCCATGGAAATACTTGAACTCATTGCAGAGGATTTTTCACTGACATCTTTCGCTGCAGCACTGAGAAGCTATTTGCTAAACCAGCAGCAGATTTTTCCCCAATACAAAAAGCTGATCGGGGATGGGTTGAAAATTATTGATGCGCAGTTGAAGTTTCAATAATTTTCCAAGCCAATGTTGTATTGTTTTCTTTCAATGCATCTTTTATTTCACGTATCTTTTCGTCGGAGAGTGAAACATGATTATTTGTTTTAAGCTGCTCAGGTATTGCACTTACATTGGCCAATTGCCCTTTTTCGTTATTCGAGAGCAATGAATGATTGTATATGAATGCTGGCAACTGATCCATGCCAATGCCTAAGTGGGTATTTGGCTTCTCAACTTTGAACAGACTTTGCTCTGTAACACGTGTGTACCAATCTTCTCCCAGCCTTGCTACGAGATCAAGTTTTGCGGGATTGATCTTCTTATTTTCATCCAATACTGCTTCGTTGATATGTATTCTTTTGATTTCTGCCAGTACTAGATTTCCAGCACCTGCTTTTTCGCCCAAGGAAATGATTTCCTGGACAATGCATTCCAGCTGGATGGGGGATTCTGCTACACGTGGTGGTTTCACGAGCTCAGACGGTGCTTCTGTAAAACCGGCTTTGATGAACTCGTTCACATCCTTTGGATATTCACAGCTTGCCAATGACATCTGCTGGACCATGTTGTAGTTGACAATGTTGATCACACATTCGGGGACCTCCTTCAGATTGTCAAGTGTATGTTTGGTTGTATTGTCTCTCACTCTTCTGGAAGGAGAAAAAATACAAACTGGGGGGTTCATGCTAAAGAGATTGAAAAAACTGAATGGACTTAGATTTACATTTCCCTTGAGATCAATGGTGGATGCAAAGCAGATGGGTCGCGGTGCAATCGCAGCCTGCAAATATTGTTGCAATGCCTGTGTGCTCAACTCCTCCGTATGTATTGTTAGCATAACCTGATCCTTTATTTCTTCAATGCTAAAATAGACCAATCCGTCTGTTCTGCACGTATGGTATTTTCAAGTGTTCCCAATCCGTCAATCATCATTTTTACCACATCACCTTCTTTCAACCATTGAGGTTGGAACTGAGGATTATTCAATTTTGCTGTTCCATTCAATTCCAGAAAACAACCAGTGCCAACGGTACCAGATCCAATTACATCACCTGGATACAGTGTAACACCATATGAACAGCGTTCAATGATTTCTGCGAATGTCCAGTCCATATCCGCCATGTTCCCTTCAGAAACAAGTTGATCATTGACCCAACATTTCATAGAAAGATTGTAGTTGTTTCCTGTATGTCCATCTTTGGGAGCAACCAAAAAGGGTTTCAGTTCATCAGGGGTTACCAGCCAGGGACCAATAACAGTTGAAAAGTCCTTTCCTTTAGCAGGGCCCAAGTTGAGCAGCATTTCCTCCATCTGTAATTTTCTTGCACTCATGTCATTCATGATGGTAAAACCTGCAATGTGGGCATCTGCATTTTTTGCTTGAATATTTTTTCCCTCTTTCCCGATGACAATGGCAACCTCTAATTCAAAGTCAAGTTGCTCAAAATGATCAGGCATGCAAAATATATCACCTGGACCTTGAATGGCCTGGTGATTGGTAAAATAGAATATGGGATACTGATCAAATTCTTTGATCATCTCAATTCCTCTGTTTCTTCTAGCAGATGCAACATGTTGGCGAAAAGCATATCCATCTCTGCAGGATCTTGGATGAGGAACCGGTGCCAAAAGATGAAAATCATTTTCCGGCAATGCTTTGATCTCGCCATTGATCAGCTGCTGATTTTTTGTCTGAAGTGACTGCATGGCTGTTTCTCCTTCATCCAAAAATGCCAATACATCTGATGGAAAATTTCCTCCCAGTGAAGCGATATTATAGAGTTTTCCCTGAACATTTATCCCAAGGTGTTGTTTACTATTTTTTAAGTAACTGGCTATTTTCATTCATTAATAATATTAAACAGGTGTTTTTTAACCCTTTTTTTGAATAAAATTTAATTTCAATCAGCGTGAAGTTAGAAATAATATTTTACTTCGTGTTTCAGGTTCGTATTACAGAACAGCCCTAAAACGAAAGCCATGCCAATCTACCACTCACTTGGTTCAATACCCCACAAAAGACATACTATTTTTAGAAAACCTGACGGTAAACTCTATGCGGAAGAGCTGGTTTCTACAGAAGGATTTTCTGGCATGTATTCACTGGTTTATCATGCACATCCACCAACCATTGTAAAATCTTTGGGGGAACCTTATTCCGTAGAGCCTAAGATAGCAAGGGAAAAACATCTCAAGCATACCAGCCTGCTTGGATTCAATGTCAAGCCTGAAAATGATTTTTTGGAAAGCCGAAAGCCAGTTTTGGTGAATGCAGATTTACACATATCACTCGCTGCTCCCAGAAAATCAATGACTGATTATTTTTATAAAAACAGTCAGGCTGATGAAATCATTTTTATACACAAGGGGACAGGTGAATTGAAAACCGGTTTCGGGAAGATTCAATTTAAATACGGCGACTACGTGGTTGTTCCAAGGGGCACCATTTATCAAATGAGTTTTGATGGGGAAGATAACAGGCTTTTTATTATTGAGAGTTTCAGTCCCATTCGTTTTCCCAAAAGATATGTAAATGAATTTGGTCAATTGATGGAGCATGCTCCTTATTGTGAAAGAGACATTGTTCGTCCCTCTTCATTGGAGACCTATGATCTGGAGGGTGATTTTGTGATCAAAATAAAAAAAGAGGGACTTATATATCCCTATACCTATGGAACCCATCCATTTGATTTTGTCGGTTGGGACGGGTATCACTATCCATGGGCATTTTCCATTCATGATTTCGAGCCCATCACCGGACGCGTGCACCAGCCTCCTCCCGTGCATCAGACATTCCAGGGAAAGAATTTTGTGGTTTGTTCATTTGTACCGAGGAAGTACGATTACCACCCGCAATCCATTCCAGCTCCATACAACCACAGCAATGTTGACAGTGATGAAGTGCTTTATTACGTAGATGGTGATTTTATGAGCAGAAAATCTGTTGTACAGGGACAAATCACCCTGCATCCTGGCGGCATTCCCCATGGTCCGCATCCAGGCAGCGTTGAAAAATCGATTGGAAAAGAAAAAACAGATGAATTGGCTGTGATGATTGATCCTTTTCGTCCGTTGATGCTGACAGAGGGAGCATTGCGTATTGAAGACGAGAACTATCACAAGAGCTGGCAGTTTAACATAGAATAATTTTTTAAAGTTTTTTGAGCATGAGCAGTACAGGAGCGCATCAAGATTTTTTACCCTTGTTGGGAACCGATTTCATTGAATTATATGTCGGCAATGCGAAACAGGCAGCGCATTATTATAAGACAGCCTTTGGATACCAGGGTTTGGCATACAGTGGACCAGAAACTGGGGATAAGGAAAAAGTATCGTATGTATTGAGGCAGCAGAAGGTTACACTTGTATTGACTACCGCATTGAAACCTGATTCAACCATTGCAAAACATGTTGACCTTCATGGTGATGGTGTTAAAGTAATTGCATTGACTGTAAGTGATGCAAGAGATGCATTTGAACAAACAACCAAGCGTGGCGCAAAGCCATACATGCAACCAGTGGTTACCAAAGATGCATCCGGCGAAATTGTCATGAGCGGTATTCAGATATATGGCGACACGGTTCATTTGTTTGTAGAGCGTCGCAATTACAAGGGGATATTTTTACCCGGATTCAAATCATGGGAGTCCAGTTATGCACCTTCGGAAGTTGGGTTGAAACATATTGATCATTGCGTCGGCAATGTGGGGTGGAATCAGATGAATACATGGGTGACATTTTATGAAGATGTAATGGGGTTTAAAAATATCTTGACATTTGATGATAAGCAGATTTCTACAGAATATTCTGCTCTTATGAGCAAAGTGATGAGCAATGGAAACGGATATGTCAAGTTTCCCATCAATGAGCCTGCAGAAGGAAAGAAAAAATCCCAGGTAGAGGAGTACCTTGATTTTTACAATGGTGAAGGCGTTCAACATATCGCCATTGGAACAGATAACATTATTGAAACTGTTTCTCAATTGAAGAACAGGGGAGTAGAGTTTTTATCTATTCCATCTGCTTATTACGATGAACTGCTGAATAGAATCGGTCCCATCGATGAAGACATCGCACCATTGCAAAAATTAGGTATTTTGGTTGACAGGGATGATGAAGGATACCTGCTCCAAATATTTACGAAGCCAGTCGAGGATCGTCCAACACTTTTCTATGAAATCATTCAGCGAAAAGGAGCAAAATCATTTGGTGCTGGTAATTTCAAAGCACTGTTTGAAGCACTTGAGCGTGAGCAAGAATTACGCGGCAATCTTTGATTGCGATTGTATCCACTCAATGATTTTATTTCATAGTCAATAAAATATCTATACTCAATCTGAATGGCATCAACTCCTCCAATCCTATGGGAAGCAACGGATCAGCAGAAGAGGTCTTCTCATATCTATCAGTTCATGGAGTGGTTGAAAAACAAAAAACAGTTACAGTTTGATGATTATGCACAATTGTATCAATGGAGCATATCCCAAGCGGCTGACTTCTGGCGCTGTTTTGTTGAATATGCAGAAATATTTTCTTTTCCAGATGATCAGGATGTTTGCAGCAAATGGAAAAATGATTTCATAGGAGTCAAATGGTTCGAAGGGGTAGAAGTCAATTATGCCCAAGCTATTTTTAAGCAATACAGCGATGTTCGTCCCGCGGTCCTCTTCGCTGGTGAGCACAATATTGAGTTGCAATCCGTTTCCTGGAAAGACCTTTATCAGCAAGTATCTGCCCTCGCGCATTGGATGCGTACAAATGGTATCCAAAAAGGCGATAGGGTGGTTTCCATTCTTCCCAATATTCCCGAGAATGTTACTGCTTTCTTGGCCACACAATCAATAGGAGCAGTATGGAGCAGCTGTTCTCCTGATTTTGGTAATGATGCTATATGGAACAGATTTGATCAAATTGAGCCGGTGTTGTTATTTGCAGCTGATCAAACCACATACAATGGCAAGCAGCATGAGAAATCAGGGCAAATTCGATTTTTGCAACAATCAATTGCTTCGATCAGACATACTGTTCTGCTGAAAAAATCCAATCACCACTCGGAAGCATTCCATTTTGTTGATTGGAATAAAATTATTGCAACAGATGGAGGCGAATTGTATTTTGAACCGCTTTCATTTGATCATCCGCTTTGGATACTTTATTCATCCGGAACAACGGGAGCTCCCAAAGCAATTGTGCATTCAGTTGGAGGTAATTTGATAGAGCACATGAAAGTACTGCTCTTGCATTGGGATGTTCATCCAGGAGAGCGATTTTTCTGGTACTCCACAACTGGGTGGATGATGTGGAACTTCTCTGTTGCATCATTGATTACAGGTGCAACTTTGATTTTGTATGATGGTTCACCAACTTATCCTACTACGGAAAGATTATGGCAGTTGGCAGCCGATGCTGCTATTCATCATCTTGGACTGGGTGCTGCCTATTTGATCCACTGTCAGAAGTCGAATATCAGTTTCAATAGAAATAAATTTCCTGCGTTGCGCACCATCGGGTCAACCGGATCGCCTCTCACACCTGAAGCATATCAATGGGTGTATCAGCATGTCAAATCAGGTGTTTGGTTGATTTCTTTCAGTGGCGGTACAGATATATGCAGTGGATTTGTAGGGGGGAATATTTTGTTGCCTGTTGTAGAGGGAGAGATTCAATGTCGTTTGCTGGGATGTGATCTTGATGCAGTCGACGAAACCGGACAATCTGTGCGGGATGATTTGGGTGAGATGATCATTCGGCAGCCCATGCCCAGCATGCCAGTTTGTTTTTGGGGCGATATGGGCGATGCAAAATACAGGTCCAGTTATTTTGAAAAATTCCCCCGTGTTTGGTGGCATGGTGATTTTATTACCTTGACATGCAGAGATACTGTTGTGATATCAGGACGGTCAGATGCTACCCTTAACCGTGATGGAGTAAGAATTGGCACTGCAGAAATATATGGGGCACTTGCCACTTTACCTTTTGTAAATGATAGTCTCGTTGTCTGCCTGGAGAAAAAAGACGGCAGTTTCTTCATGCCATTGTTTATAAAAATGGAGGCGGATGAAAAATTAACAGAGCCGCATAAGCAAATCATCGATCAATTGTTGCGCAGATCGTGTTCTCCACGCCATGTTCCAGATGCCATCTATGCTGTACCGGATATTCCTTATACCATCAGCGGTAAAAAAATGGAGATACCCGTCAAGAGAATCCTAATGGGTTTAGCCGACACAATTACCACTCTTGCTGACTCCATGCGAAATCCATCTTCGCTTGATGCATTTAAAAAAATGGTATAAAGTAGGATAATGCTGTGAGGCCTTTTACAATATTACGCCCAATCTATTGGAGTTATTTTTTTGCTCTCTTGAATATATATCTGGTAATAAAAATTCCAACGCCATCATCTTTTCCGCCATCTGATTCTACGGCACTGTTTACAAATGCGAGATCCCAGCCCTCCTCCATCATTGTATTTATTTTTGAGGTCACAACAGCATCGTTGGCAGCAATGTTTTGAAAACGGATGCCACCGAGGTTATAGAAATTAAGAAGCTTCGTTTCATCAAAAGCTTTTACCCTGATATCTGATCTGTCAGATGCATTTCGGGAATTATCCTCTTCGCTTCTGGAAGTGGTGAATTCCTTGTAATCACGTGTTTCATTTGAAGAAATCATCCTAGATCTGCCTATGCCATTGGGGACAATGGACTCAACTGTTGTGACGATGCGGTATTCATATTTTTGAGCGAAGCTTGTTGCTGTTGTCAAAAGAAAACTGAGCAGCAGAAGAAATTGTGTTTTCATGATTGATAGTTTTGTATATATAAGGTACATAAAAATTTGATGCTTATTTATTTAATGCTGACATCAGCGTTTTGAAGCACTCAACCGTTGAAAATTTTTCTTCGGTTTTTGTTCCATTCATGAATTGTAAAAAGTTGCTTGCACTGGTCCAAACTGTTTGGACAAATCCTCGATAATGTTTTGCAGCTTTCTTTGGAGCAGATTTTTTAAATGCTTCATAGTCGGCTACTTGCTGCTTGGCAACATCTGCTTTTCTCCAGGGGCACATCATAACGTCAAATCCTTTGGATGCAAAAACTTCTGCGGTTTTAGGTGCAGACTCATAGTGCCAATCGTTGATCACCACATTTTTATTGATCATATCAATTGAACGGTAGGTATCGTTGGTACTTCCTTCCCACATGCCCAATTTTGTTTCCTTCCCATCAATCATCCTATCACCCCAGATCCACAATCTGCCGTTTTTTGCATTTATATGCTCATTGATTTTATTTACTTCATCTGCAAATAATTTTGAACGGTCCAGTCCTGCACATCTCGTGCAGCCACCCATGCCTATATAAAATACTTCATCCATGCCTGCATGAAAGTGCTGTGTTTCACATGCTTCCATGATTTCATCCACCAAGTCAAATACAATATTGTGCACATCTGGGTGAAGCGGACAATAACTCTTGCAATAGAGCTCCTCATTGTTAGGCCATTTGTAATTTTCCGGTAACCTGACCCAAGGCGTTTCATCGAACTGGGGATATTTTTTTAACAGGGGACCCAACGTGCTTGACCATGATTGATGTCCAAACAAATTTACCTGCGGTACCAATGTAATCTTGTGTTTGCGGCATATTTCTACTATGCGCTTCAATTCTGAAGGGGATAGTGCAGCAATGGCAGCAGGGTCATTGGGTCTTTTTTCAGCAGTCACCAATTCAGGGTGGGATTTGTATTGATAATTATAATCAATCCGCATGATAAGTAGATTGACTTTTCTGCTTGCCAATTCCTGGTCAATGAATTGTATAAAATTATCAAGGTCATTGTAAGAAGGCGCAGCGATACAAAATCCCCGTACCTCTTTTGGAAGTTTTGGGATGGCAAAAGCTGAGACATTGAAAAGGATAACAGCCAACACTGAAATCCAAAGATTTTTGGCAAGCATCATTTAAAATTTATATTAAGTTAATTAATTCCACTGTTATGTTTACATTCAATTATTGAAAAGACCTGTATGAAAAAGCTATTATTTTGTTTTCTCTTGGTTTCTCTATTGGAAAGTCAGGCACAGGATGTGTTTATCAGGACCAACCTGATTGGATATGGGATCGAGCATCCTAAAAAGGCCTTGGTATTGTCCAAGATACCAATTTTATATTCATTTGGACTCTACGATGATCAAGGCAATTTGATAAAGTTATTCACCCCTTTGCTTCTTCAAAAAGAAAACTGGCCTCCCTTTCAATATTATTACGAATGCAGGTTTGACGAAGTCCGCAAGTCGGGGACCTACTATATTGCCAGTCAGGATTTGAACATACACTCTCAGGAATTTATCATCGGTAATTATCCGGCTCTACAGGAAACGGTCATTCAGTTTATGCAAACGCAGCGATGTGGGTTCAATCCTTTTACCAATGAAGTATGCCATGCATTGGATGGCAGAAGTTTTTACGGGAACCGTCCCGATTCCTCCTACGTGGATGCAAGGGGCGGATGGCATGATGCCGGTGACCAACTGAAGTACCTGATTACAGGGAGCAATGCAACAGCAAGAATGCTCATGGCATATGAATGGAATCCAACTGCTTTTGAAGACAGCGTCAATGAGTTGGGGTTGCAGCAGTCCAATGGTATTGCAGATGTATTGGATGAAGCGAGATGGGGATTGGATTGGATACACAAGTTGCATCCCACAAAGACTGAATTGATTCATCAGGTGGCAGACGATAGAGATCACCTTGGATTTAAAATGCCCCATGAGGATCCTGCCAATTATGGTTGGGGTGTCAATAAATACCGCGTTGCTTATTTCGCCGATGGAAAACCGCAAGGTTTAGGTAAATACAAAAGTGAAGCAACCGGTGTGTCGAATGTAGCAGGCCGTTCAGCCGCTGCCATGGCCATGGGACATAGAATTTTCAAACAAATTCCAGGGCAGCAAATATTTTCACAACAATGTTTGCAGGATGCCATTGAATTGTATGAGATGGGTAAAAAGCAAGAAGGATATCAGCAAGGCAATAGTTATGGTGCTCCTTATCGTTACAATGAACGTACTTGGGCTGATGACATGGAATGGGCTGCAGCCGAGTTGTATTTGGCAACAAAAAATAAAATTTATCTCGATGATGCCATCGGCTATGCAAATTTGATCAATACAACATCATGGATGGAAATGGATTCTGCTGCACATTATGAGATGTATCCTTATGTCAATGTAGGGCACTATGCATTGTGGAAAGTGAGCGATGCAAAAACCAAATCAACGTTGTCGAATTATTACAAGCATAATCTTGAAAATATTTTGAAGAAGGGATCTAAGAATCCATATGGGGTTGGACACCTGTTCATTTGGTGCTCCAATAATCTGGCTGCAGCTGTTTCCACACAGGCGATGTTATATGAAAAAATGACAGGAGATCAGCTTTTCAGGCCTCTTCTACAGGATCATTTGAATTGGTTGCTGGGGCTCAATCCCTGGGGCTCTAGCATGATTACCGGTATTCCAGCAAAGGGGGAATATCCGTTGGATGTACACATGCCATTTTGGATATTGAAGAAACAAGTGGTTCCCGGAAGTTTGGTGGATGGGCCACTTTGGTCTAGCATTCACGATCGGATGCTTGCCATCCGATTGAATGAGCCTGACGAATTTGCGCACCTTCAACCTGATCATATAAAATACTGGGATGATTTTGCTGATTATTCTACCAATGAACCTACCATGGATGGTTCGGCTGATTTGATCATGCTATTTGCACATTTTTTTGGCAAGCCTTTACCCACTCAAACAGTGAAAAAATAATCTATTACTTTACTCCAGCTTGTTTGAGTTTTTGGATGATAAACATTCCAACACTTTTTCCTTGTTCCTGACCGTTTTCAATGGCATCCCTGAAATGAATACCCCCATATAATCTTGAGTTGGAAGCCTCGACAGCTGCTGCTTTGAATGAGCTGAATTTTCTTGGGGGCAATTCAAAAATTATTTCTGAGTCATCAACAAATGAAACATTTTCTCCAATGAGAAATGAGAGCAATTCTGCAGAGGCACTGGATATTACAGAGTGACCGGATGTGTACTCAGGAAAAGGAGGTGTCTGCAGCAGTGGCTGCCATTTGACATCAATGAATTTATTGATGACAGTTTCGGGACGAACACGATCAGTGGAATATTTCTCATTCCAGCAAACGATGAATGCATCATACAATGCAATGGCTTCAATTGACAAAGCCTGTATCATTGAATAAAATGGCACTTGGTGTTTCAACGATGCAATGGAGGTGATGTTCATCCAATGGCCACCCGGACTTATTTTTTTAAAACCTAGACTCATGTGTCCGGAAGTTGCAACCACAAAGGGATTGCAATCCCAAAAGGCGGCAATTTCACGCTGTTCTTTGGTAGGAGACTTGCCTATTCTGTATACTTCTTCTGTCAGTGCATGAAACCTGCTTTCTTTAGAAGAGTCAAATGGAACAGGTGGGCGACCTCTGAATTGACTCGCTGAATCAATTACCATCGTGCGCATCGTTCGCCAATGAGGATCCACTGCATCCATATAAGCTGGAGGTGTTGGAAACCAGTATCCGTCTTTTCTTTTGGGTCGGTATTTAGGGAATGCACTTAATTTTCCATATCCATCTCCAGCAGCATATTTTAATATTTCATTTGAAACCTTTTTTGCGCAATCTGAGGCTGCTGCTATTTCTGCTGGGCTGTATTTTAAAGATCCAACCCTTTTTTTTACAGATTCATAATCATTCAGCATGTCCATGCCTGAGGGGAGTATTGCCATCCCTGTTTCATAAATTGCAAACAACGCCGCCAGGGAAGGATCTTTGAGAATATTGTTTCCAATTGTTATAGGGAAGTGCTTGATGTATTTTGAAGGGTGGATTGTTTTGCCGCTTGAAGAGATGATCGCATTTGAACCAATGGTACAGTACATATAATACCTGCTTGCAATAACTGGGGAAACAACATCATGCATCATTACATTTGACAATGCAAATACTGCATCTTTAAGCAGGGGTTTGAGTTTTTCTTCTCTGGATTGTGCATACACCTGATCGACGACGCACGTCAATAAAACAATTGAAAGAACTGTTTTAATAAGCATACGCCTGGAGCGGTTGGTCCGATGCACCAACCAATAAGATTCTTTTGCCATCTACCTTCAAAGTTAATGCAGATTTTACATCACTCTCTATATTGAGACCACTCTTTGTCTGGTGGATGTATGCAGGAAATCCATCCTTGTTGATCTTGAATGCATGTCCCCTGTTTGCCTGAATGGCTCCCATTTTGAGCCGGTTGGATGTTTGATTCCCCAACAGCAGTATTTCAGGATTGCCATCATCGTCTATATCTTCTTTTACCATGATTTTATTGGGAGCGAATTGTGCCTGTAGGGGGATATTTTTTTGCATGGAAAATTTTCCATCTTGTTGGAAAAACAATGCAGTCTGCTGATGATTTGCAGAGAGTACAATTGCTTTACCAAGATCCTCTTTGCTGAAAATATCATTCATGGTTGCAGAAGCGTATTGGGCATAACTGAGAAATTTTTTTCTCATGGCATAAATCTGCTCATTCAATTCATCTCTGCTCACATAGGGGTATGATATTCCTTGAATGTAAAAATTGAAAAATGGGTCTATCGATCCATTTCCATCAAAGTCAGCATAGAAAAGCGTTCCAGGCTCTTTTGCTGAAAATTTGAAAGGTGTATTTTCTCCTATATTTCCTGCAAGCAGATCCATTTTACCATCATGGTTAAAATCATTCAAGAGGAGCGATGACCAAAGCCCAGATGGAGCATTCGGGAAATATACATCTGTTGCATCTTCAAATCCTGTGCCCATATTCAAATACACCATGATGGGCATCCACTCTCCAACCAGTATCAGATCTGGTTTTTGATCGTTGTTCAGATCTGTCCATTGTGCATCTGTTACCATGCCAATCATGTCAAAGGATGTTCTTTGTCGGGTAAACTTTCCCTTGCCGTCATTGACCAATAAGTATGATTCTGGTGTAACAGGATATCTGCCTGGAATGATTCTGCCTCCCACAAAAATATCCATGTCTCCATCACTGTCCACGTCAGCCGCCCTTACACATGATTTGGAAGAGGCGGATACATTCGGCAATTGGTTGGATAGATTGATGAAGGACCCTTTGCCATCATTGATGAAGAGTTCATCCTGGAGTGCAGGTGTATTGGGCATCCAGATGGAATAGCCGCCTTTTGCCACATACAGATCAGGCCATGCATCGTTGTTAAAGTCTGCAAATACTGCAGCAGATACTGCACTTTCTTCTTCATTGACAATCTGTAAAGTGGGGATGGCTTCAAATATTCCATTTTTCTTTTGCACCCATATTTTTCCGGGGGTTTCAGTATTTCCGCTGATAAATATGTCTTCCAATCCATCTTTGTTTACATCGCTTTTTGCCATCACCGGACCCGTATTGGAATACATCGTGAGCATCAGCGGCTGACGTTTGAAATCATTTTCATTGAAACTCTTATGCTGGTAGGGGATGGGGGAATTGATTTTTTTGAAAATGGTATTACTTTCTGTGGGGGAATGTATATCCTGTAATGTGCTATTGGCATAGGTGTAACTCAGTAATTGATTTGCCTTTATTTTAAAGTTGATTGTCTCTTTCATTCCTCCGGGCCATATGATTTTGATGGAGTCAATCATTTCATTTCCAGCCAAACCAAAATGCAGCATTGTACTTGCTGATGAAAGGTATCCTCTGTTTTGATTCAGTTCCTGCAACTGTGTAAGTCCTTTTGTATGAACCAGTACTTTGGTCCCATTCAGTGAACTTCCTTTTTCATTGTTGATTTTTATCTGAATGAAATGATTCGAATTTTTGTTACTCGTATTGTTTTGATAAATAAAAGCCTCCTCATTGATGTTATTGATGATAAGATCTAGATCACCGTCTTTGTCAAGGTCTGCAGCAACAGCTGCACTTGAAATCGCTGGTCTGTCGATACCCCAAGCCATTTGCTCATTGGTAAACCCAAGCTGCTGATTATTTCTGAAAATATAATTGGGGATCTTAGTGGATGGCATGGCCTTGATCAATTCCATCAATTGAACAGGTTCTCTGTCCATTGCTTTTTTTACTTTGTAATCCCCCCAGTATTTTAAAAAATCTTTGTTTGTATAATCTCTCAAATAGCCATTGGTAATGAACAGGTCTTTATAACCATCATTGTCAAAGTCTGCCAATATGGGTGTCCAGCTCCAGTCAGTTTTTGAAATGCCCGCTAGCTGACCAATCTCTGTAAAAGTTCCGTTTCCATTGTTGAGGTGCAGCATGTTGCGCATATATTGCCTGTGCAGCCCCTGTTGTTGCATCAATTCAAAAATTTCATAGTTCTCTTGAAGCTGCAACAATTTCTGGCGTTTGTTGTCTTCCGGCAGCATATCCAATGTGATGATATCAGGCAAACCATCATTGTTGAAATCTGCAATATCGGTTCCCATGGAAAACTGTGACATATGGGTCAATGCCTGATCAGCGGCATCTGTGAATCCCTTTTGTTTGTTGTTGATGTATAAATGATCGGGTTCATTGTAATCATTGGTAACGTAGAGGTCCGGCCATCCATCCAGGTTGATATCAGCAACAACAATTCCAAGTCCGAATGTAAGTGCTGATCTGCTGATCCCGACTTTATTTGAAACATCAATGAATTTATTTCCGATGTTTTCAAACATCTTGCATCCAGCGAGTTCATCCACTTCATTTCTGTATTTGGCAAACTCAAGGTTGTCAACTTTTTTGGTGCTGTGGTTCAGCAAAAACATATCAAGATCACCATCCAGGTCGTAGTCGAAGAACGCTGCTTGTGTGCTGAAGCTAGGATCATCCAGTCCAAATTCTTTGGCAGCTTCTTTGAACTTCATATTGCCCAGGTTGATAAAGAGTTCATTTCGTCTCGTGTCTGCTTCACCCTTTCCAGAGTAACATATATATATATCAAGCAGTCCATCGTTGTTTACATCAGCCATGGTAACCCCTGTTCGCCAATGCCCCGCCCTGCCTTCTATTCCCTTTCCGGCTTGAGCGCTGATGTCTTTGAATGTAAGTTTGCCTAGATTTTTAAAGAGTTTGTTGGGCTTCATGTTGGCTGTAAAAAACAAATCTTCCAATCCGTCGTTGTCTAAATCTCCAACGGCAACACCAGCTCCATTGAAGAAGTATTCATAGGCCAATACGTTGAATCCCTCTGATTCACTGATTTCATTGATGAAGTGAACGCCGGTTTTTTTAGGCTCCAACAGCGTAAATAATTTTTCCTGTGCATGGGTATAGCAGCAGGCAAGCAGGACAGACAGGAAGGCAATTATTTTTTTATTCATGAAATTCACCAACAAGTATACAAATCTACATAATAAAAAAGGCGCCCGGAAGGCGCCTTTTTTTATAAGTCAAGTGAGGAGGTTATTTACCACCATCCCACCATACTCTGGTCATGAAGTTGTCACCACCCATTCTGTCAACTGCAGCTTTGTAGTTGGCAGGGTTGGAGCTGATTTCATTTTCCCAATATTTCAAACGACGGGGAATTTCGTTGGCTTCCCATCTGTTTGGATCTTTGGTTGGAGTAAGTACAGGGAAACCTGTTCTTCTCCAATTGCTCCAAGACTCAATGTCATTGAGGTAGGTAGCAGCCCAATATTCTTCACCGATCAGGCGAAGCTTGTCGGCATTGGATGCAGCAGCAAATCCACGTCCTGTAACATATGCGTCAATTTCAGCTTGGGTTCTTGCGAAGGAAGCATCAAATCCTCTCCAGTTATTGATCGCAGCTTCCACACCATTTTTGAAGTGTGTAGCAGCATCAGAAGTGATCCATCCCAATACAGCAGCTTCAGCAGCCATCAATTGAACTTCAGCATATGTCTGGAGAATATAAGGATCTGACCAGTCCATATACTTGAGGTTCAACATAGAGAAGACCCATCTTGGTGTAGAAGAGGCTGTATATGCAGCAGCATCAGCAGCAGAAAGTGCCGTTGTGATGTTGGTAGCAGTGTAGCCATTCGGCATACCTTTTTGGTCTGCAGGTGCAGTTTTCCAGGTTGCAGCAGCATCTGGATTTCCAGTGCCTCCAGATACAATCATCAGACGAGGGTCGTTGTTGGCAACCATCCAGTCGATGAAAGTTTTTGAAACCTTGCAGTCTCTAGAGTACTTGTAAGTATTCCAATATCCATCGTTCAAACCGTTGCGGTTGATGCCCTGTGGACCTTCCGCAAATTTAATGTGAGCATTGTCAGCATTTGAAGTGAAACCACCAGAGTTGTATGCTTCAAGGAAAACAGTTTTTGCTGTTGCAGCATCCACCTTGCTCATGCGCATTGCAACACGCATCAACAATGAGTTGGCAAACTTTTTCCATTTAGCTACATCACCACCATAGATGAAATCTTGTGAACCAAGATTTCTTGCTGATGTGCTGAATTTATCGCGTGCGGCTTTGATGTCGCGTACCAATGCAGCATAGACTTCTTTTTGAGACTGGTATTTAGGAAACCAGTTTGCTGAAGAGTCCAATCCTTTACCAGCTTGCTCGTAAGGGATATCACCGTGCAAATCCGTCAATCTGTGCAGATCGAATGAGCGCAACAGCAAAGATGCAGCGTATACGTTTGCCTGATTGGCATCAGCTGAAGTTTTGTTGATTGCCTGAGAGAACAAGCGAATCACATCTGTAAAGTGACGCTCCATGTAAGCACCACTGTACTGGGCACTGTAGAAATACTTGTCGCCACTGAAGTAACCTGCAGTGGAGGCAGTATGTTGAATCATGGTTGCAGCGTACAACATATTTGCACGCGTATTTTCATATTCACCAGCGATACGCAATGTACCGGTTGAGAATAAGTAAGCCTGATCGATTTCAGAAACCGAGTTTCTGTCGATGTTCAAATCAACGAGATCTTGTTTGTTACAAGAAATCATCATTGAGACAACCAATAACCAGGCAGTTGATTTGTAGAATATATTTTTCATAATCATATACTGTTTAGTTGATAATATAGTCATCAGAAGTTTACTGCAAGGTTTACACCAAAGCTTCTTGTTTGAGGCATTGCGAAGAACTCAAGTCCTTCAGAATTGCCATTTGTATTATAAGAAGATTCTGGATCGATGTTGGGTACTTTAGACCAGAGCACCAACAAGTTTCTTCCCACAACAGAAAGTGAAGCAGATTCAAATGGAGTCTTCTTCAACATGCTTGCTGGGAATGTGTAACCCAATGAGAATTGTCTGAGTTTTCCAAAAGATGCATCGTACACCAGGTTTTGGGTGATGTTTGCATAGTTGGCATAGTAGTTATCGATTTTATCAACTGGGATGGTCCAAGTTTGTTGAGCACCCGCAGCAGTTACACCACTAACTTTCAAGCTACCGTCACGTCCAGTGAGGGTTTCTTGATGCAGACCAAAAGAGTATGCAAAGTAGTTCGTTCCTGATACAAGGTGTCCGCCTTTTCTGAAATCAATCAAGAAGTCAAGTTTGAAATTCTTGTAAGTCAGGATAGAGCTCAAACCACCAGAAATAGGATGACGGGCAGGAGCGATCATTTCATAACCACTTGTTGCAACAGGTAATCCATCAGCCGTATAGACTGGCGTACCTTTTGAATCAGTTGCTTGTTTGTAACCAGCAATCATACCGAGGGGCTGACCAACAATGTGGCGAATTCTCTCGCGACGAACCCTTGATTCTTCCAAGTTGATGAACTGGATAGGCTGACCAGCTGCGTTCTTACCCAAGCTCAAAACTTCACTTTGGTTGTTTGCATAGATCAGTGTTGCTTCCCATTTCAAATCTTTCTTCTGAACGATGGTAGCATTCAACATCAATTCGATACCCTTGTTAGACAATTCACCAATGTTGATCAATGTTGAACCGAATCCAGACGTTGCTGAGATACCAGTTGCAAGGATATCATTGGTTGTATTTCTGTTATAGTATGCGATGTCCAATCCAATTCTGTTTTTCAAGAAACGGATATCGGCACCTATTTCAACTTCTGAAGAGAGGTAAGGAACAAGTCCCTGGTTAGGGATAGATCCATTGTTGATGGCACCAAGGCTTGCACCCAGGTGACCAGCACCCACCAAACCATATGTCAAGTTCAATGAATATGGATCGGGAGCACCACCGCCTACTTGTGCCCAAGAACCTCTCAACTTAGCGAAGCTGATGACCTCAGGAAGTTTGAAGGCGTCTGAAGCGATGAAGCTCAGACCAGCAGATGGATAAACCAATGTATTGTTGTCCATGCTCAAAGTAGAGAATTGATCTTGACGAGCAGTTACGTTTGCGAACAGGTAATTTTTGTATCCAATGTTTGCCTGTGCAAAGATTGAATTGTTACCCAATTCAGAAAAGCCGTATCCCAATGCAGGAGCAGCTACGTTTCTAACTGAGTGAACAAAAGGAACCACGAGGTCGTTACCGCCACCGCCTTTGTTTTCTCTTGTGCGGCGCATTCTGTTTCCACCCAACAACACATCAAGAGACAAATCACCAAAGTTTTTATTTGCTCCGATGAATAGGTCGAGGTTGTTTTCGCGAATGGTCGTAAGGGTTTCAAAGAAATCTCCACGAGGTTTGAAAGCAGTACCATAACCAGTATAGCTCGCATCATCCCTTGTAAGGAAATCAGTACCCGCTCTACCCTGGATGTACAACCAGTCTAAGAGCTGGTATTTCAAAGAAGCATTTCCCATGAAACGATCTGTGATGTCGTCTCTGTAGAAATTGTACATACCCCAGTATGGATTTGTTTGGAACACGTTTCCTTGATAACGCAATTCATTTCCATCTGCCAAAGCACCTTTACCATCTTGACCAAGAACGGCATCCAATGGAAGTGTATTGGGGAACATGAAAATAGAGAAGTTGCTGTTGCCAGGGGAGTCAGACAATCTTGGTCTGTTCTTCGCCTTTTG
>Ga0129336_10000602_pt1 | contig 21238 bp, 16 predicted proteins | sample CPB6_02_DNA_FD_96878 | JGI IMG/M metagenome (GOLD analysis project Ga0129336, IMG submission 96878) | Freshwater to marine salinity gradient microbial communities from Chesapeake Bay, USA - CPBay_Sum_0.6_0.2_DNA | ecosystem: Environmental > Aquatic > Marine > Coastal | place: USA: Chesapeake... | reverse complement strand
GGAGGGCTCGATACCGGCAGCCTCACCCACGACCAGGCGCACGTCGAGCCACTCGGGCTCCAATGGGGTGTCCGACGTGACCTCCCACCATTGGCCGACGCCCTTCTCGAGGTCACCGGAGACCCAGGCCGTCGCGGGATCCCCGTCGAGCGCAGCCCACGGTTGCGCTGCGCTCGAGCGAGCGCGCAGGGCCGTGACATCGCTGCCACTGGATGACGCGGCGACGGTGCCCCCGTCAAAGACCGCAAAGGCTTGGCGCCCTAGAGGGTCAACCGGGTAGTAGTCGTGCACTCTCCGGTTCTGGAGATACGCCTCGTCCTCACGCAGAGTCTGCGATCGGTTGTTGCGAGTCGATCCGACACTCACCTCGCTACGTCGGTACCCATCGGAAACCGCGTAGTCAAGGGCAATGCCCGCGTCGATGAGCGGGCCCTCATCGCCAGCAATGACAAGTGCACGGTCGCCGAGCGCGTCGACATCGGCGAGATCGACGACCGACTCTGCCGCACCCGAGAGCACGGTGACGCTGGAGGCATCCCGAAGGCTGACACGTGGATCAGCGGGCGAGAGCGGTGAGTCGACCCGCCATATCTCGACGGCGGCGACCGTGTCCTGGAGCCCGTCGTCCACCACCGTGGTCGCCGTGCGGAAGGGCGGCAACGCGGGACCGAAGCCGGCGACCGGCGTGAAGCCCCTGGACCGAATCAGTGCCTGCCGGATCAGAACGGTTCGGGGGGTGGCGCTCCTGCGTCGATCGATATCGTTGCGCACGATGACGTAGTCCACTCCCGCACGGGCGAGAGCATCGGACAGGCGGAGGGAACCACGACCCGAGTCGAGCCTTTCCTGCACGGCGTCGAGCCACCGGATGTTGCCAGCGCTCGAGAGCGGCACCGCGTCGCGGACCGCCCAGGGGGTCTGCGCAAGCGGCTGGAGCGGCTCATCCTGTGTGCGCCCCCAGCTGTAGATGCCGAATGAGGCTCCCGGGACGAGCAGGGCACGACCCGCGGGGGAATTCTCGCTGAGCCAACCCGCTGCTTCGGCCCAGTACCCGGGGATCTCGTCGAAGGATCGGTCTCGAACCAGGCCACCCGTGACCATCGGCCAGGCCCCGATGACGAGCAGCGACACAAGCCCCCCGGCAATCCAGCGTTGAGCGTGGCGAAAGCGCGCTCGATGCGCCAGCGCAGCAGCGGCGAACCCCACTCCGAGGGCGAGTGGCAATCGCAGGACGGGGTCGAACTTGTGCGTGTTGCGTAGAGGGGCGAGCACCCCATCCAGGGCCCGCTGGACGAGATCAGCACCGATGCCCTCGACGACGCCGGTATGACCGAGCGACACCAGAGCGACACCCGCGAGCACCCCACCTACGAGGAAGCCCCTCGCCGGGGTGCTTCGCACAGCCAGTCCCGCCAGGCCCAGAGCCGCGACTGATCCGGTGACGAGGATGAGGACTGGGTTGGTGACGAGCTGCCAGCCACCCGGCCAGGACGGTCCACCGGGCTCCGCGACGTAGGCGACCCACTGCGATGTGCCCCTGATGACGGTGTCTGGCGAGGTGATGAGGGTCGTCACCGACGAGGACTCGATCCAGTCGAGGAATGGCGGCGAGTAGCGCCCGAGCAGCAGCAGGGGCACGGCCCACCACAGGGTCGCGAGCCCCACCGAGAGCGCCCACCAGGCGAGCGTCGCTATGCGCCATCGACCACGCAGTTGGACCAGGATCCATAGCAGCCCCAGCGGGAGGACGGCGGCGGTCGCCACAGCGTTCACTCCGCCAGCGAGGAGCACCGCCAGACCGCTCAGCGCGGCTCCCCTGCGCGCCGTGAGGTTCCCGCGACCCACCTGGACCAGGGGGATCAACACCCACGGGGCCATCGCGTAGGGCAGGACCTCGCTGGTGAGGACGCCGATCTCTGTCACCATCCGCGGTGCAAGCACATACGCCAAGCCAGCAACGAGGCCCGGCATCTCGCCGGGCACACCGAGTAGACGAGCAAGTCGGACCACACCGAGGAACGCAGCAATGATGATCAGCGACCACCACAGTCGCTGCGTCACCCACGCGGGCAAGCCGATGAGGTCGCCGAGAACGAAGAGGGGTCCTGTGGGAAACAGGTACCCATACGCCTGGTTCTGCAGTTGACCGAAGAATCCGAGGGGCTCCCACAGCGTCAGCGAACGCACCATGAAGCCGGCCGGGTCCACGGCGAGATCGAGCTTGGTATCGGCAGCAATACGTCCGGGATCCTGGATGAAGGCCAAGGCAGCCAGGACCAGGCTCACCGCGACGAGGCGCAGACGGTGCATCAGTCGCGCGTCCGTCTGGCCGACCGGAGTCGCACCGACGTCGCCCGCGACGGACACGGGGGCCGTCACGATGCCCTCCGACGAAGCACGATCATGAGGTTCCAGGTGAGCGCCTCGCGCAGCCCGGGCACCCGAACGATCCAGTGCAATTGCCTCGGCAGGTACCGGGGCTCGATCGAAACGATGGTCGCATCATCGCGACCGCGTGCCCAGGCGAGCCCCTGCGCGGCGGTGAGCGCGAAGAGGCTCTCCCCGAAGACGTTCTTGGGTGCATGGCCCTGCCGTCTCTCGTAGCGCTTGGCGGCACGGCGACCGCCGAGCAGATGCCAGGGAGATGTCTCGTGGCCGCCCCACGGACCGAACCACAGCGTGTACGAGATGACGACCGTGCCCCCCGGTCGCACGACGCGGACCATCTCGTCAGCCATGGCCCAGGGATCGGCCACGTGCTCCAGCACGTTGGAGGAGTACGCCACGTCGAATACCCCATCCGCGAAGGGAAGCGCCTCGCCGCGAGCCTGGACGGTGCGAGGTCCCGGGTCTCGGCCATGCAGCCGCATCTCCCCCGCGTCGGCATCGACCGCGACGTAGGTCGCACCCCGGCCCTGGAAGGCATCGGCGAAGAATCCGGGTCCTCCTCCCACGTCCAACAGTCGTGCCGCACGCATGTCGTGGAAGCGCTCCACGTGGGCTGCCGAATCGGCGGCCAGCGCTCCGTAGAAGCGATCAGGGTCGCTCTGCTCCGAGAGGAACGCGCGGAAGAGGCCTACCGACCGGCGCCACGTGGCCAAGTGGTCACCGGGGGCCGAAGGGGTGGACACCCGGCGACGTTACCCCAGCGGTCGGGTCACACGCGCGGGTCGCGCACCACGTACCGTGAGGCCGTGCACATCGTCGTCCTCAACTGGCGGGACACCGCCAACCCTGAAGGAGGCGGTTCCGAGGTCTACATCGAGCAACTGGCCCGACGGTGGGCGGCATCCGGCCATCGCGTGACACTCGTCTGCGCACGGCATCCGCGCGCGCCGAACTCCGAGGAGCGCTACGGGGTTCGCATCGTGCGGGTGGGCTCCAAGTTGACGGTGTACTCGCAGGCACGCAAGTTGCTCCGCCGCGGCGCTCTCGGGGAGGTCGACGTGATCGTCGACACGCAGAACGGCATCCCATTCTTCGCATCCTGGGCCTCTCGAATCCCCACAGTGGTTCTCGTGCACCACGTGCATCGTGAGCAGTGGCCCGTCGTCTACGACCCAGTGCGTGCGCGCCTCGGCTGGTTCATTGAGTCCAAGGTCGCACCGCGGGCCTTTCGCAGAAACCCCTATGTGGCCGTGTCGGAGGCGACGAGCCGTGAACTCGTCTCGCATGGCGTTGCCCACGAGTCCATCACCGTCGTGCACAACGGCACCGACCAACTCGCCGACACGGGGGCTCGTCGAGACGCCGCACCCCGCATTCTGGTCCTGGGCCGGCTTGTCCCGCATAAGCGCGCGGAGAATGTCATCGAGGCAGCGGCGACACTGCGCCACCGACACCCCGGGCTCAGCGTCGCCATTGTCGGTGACGGATGGTGGGCGCCCGAGCTCCAGCGAATCGCTCGTCGATGCGGCGTAGACGACATCGTCGAATTCACCGGTCACGTCAGCGAAGAAGAAAAGGCAAGACAAGTCGCTCGCGCCTGGGTGCTCGCCCTTCCGTCCCTCAAGGAGGGCTGGGGCCTGGTCGTCATGGAGGCCGCGTCGCTCGGGGTGCCAGCGGTGGCCTACGCCGAGGCAGGTGGCGTCGGAGAGTCGATCGTCGACGGCGAGACGGGAATCCTGGTCCGTGGAGACGTTGTGGACTTCACGGCCGCCCTCGAAGTAATGCTGAGCGACGCCACACTGCGAGATGCGATGGGTAAGCGAGCGCAGCGACGCTCACTCGACTTCTCGTGGGAAGCATCTGCGCTCGCATTCGAAGCGGTGCTGCGTCGAACTGTCGAGCAGGCTAGGGCGCAGAAGAGCTAGTTCGTCGAGCCGTATACGACGTAGGGAGCATCAACGGTCGGCGGCACGGCGGTCTGGGACGAGACGATGCCGAAGGAGGCGCCCGCGGCGACGACCGCGCCAACAACCGCGGCGATGATGGGGCCGATCCAGACCGACATGACTACCTCCTCAGGAGTTCAACGTACCAAAAGAGGACGCCCGCGCACCCGGACTCGCCGTAATCCCAGCGCGCCGGCCGCCGCCACGAGGCCGGCGAGGATGGCGACGTCCACCACGGCGACCAGGGCCAGGTGGCGCGGGGGCCCGGGATCGGTCGGGCCCGAGGGGGCTACCAGGAGGTCCAGGTCCTCTCCCGAGAGGACCGGCGCCCATCCGGGGAGTTCCGGCACGGGACCGGGTGTGCCCTTGGCGACGAGGGCCCAGCCGATCCCGAGTTGCCTCAACAGATCACCTACGGGCTCACCCGCGACGACCGCGGCGCCGATTCGCTCTGCACGGGGATCGTCGCCCGACACCACCACGATCCCCGACGGAGTAGAGACCATCAAGTCATCGGCGACGACCGTGGTCCGAGGCAACCAGCGCGGTGCTGGGTCCAGCATCGTGCGGTCATCGTTCCACGCGAACCGCCGGAAGGAGGTCCATGGGAAGGAGATGACGTCTCCCGGTCGCGCGTCGGTCGCGAGCGTCTCGCGCACGACGCTCCATTCGTCGGGATAGTCGACGGCGACGAGGCGGCCGCCGGCGCCCCAGAGAAGATCGGGCTGGCAGGCCACAGGCACGACCGCGATGGCAGCGGCGATGGCGATGCGCGCACCGCTCTCCTGGGCGAGGCCGGCAACTCGGCGCCCGCCCTCACCCGCTGCTGCTGCCAGCAGCAGGATCCACGGTCCGAGGAGTTTATGGGCGTCCCGGGCAAGGCCGCCGCCGGGCAGGAACTCGATCATGGCCCCCCACGGGCCAGCGACCAGTGCCGACGCGAGAGCAGCACCGAGTCCGATGACCGCGACCAGGGCCCACCAGGCCACGACGGCGCGCCCTCCGCGCCACAGCGAAACGGCGCCCAGTGCAGCAAGCCCAAGGAGAGCGATCACGAGGATCGCGCTGAGTATCGTCCCGCGCGAGGTGAGGACAACGTCTGCGCTCCATATGCCACCACCACCCAGCGCACTCAGGATCTCGCCGCCCGGTGCATCCGCGCGAAGTGCGAAGACGTCCGTGCCGTCTGGATCAGCGGACCCCGAATCGGGGTGCAGCAGCGCGGGAAGCAGCCATGGCAGCCAGACTGCGGCCACACCTGCCGTCAACAGGACGCGGCGCACCGGGCTGAGGCGAGACCCGCCTGCCAGGACGGGCGGCACAGCAAGGATGGAGAGCATCAGGCTCCCACTCGGTGTGAGCGAACCTGCTGCCACGAGGAGCAGCAGGCGCACGCCGTCCCACGTGTCGCCGTCACGTCGCAGTCGACGGGCAACGACCAGGGCCCACGGGGCCAGCGCGTATGCCAGCAGGAATCCCCAGTGTCCGATGACCAACCGCTGGGCGACGAACGGATTCGTGATCGCGACTGTTGCCGCGATCACGCCCGCACCCGTGCTCGCGAGCAGCCGCATCATCCCCGTGCCAACCAGGATCAGAATCGCGGCCAGCACCAACTTTTCGACAATGGACCCGGGGATAACCGTTTCGACGAGTGCAACAACAGCGTCCTGGGGCACAGCGCGCGGCAGGCCCGAGCCGACGCCGATCGAAGCCGGCAGTAAATCTTGGCGGGGCGTGAACACAAGGTCGTAGCTGAGCGCGAATCCTGGCCAGAGCGACGGACCCAGGATGGCGACGCTCAGAACAGCGATCCAGGCGTAGGCCAGAGCCCGGTGGACTCGCGCAGGTTGGACCCGTTGAGGTTGGACCCGTTGACCCGCCATGGAGGGTTATCGTGGCACGCGTGATGACGCATGGCTGACGATCCGGCCGTGCCCACGTCCTCCCCTACCTCCAAGGGCGTCCGCGGCTCCATCGCCTCGCATGCTGTCCTCGTCGCCGTTGCGCTGGGCATCGCGCAGGTTGCGTCCTACGCCGTCAGCGTCATCGCTGCTCGTGCCCTGGGCCCTGACGGATTCGGCATCCTCGCCGCACTCCTGGGGATCCTGCTGATCGGCAGTGTCCTGGCCATGGGGATCCAGGCCGTCGCTGCTCGGCGCCTGGTGCATCTTGACAGCTCTGCTCGCCCGGGCGCAGCCCGAAGCATGCTCCGCGACGGATTCATCGGTGGCCTGGCGGTCGCCGCCGCAACCGTCACGGTGAGCCCCCTCCTGGTGTGGCTTCTCCGCCTCGACGGCTGGGCTTCCATCCTGGTCGCGGCGATCACCTTCATCCCCTTGACCTGGGCCGGGGCCCAGTACGGCATCGCGCAGGGCCGCGAGTCCTACCGACGACTTGCCGCGGTCTACGCGGTGGTCGGCCTCGGCCGCGGAGTCGGTGGCGTCATCGGCGCACTCGCATGTGGCACCGTCCTCGGCACGATGACGGGCCTGGCTGTCGGCACGGCCCTAGGCGCCATCGCGGGGAGAATCATCGTGGCCCCGCTGGCACATGCACCGCGCGAGCGACTCGACCACTTCGCTCGCGAGGCCGCGCACGCGACACACGCCCTGTTGGCGCTCTTCGTGCTGACCAATATCGATGTCCTTCTCGCCAGGGCACTGCTCGATGCCGAAGACGCCGGTCTCTACGGGGTGGGTGTCGTCATCGCCAAGGTCGCCTTCTGGCTGCCACAGTTCGTTGGCGTCGTCGCCTTCCCGAGATTTGCCGACTCAAGGCGCGGTCAGGCCACGACGATCGCGCTCATCGCTGTCGGAGCGATTGGCCTGATGGTGGTGGTCGTCACCGCTGCGGTTCCCTCACTCGTGGTCGGCTTCGTCGGCGGATCGCAGTACGCCGCCCTCGCCCCCGCAGCTTGGCTCTTTGCGGCTATCGGCGCGACGTTCGCCCTGGCTCAGGCACTCTTGTTGACTCGCCTGGCAGTCGACGATCGAAGGGCCGTCATCGCCGTGTGGAGCGCCACCCTTCTGCTCGTCGGTCTCGCCACGCTCGTCCTGCCGCACACGGTGGCCGGCCTGGCGACCAGCGCACTCGTCAGCGGCCTCACCCTCGTCGTCGTCGGCGTGCTCGTCGCAGCCCGAGAGATTCGGAGCTCGCCCCGCTGAGCCCTACTCGGTGACGACTGCGGCGGGGTCAGGCCACGGACCGGGCACGTAGTTGGCGTTGTAGCCACTCTTGGGCCCCATCGCCGCCTCGATGGCCGCAGGTCCGGGGTAGACGCCATTGCGCACCCACTCGTCGAGGAGTTCGATCACGGCGACTCGTGACTCCGCCGTGAAGTTGCAGTGACCGGCCCCGTAGGGAGCGCCTGCTTCCTGCGAGTACTCGGAGGGCGCCACGGTGTACAGCTGGACGAGTCCGCCGCGCACATTGCCCTCAGACACCTGAACCTGGTAGCGATCCTTGAAGAAGATCTGGTTCTGCACGATGACGAGCGGATCCGCCTTGGTGTGCATCGTGATCGTCGGGACCTGCACGGCACCGGATGGATTGCCGCCCCGCTCGATAGCTGCGGCCTTCGCTGCAGGATCTGCCTCCACCCGCGGGCCGTTGTCCAGGATCGCGACAAAGCGATCCGCGGCGCCCTCTCCCCCGATGGCGTCGATGGCCTCTCGCTCCGCGTCATCGAGCCGGCTTGCGTAGTCCGAGTCCACGTTGCCCACCACGCTGCCGCCGAAACGGGCGTCGATCTCCTGGCGACCGACCGTGCCGTAGGCAAGAGCCGTGAGCAATGACTCGATGGTGCCGGACACGCGGCTCACGATGCTCGAGCCGTCGTAGGTGTAGGTCTGCCCGGGTGCATCCACCATGGCCGCCACGGTGAAGATGCGCGCGATCGCATCCGTGTCCTGGTCACGAGCACTCTCGATCAGACGCGATGCCGCGCCCTCCCAACTCGTGAGCGCATCCTCGTAGCTTTCGAAGCCGGAGATCTCCATGTCGGGATACAGCAGTTGCTGAACTCCGTACGCCGTGTCGAGCGACAGCCCGATGTTGGGCTCCAGACCCGCCATGACACCGCACAGTGGCGCGGCACCGTCGACCCACTCAGGGTGACGCTCGGCCAGGGTCTGGGTGATCAACCCTCCTAGGGAATCGCCCCACACATACACGCGTTTCGGCTGACCGATCTGCTCGACGAAGTAGGCGTACAGTTCCTCGCCGGCGATCACACCGTCCTCCACCGCCCAGCCGTTGCTCCGGTAGGACGAGCCCGCGAGGGCGTAGCCGCGCTCGAGAAAAGCATTGCCGAGACCCGTGTCGCCGGTGTCCCATCCGGGAACTGCCACGGGCGTGGTCTGAACCGCCGAGAAATTCGGCGGGAACGGCTCCGCCGGGCGATAGCCATGCGAGTAGAGCAGCAATGTCCCGTTCCACGTCTCCGGCATGACGATCTCGTACGCCGCGCCGTTGATCTCGCCGGTGCACGCAGCCGCATCACAGCCAGTGAACGGAATCGATGTGGACTGATCGCGCGAGTCTGGAATGGCCGCGGCAGACGTGCATCCGGCGAGAAGAACAGCGATGGTGGACAGAGCAATCACGTGGAGTCGACGCATGTGGGCAGTGTGCCACGGGTCAGCGCCGCGCGCAGGGCTAATGGCCCGCGGTTTTCTAGGTCGACCCCGCTCCCACCGAGACCTCCAGGGGGACCAGCAGGTCCACGGCGCCCGACATGGCGGTGGTGACGATGTCACGGACCTTGCCCGACTCCCCGGGCGCCACCTCGAGGACGAGTTCATCGTGGACCTGCAGGAGAAGGCGCGAACTCAGCGCCTGGTCGCGCAGGAGCCGATCGACGTCCAGCATGGCCACCTTGATGATGTCCGCGGCGGAGCCCTGGATGGGCGCATTGAGCGCCATACGCTCGGCCATCTCGCGTCGTTGCCGGTTGTCACTCACCAGATCCGGCAGGTACCTCCGCCGGCCCAGGAGTGTCTCGGTGAACCCTCGCTGACGTGCCTCCTCGACCACGCCCTGCAGGTAGTCCTGCACACCACCGAAGCGATCGAAGTAGTCGTCGCGGAGGACCCGGGCTTCTTCCGGTTCAATGCCGAGTTGCTGGGCGAGACCGAACGCCGACAGGCCGTACGCAAGTCCGTACGACATCGCCTTGATGCGGCGGCGCATCTCCGCGTCCACAGCACTCGGCTCCACGGAGAAGACTCTGGACGCCACGGTCGTATGCAGGTCCTCGCCCTCCGCGAAGGCCTCGATCAGCCCGGCATCCTCCGACAGGTGCGCCATGATGCGCATTTCGATCTGGCTGTAGTCGGCCGTCAGCAGCGACGAGTAGCCCTCGCCCACGACGAAGCACTCGCGAATCCGTCGCCCCTCTTCTGTCCGAATCGGGATGTTCTGCAGATTGGGTTCGGTGCTCGACAGGCGTCCCGTCGCCGCCACGGTCTGCTGGAACGTCGTATGGATGCGCCCATCACGTTCGGCAAGCGGAATCAGGCCATCGACGGTCTGGCGGAGGCGGCTCCAGTCACGCCAGCGCAGAATGCACTCGAGCACGGGGTCTTCGGTCTTGGCGAAAAGTCCCTGGAGTGCCTCCGCGTCGGTCGTGTAGCCGGTCTTGATTTTCTTGGTCTTGGGCAGTCCCCGCTCGCCGAAGAGGATCTCCTGCAGCTGCTTGGGGGAACCAAGGTTGAATCCCCGTCCCACGATCGCGTGCGCATCGGACTCTGCGCTTCTGGCCTGGTCGGCGAATTCGGTCGAGAGCGCGTGGAGTCGTGCAGAGTCCACCGCGATGCCCGTGCGCTCCATCTCTGCCAGGACCCGTTCCAAGGGCAGTTCGACACGCTCGATCAACTCCTGCCCATCGCGCGCCACGATCTGCGCTTGGAGGACGCCGGCCAGCTCCAAGATTGCGGCTGCCTCAGCGGCCGCATCGGCGCCGTCGGAGTCCAGCGTGAGTTGACCCGGGTCGGCGGCAGCGATCTGACGACCGAGGTACCGCTCGCACAGAGCCTCGAGGTCGCCTGCACGTTGACCCGGTTGGATGACGTAGGCCGACAGTGCCGTATCCGCCTCCACTCCGGCGAGGTCGCATCCCTCGGCCCAGAACGCGAGCAACGGTCCCTTCGCGTCGTGAAGCACCTTGGGTCGCGTCACGTCCGCGAGGAAGGCACCGAGGGCCTCCCGGTCTGCGTCGGACAACTCGGCCCAATCGGCAGCCGCGGCCGCCGCCCCATCCGCACCGGCGAAGGCCAATCCGTCGATGCGCCCTGTCCCGGCTCCCCACACACCGCGGACCGCCACGGCCACGGGCGTGCCCAGCCCTGCGAGCCAGCGGCCCCACTGGCCTCCGGCTACCGATGACACGTCGACGACCGCGGCGGGTGATGCCGAGGCCGGTGCTACGTCGAGCGATTCGAAGAGCCGATCTCGCAACACACGGAATTGCAGCGCATCGAAAACCTCGTGGACTGCCTCCGGCGCCGGAGGGCGCCGCTCCAGGTCACTCACCACCACATCGAGTGGGACATCGCGGACGAGCTCGGTCAGTTGGCGATTGATCAGCACCTGCGGGATTGCGTCACGCAGAGCATCGCCTGTCTTGCCCCGAATCTCGTCAACGTGGTCCACGAGCCCCGCGAGGGATCCGTACTCGGTGATCCATTTGGTTGCGGTCTTCTCTCCGACACCGGGGATGCCGGGCAGATTGTCGCTGGGATCGCCGCGAAGCGCGGCGAAGTCGGGGTACTGCGCGGGAGTCAGACCGTACTTCTCCTGCACGGCGTCCGGCGTCATCTGCGCGAGATCCGAGACGCCCTTCCTCGGGTAGAGCACCGTCGTCGCCGAGGAGACGAGTTGGAAGGTGTCGCGATCACCGGTGATGATCGAGGTCGTCATCCCCGCCGTCTCGGCCCGCGACACGAGGGTGGCGATCAGGTCATCCGCTTCGTAGCCCTCACGCTCCAGGTACCGGATCCCCATCGCGGTCAACACGTCGCGAATCAGATCCACCTGGCCGCGGAACTCCTCCGGCGTCTTCGCGCGGTTGGCCTTGTAGCCCTCGAACGCCGCACTGCGGAAAGTCGCCCGCGACACATCGAACGCGACCGCGATGTGCGTGGGATCGAGGTCACGGAGCGCGTTGATCAGCATCGATGTGAACCCGTAGACGGCGTTCGTGGGCTGACCGGACACCGTGGAGAAGTTCTCCACGGGCAGCGCGTAGAAGGCCCGATAGGCCAGGGAGTGCCCGTCGAGCAGCAGGAGCCGACCCGTCGTCACGCCCCGATCCTAGGGCGCTCCTAGGCTGGCCCCATGCCCGACGATGCCGTGAACTCAGCGAAGGATGACCACAGCCGTGATGCGCAGGTGCTCGCGCACATCGCCGCCGCCGACCGCGGCGGGCTTGGCGAGCGCATGGGCATGGAGTGGCTCCACACCGCTCCGGATCGGGTCGTCGCCCGGATCCCCGTGGAGGGCAACACCCAGCCCTTCGGACTCCTCCATGGTGGCGCCAGCGCCGTACTCGCGGAGAGCGTGGGCTCCGTCCTGGCCAATCTGAACGCTGGCCCAGGTCGCTACGCGGTCGGCATCGAGCTGTCCTGCACGCATCATCGGTCGGCGCGGACGGGCTGGGTCACGGCAGTCGCCACGCCGCTGAGCGTCGGCCGCACTCTCGTCACGGCCCACATCGTGGTCCGCGACGAGGATGACCGACCGATCTGCACGGCACGCCTCAGTTGCTTCCTGCGCGACGCGGGAGCCGGTTCGTAGTCACGACTTCGTCCCGAATGTCCCAATGGGCTTCCCCTCTGTGGACAGACGGCTATGCTCACCCGCACCGCTGGGGCCCGATGGGGGCCCCGTTGACTTCAGGAGGCCGAGTGCACCGGGGAGCTGCCCGACTCACCCTGCTACTCCTGGGATTCCTCGCTGCGTCACTCATGGGGCTCGGTGCAGCACATGCCGACGGCCCCTCGATCACAGCCATCGTCTCGGATGCCGATAAAGCGCCCATACCGGGCGTTTCGGTCAACGTGACGGGGCCGGACGGATTCACGGGAACCGCCCAGACCGACGACAAGGGCGAGGCCACCGTGGAGGTGCCCGGATCGGGCAAGTACACCGTGACGGTCGACGAGGCGACGATCCCCAATGGCGACACGATCAAGGACGGCCCCGAGCGAGTCGTCAACGTCCTCACCGGCGACAAGAAGGCGCTCTTCCCCGTGGGAGTGCCCGGTGAAGGTGGCGAATCCGGCGGTGGATCGCCGAGCAGCATCACCGGCACGCGCGTCCTTCAGCTCCTGATCGATGGCATCGTCCTGTCGCTCATCATCGCGCTCGGTGCCCTCGGCCTCAACCTCATCTTCGGCACCACGGGCCTGACGAACTTCTCCCACGGCGAGTTGCTCACCCTCGGCGCCTTCACAGCGCTAGTCATCAATTCCCCGCCCATCGGCCTCAACATCTTGATCGCGGCCCCCATCGCCGTGCTCGTGAGCGCGCTGCTGTGGGGCTGGGGCCAGAACCAGGTGCTGTGGCGTCCCCTCCGCAAGCGTCGCACCGGCTTGATCGCCGCCATGATCGTGAGCATCGGCCTGGCGATCACCATCCGCTACTTCCTCCTGCTGGTCTTCGGCGGCCAGCCGCGAAGTTACGAGCAGTTCGCCGGCCAGCCGGGTATTGAAATCGGCCCGATCTTCGTCACACCCAAGTCGATCGTCCTGGCCCTGCTCGCCATTGCGGCTCTGGCGGTGACGGTCTGGTGGCTGCGGTCGTCGCGCATCGGCAAGGCCACGCGCGCGGTGTCGGACAACCCGGCTCTGGCCTCCGCCTCGGGCGTCAACGTCGAGCGAGTGATCTCCGTGGTCTGGATCATCGGCGCGGGCCTTGCGGCGTTCGCCGGTGTGTTCCTCGGCATGACGCAGAACGTCGTGTGGACCATGGGCCAGTACCTGCTGCTCACCATGTTCGCCGCGATCGTGCTGGGCGGCCTCGGCACGATCGGCGGCGCACTCGTCGGCGCGTTCGTTGTGGGCATCACCGTGCAGCTGAGCACCCTGGTCGTCCCCACGGAACTCAAGACCGCGGCGGCACTGTTCCTCATGATCGTTCTGCTCCTCGTACGACCACAAGGGCTCCTCGGACGCGCGGAGAGGGTGGGCTGACATGGACTTCGGATTCGTCCTCACTCAGTCGATCACCCAGGCGATCGGTGTCACGGCAATCATCTATCTGCTCGCCACGATGGGCCTGAACATCCAGTTCGGCTACACCGGCCTGCTCAACTTCGGCCAGATCGCATTCGTCGCTGTCGGCTCGTACGGCATCGGCGTCTTCGTCATCACCATCGGCTGGAACCTCTGGCTGTCCATCATCGCGGCCCTGTTCCTCTCCGTCATCCTGTCGTTGATTCTCGGCGTTCCCACCCTGCGATTGCGGGCGGACTATCTCGCCATCGTGACCATCGCCACCGGCGAGATCATGCGCCTGGCGTCCAAGTCCATCGACTTCCTCGGCGGGTCACAGGGCATCAGCGGCAAGATGGGCGACGACTTCTACGCGCTCAACCCCTTCCCCGAGCAGGATCGCTTCGAGTTTGGGCCGTTCAACTTCACCCGCAACGACCTTTGGGTCGTCATCGTGGGCTGGCTCGTCATCGCCCTGCTCCTGCTGCTGACCTGGGCGCTCATGCGCAGCCCGTGGGGTCGCATCCTCAAGGGCATCCGCGAGGACGAGGACGCCGTGCGCGCACTCGGCAAGAGCACCTACCTGCGCAAAATGCAGGCCCTGGTCCTCGGTGGTCTCTTCGGCACCCTGGCCGGCATCTTCTGGGCCGTGGCCAAGCAGTCCGTGCAGCCCGACTCCTTCGTCCCCGACTTCACGTTCTTCTGCTACACGATCTTGATCCTCGGTGGCGCTGCGCGTGTGCTCGGGCCCGTCGTCGGCGCGCTCATCTTCTGGTTCCTCCTCGTCTTCGTCGAGCAGACGCTCATCCTTCTCGTCCAGGGCGGCACGGTTACGTTCCTCGACACGACCCAGATCGGCCCCATCCGCTTCATCCTCGTGGGTCTCGGGCTCATGCTCTTGATGATCTTCCGACCACAGGGAGTCCTCGGAGACCGGAAGGAGATCTCCCTCGATGCCCGGTGATATGGCTAACCAAGCGGTTGCCGCACTCAGTTCGGTGCCTTCCGAGCCCGGCGTTGCAAAGCCGGACCCGATCCTCGTCACGGACGGGGTCACTCGTCGGTTCGGTGGCCTCACCGCGGTTGAAGTCGACCATGCGGAGTTCCAGCGCGGCGCGATCACGGCACTGATCGGTCCCAACGGGGCGGGCAAGTCGACGTTCTTCAACCTGCTCAGCGGCTTCGACAAGGCCGACGCGGGATCGTGGTCCTACGACGGGGCTGTCATCACCAACACCGCGCCGCACAAGCTCGCCCGGCGCGGCATGGTGCGCACCTTCCAGTTGACCAAGAGCCTGTCCCGAATGACGGTCATGGACAACATGAGGCTGGGCGCAACCGGTCAGACCGGCGAGCTCATGGCAGCGTCCATCCTGCCCTTCACATGGCGAAGCCAGGAGAAGAAGAACACCGAGAAGGCCATGACTTTGCTGGAGCGATTCAACCTCGCCGCCAAGGCCGACGACTTCGCAGGATCGCTCTCCGGCGGTCAGCGCAAGCTCCTCGAGATGGCGCGCGCGCTCATGCTCGACCCCAAGCTCGTCATGCTCGATGAGCCCATGGCGGGCGTCAATCCGGCATTGAAGCAGAGCCTGCTGGATCACATCCGCGACATTCGGGAGCAGGGCACCAGCGTCGTCTTCGTCGAGCACGACATGGACATGGTGCGCGACGTCAGCGACTGGGTCATCGTCATGGCACAGGGCAAGGTGATCTCCGAGGGGACCCCTGCTGCTGTCATGGGCGACCAGCGTGTGATCGACGCCTATCTCGGCGCGCATCACGATCAGCAGCTCACCACCAGCGGTGAGTCCTTGACCGATGGGAGCAGCCCATGAGCGGCTTTGACCCGCAGGCAGGCCTTCCAGCGGGCGAGGAGAACGACCCGCGGGAACTGCCGGTATTCGAGCAGGAGATCGATCTCAACGCCGAGCAGGCAGTGCAACCGGGTGCCGCGGTGCCTGGAGACGACGCCTACATCATCCACGCCGACGACCTCGTTGCCGGCTACTTCCCCGGCGTCAACATCCTCAATGGATGCTCCCTGACGGCCAAGCAGGGCGAACTCGTCGGCATCATCGGCCCGAACGGCGCCGGCAAGTCCACCCTCCTCAAGGCCATGTTCGGCCTAGTGCGCGTCCACTCAGGCACGGTGACTCTGCGCGGTCGCGACATCACCAATCTGCGCGCCGACGTACTCGTCCACGAGGGCGTGGCATTCGTCCCGCAGACCAACAACGTGTTCCCCTCGCTGACCATCGAGGAGAACCTCCAGGTCGGGTGCTACCAGAATCCCAAGCTCTTCGGCCCGCAGTTCGAGAAGGTCGCGGGGATCTTCCCCGCCCTCGCGGAGCGTCGCAAGCAGCGCGCGGGGTCGCTCTCCGGTGGCGAGCGCCAGATGGTCGCCATGGGTCGCGCACTGATGATGGACCCGAGTGTCCTGCTGCTCGATGAGCCGAGCGCCGGCCTCTCCCCCGCTCTCCAGGACGAGGTGTTCGTCAACGTCAAGGGCATCAATGCCGCGGGCGTCACGGTCATCATCGTCGAGCAGAACGCAGCGCGATGCCTGCAGATCGTGGACCGTGGCTATGTGCTCGACCAGGGCTCCAACGCCTACACCGGCACCGGCCGAGAACTCGCGAACGACCCGAAGGTCATTGAGCTCTACCTCGGCACGCTCGCCAAGGCCTGACACTCCGCGATCCCGGGCTCATCAGCCACCCCACCTGCGCGACGACGACGCTTCGTCGCGCCGCTGACCCCACGATGCGAAAACGACGCTTCGTCGCGCCGCTGACCCGCCATGCACGCGACCACCCGTCGCTTTCGTCGATGCTGTCCGCTCGCAACCGCTTGAAGGGGACCTCACACCGCGGCTGATCGGGCCAATGCCATCCGGATGCGCGCGAGGACCTGCTCTGGGCGATGGACCAACTCCTCCCACGTGCATCTCACGACCCAGTACCCGGCAGCCTCGAGATCGGATTGGCGCTGCTTCTCCTTCCACGGATCCGTCGCTCCGTACTTCACCCTTCCGTCAGCTTCGAGGATGACGCGGCCTTCGAGGATGAAGTCCACCCGATACTTCTTGCCGCTGCGCCCGACGATCACTCGTTGCGGTTCCGGACGCGGAAGGTCGCTCGCGGTAATCACGGACCACGCCAACCCCTCCAGCGCCGTTTCGAGCAGCGGCTCGACATCCGGTAGGACACGTCGTACCCAGGACATTCCACGAGCATTGACTCGGCTCACAAGCTGATGAAGTTGGGCAAGCACCGCATGACGCAAACGCGTATCCCTCGTCAGTCGGTCGGTGATCTCGTGCGACGTCAGCGCGCCGAGCTCGCCGTCATCCAATCCCGCCGCACTCGACCTCATCATCATGGCGGCTTGGACTCGGACTCCTCCGGAGAGCGGAATCAAGGCTGAAGCGCGACTTCGGCCAAGATCGCGCGCCACATCGAGTCCCCTACGCAGCGGGGTGGTGATCGAGACCCGGTGGACCGACGTGATGTCCCCCGCCTCGAGGTCGGCAACCTTGATCCGAACGCCATGCCGTGTTCCCTGGCGCACATCCGCTCCTCGCGGAACGAGCAGAGCGAGCGGACCGGTCGCCGGGATCGGGCCAGCATTTCCGAAGGCCGGGACTCCCCAGATCGGTGCCGCACTGAGGGTGCCGAGGACGGCTGGGATACCCCGCTCAGCCAGCCGTCCGATGTGGTGGCGAGCCGCGTCTAGGGGATCGTCCCCGCGACCATAGTGGCCGCGCACGATCCGGTGAAGGAGACCAGCGTCGACAGCACGGGCCATCCGGTGTTTCGATAGGCCATGTCGCGCGGCCTCGCGCGTGGTGATGACGTCGGATTCCGTGAGTGCCGCGACATGGTCGATCAGCTGTCTCTGCGAAGGGTGGGTCATCGCTCGAACCCTGCGGGAGGCGAACGGCAGATCCCGCGGTACCGATCCCTCTTGTGGAGCCCTCAGCCGCACCGGCTCTGTGGATCAGCTGTCACCTGACTTCGGCTAGCCGGCCGCCACCGGCGTGAGGTGAGGACGGCGCCTTGACTCGAAACGACGCTTAGTCGCGGCGATCGACCCTCAACGGCGCGACGAGCCGTCGTTTTGGCAGCGCAGGTGGCCGGCAGCGCAGGTGGCCCGCAGCGCTGCACAATGCAGGAGGCCCGGCCCCCGAAGGGACCGGGCCTCCTGGTGAGGAGTTGCCTTACGGAACCGGCACCTCGACCGGGCCGATAACCTCGATGCTCTCGAACTTGGTGTTCGTGATGTACTGCACGACGTCGATGGTCGCAGCCTTGGGATCGCCGTACTCATTGAAGTCCAGCGGGCCGGTCACACCGTCGTAGTTGGGCTGGCCGCCAGCCTGGATGATCGCCAGGCAGTCAGCGTACGAGCCACAGGCCTCGCCACCGGCGTCGGCGTTGGCGACCATCGGCATAGCCGCGGCGATCGCCGTGCCGTCCGCGCAGCCGGCGTAGTCAGCCGCGAGCGCGATGAGGATCGTCGCGTCGTAGGCCTGAGCGCCGTAGTAGAAGTCGGTCAGGTTCGGGTCAGCCTCGAGCAGACGGGCATTGAACGCCTCCAGGTCGACCGAAGGATCGCCCGTGGGGACAGAGGCGATGACACCGGTCATCGTGTCCTTCGGGAAGTCCTTGTACGCGGTCGTGGAGATGTTGCCGTCCACCAGGAAGAACTGAAGCTCCTGCGGGCCGATGCCCTGCTTGATGAACTCCTGGAGGAGCTTGGTGGTCTCCTCGAAGCCGATCACCTGGATGGCCTCGGGATTGCTGGCCTTGATCTCGGCAACCTCGGCAGAGAAGTCCGGGGCGGCGGGATCGTAGGTGATCTTGGCGGTGATGGTGCCGCCAGCGCCTTCGAAGTCCTTCACGGTCGCGTCCTGGAGGCCCACGCCGTAGGGATCCTCACGGGCGATGGTCGCCATGGAGGTGAGACCAAGATCCGACGCGACGCCGGCGATGACCGCACCCTGGAGGACGTCGGACGGCGCGGTACGGAAGTACAGGCCATTGTCCGGGTAGTCCGTGAGAGTGGGAGCAGTGTTGGCGGGCGAGATCTGCAGCACGCCGTTGCTCGTGATCTTGTCGATAACGGTGAGCGACACACCCGAGGACGCAGCGCCGATGATCGCCTGCACGCCCTTGGACAGGTGCGAGTCGACGGTCTGCGACGCCAGGTCGGTCTTGGTGTCACCGGAGTCGCCGTACTCGTTGACGACCGGCTGGCCGAGCACGCCGCCAGCGGCGTCGATGTCGGAGACGGCCAGGTCGACGCCCGCGAACTCAGGCGGTCCCAGGAAGGCGAGGTCGCCCGTCGCCGGCAACAGGGTGCCGATCTTGAGCTGGGTGTTCTTGCAGTCTGACGAGGGTGCGGGCTCGGCGGACGACGATGACGGAGCAGCGGAGGACGAGGCCGGGGCGCTCGAGGACTCCGAAGTGCTGCTGCTGCCACCGCACGCTGCGAGAACCAGGCTCGCTGCGCCGAGGACCACGACTGCCCCCGCGATCGGGCTGCGTCGGATCATCAATTTCTCCTTAAGGGGTAGCGGGCCGTATTGACACGACCACGCCGTGATGGTGCCTAGAAACTACCCTGTCAACAGGGGCAGGGGGAAACCGGCCCTGGCGAACGTCACCCGATGGTTAGGAAACCGTGACACGGGCCGTTACCTTTTCGTTATTTTGGGCTCGCATTCCCACCGGAAGAGTCGATGACCTCCTGGGCCACGTCGGCCAGGGATCGACGGGCATCCATCGCGGCCTGACGCAGCCAGCGGTAGGCCGCATCTTCCGACATGCCCAGGCTCTCGCCCAAGATCCCCTTCGCTCTCTCGACCTGGCGGCGCTCAGCAAGGCGCTGTTCTGCTCGTTCGGCCGCTGCCTCCGACGCCACCACCTGACCCCGTAGGTCTTTGAGCGTGATCCAGCCCGACCAGGCCATCTCGATTGCCGGGATGAGGTCGTCGCGGGTGACCGGCTTCACCAAGTACGCCATGGCACCCGCCTCGCGTGCCTGCCCGATCCGCTCTCGCTGACCGAACGCCGTCACGACGACGACGGCTGCCTCATCGCTCACCTGCCGAGTCACCTCGATACCGTCGAGGGCGGGCATCGCGATGTCCACGAGGGCTACATCCGGCCTGCGGCTGCGTATTGCGTCCACGGCCGATACCCCGTCCGAGGCCTCCGCGACGACCTCGTACCCCTCTTCTCGCAGGGTCTCCACCAGGTCCATGCGGATCACGGCCTCGTCCTCGGCCACGACGATCCGGAGGGCTGCCTGCGTCACGCGAAGAGCCTAGGCGAGTCCTTGTAGCCTTGCGCCACACGCCCCGGTATCCCAACCGGCAGAGGAAGCGGTCTCAAACACCGTCCAGTGTGGGTTCGAATCCCACCCGGGGCACCCGTCCGGCAGCGGGCCTACTGCAGATGCAGCGTTCCCACCTTCACCGCGGTGAGCACACCGGAGGCACGCACAGACCCGGGCTCCCCCTTCGAGCATACGAAGGTCACGTCGCCCTCGGGCTCGAAAATCTCCACGCTCGTGGCTACGGGGAAGGTCGTGGTGCCGAATGCTGTCACCGCCGCGAAACTGTCACCGGCTGATTCGAGACCGCAGGAGACGGTGTTGAACGGGCCTCCGCTAACGTCGAGGGAGACGTTGGCCGCGGCATCCACGAGGTAGGTACCGGCAGGAAGTACCAAGCGCGCAAGAACCACGGACTCGTCGCTGAAGGTGTCGTCCGAGATCGGCGCCGAGTAGCCGTCACTGGGGCCGATCGGGCCCCGCGGTCCCTCCGGTCCAGGATTGCCAACCTCGCCAGGTACGCCCTGCGGACCAGTGGGCCCTTGCGGCCCTTGCGGGCCCTGGGCTCCCGGTGCGCCCGCGAACCCCCTCGGGCCTTGAGGTCCGGTCGCGCCGGTGGCTCCCTTAGGGCCGGTCTTCCCACGCGGCCCGGGGACACCCTGCTCATTCCAGGTGAGCAACTCCTCGCCGGTGACGCACGTATCGTCGGCATTGATGATCCGGAGGTCGCCGGTGGCCACGGTGACGCAGGAGTAGATCTCCTTCGCCGCATCGCGTGCGGCAATGGCGGGCGCCACGAGCGTCGCACCGACGATGACGCCCGCGAGGGCGGCAACGCTCACGACCCACGCCGTGGCCCGGCGGGACGGCGAGACCGCCCCTGGCGGGCTGGCCCGGCGGGACGGCGAGACCGCCCCCCTCCAGCCGCTCCCGCGCATGTGTCCACCCTTCATCGCCCTACGCCCCACCGTCGATCCGGCCTAGGCGCCTAGGTCCAGTGTGGACCGTTGGTCGGCGATTCGGGCGAGCAGGCCGTTCACGAACGCCGGCGAGTCGTCCGTCGACAGCTCCCGGGCGAGGGCCGTGGCCTCGTCCAGGGCTACTGCCGCCGGAACATCCCCCCACAGCAGCTCGTATGTCCCCAGTCGAAGGACGGCCCGGTCAACCCCGGGCATACGGTCCAGCGTCCACCCCAGCGAGTACGTCGACAGGATCTCGTCGATGCGCTCACGATGCTCTACGACTCCGGTCACGAGCTCGCTCACATACGGATTGAGGGGAGCATCCCCCTCGTCCGTGCGCAGCCGGTCGGACTCGGCCAGAACGACGAGCGGGTCCACGTCGCGG
>Ga0129336_10000601_pt1 | contig 21256 bp, 20 predicted proteins | sample CPB6_02_DNA_FD_96878 | JGI IMG/M metagenome (GOLD analysis project Ga0129336, IMG submission 96878) | Freshwater to marine salinity gradient microbial communities from Chesapeake Bay, USA - CPBay_Sum_0.6_0.2_DNA | ecosystem: Environmental > Aquatic > Marine > Coastal | place: USA: Chesapeake... | reverse complement strand
GTGGTTGGAAAACCTTGCGGAGTGGAAGCGCACGATTGATCCCGACGAGGTGCTCCTGCGCCTTCGCTATTTCTATGGCCCGCCGTTGGAGGTGGCCTTGCGCAGTATGGAAATGATCAGCAAACACATCATTCCCGAGGTTTCCCGCTGGTAAATCAAGCCTCGAGGAAGGGCTTGTAACCGAACGGTAACAACCGAGCAACCGCTTGACCAGTCGATCAATGGCTGGCTAGTTTCTCCGCAAGCCCTATTCGGGGTGGACATTAATCATGGGGGGAATTCATGGTGGGTAGGTCAAAGAAGCGAGTGCTCGTGGGGCTGATGACAGCAGCTGCCTTGAGCGTCTCAATGTTCGTCGGCGTGGGGTCAGTTTCGGCCGCAACCGAGAAGGAAGGCGGACGTTGTGACAAGGAGGGCGATCTCAGCACGGGTTACGCGCTGATCTGTGAGAAGAAGGGCACGACCCTGACATGGGTCAACAAGACCCTTCCGAAGGGCACCTACAAGGTGGGCTCAGAAATGCTGCTCTCGGGCGCTGCTGCGTTTGCTGGAGTACCGATGAACAAGGGTGTGGAAAAGGCAGTTGCCGAAATCAACGCTTCAGGCTTCCTTGGTAAGGGAGCGAAAATCGAATTGATCACTCGTGACTCTGCCGGAAAGGCCGACCTTGCTCTAGCCGCGGTTAACGAGTTTGTCGCCAACAAGGTGTCGGGAATCATCTGCTGTGCGCTTTCGAGCATTGCAGGTGCGATCTCCCAGGTTGCCGCAAACAACCAGACTCCGGTGATCATCGATGCCGCGGTGCTGCCTGGCTTGGCCAAGCCGCCGTACATTCACCGCACGGTGATCATGACCGGCGCGAAGAATGGCGTGCAGTGGCAGAGTGCCCAGGCCATGGTGAAGGCGATTAAGGCTAAGACAGTCGCGATCCCGGAGACTTCGGACAACCAAGGCATGGTGGCGGACGCCGTCATGTACAAGGAAGCCGTCACGGCCGCTGGTGCAACCAATGTCATTTCGATTAAGACTCAGGCTGCAGACACCGACTTGTCGGGTGCAGCCAGCCAGATCATTGCCGCCAACCCCGAGTTGGTCATCCCAGCAATGCTCGGTGGTCCTGCCAGCCGCTTGGTCAAGGCGCTTAGGGATCGTGGTTACAAGGGTCGCATCGTGGGCAACTACGGACTCTCCGATCAAACCAACTTCGCGATTGCCGGTGCTTCGCTTGCCGGTGTTGTGATGCCGGTGACGTTCAACCCGGCCAAGCCGATTAACAAGCTTGGTCGCGACATCGTCAAGTGGTGGAAGAGCGAGAACGGTGGTGCATTGCCCTCGGCGTACCCAGGAATGGGTTACACCGCTGCGTGGTACCTTGCGATCGCGATGAAGAACTCGGGTGACGGTTCCCCGGCAAACGTTGCGAAGGCCCTCAACAAGATTGGGCGAATGGACTCGGTATATGGCACGGTGCGATTCAATAAGGGTCAAATTGAATTGGCTCGCACGGCCAAGCCGATCTTCCTCGAGTGGCAAGCGGATGCCACCCAGAAGGAATGGAACGGCAAGTAGTTCCTAGGTCCATCAACTAATTGACATAGTGAAGTTGGGGTCCCACCGGCTAGTCCGGTGGGGCCCCTTCTCACAAGTCAGAAGAAAAGAAATGAGAATCTCTTGAATCTCTTTATCCAGCAGGTGCTCAACGGTTTGGCCGTCGGGTCTGCTTACGGAATGTTTGCGATGAGCTTCGGGCTCATCTTCGCCACGATGGGAATTCTCAACGTGGCTCATGGAACGATTGCCACGTTCGGCGCAATTGCCGCTCTCACTGTGGTGGAAAACTGGGGTTTTTCATTCTTCCCCGCACTGCTGATAGCCATCTTGACGGGCGCCGCAATTGGCATCGTCACTGATCGCTTGGCTTTCCAACCCCTCCGCGCGAGAGCCAACACGCTCGGCTATCTGATCACCTCGATCGGCGTTTGGATCGTGCTCATCGCCCTTGGTGAAACAGCTCTTGATCATCAGATCAAGACCTTCCCTCCCGATCTGCTTTCGTGGCCTCGACTGGTGACCACCAACATTTACCTTGCCCCTGGCCAAATTTGGCTCATGATTATTGGGCCAATTTCTGTGGTTGCGCTTTACCTCGTGCTCACTCGGACGCCGATCGGCACGATGATCCGAGCCGTGGGCTTTAGCGATGTGTGGTCTCGGATCAGTGGTGTTTCGTCGACGGTGGTGATCCTGAGCACGGTGGGTATTTCCGCTGGACTCGCAGGGATCGTCGGTTATCTCTCCTCGATTGCCTTTGACAACGTCTCCGTTCCTCTCGGCGAAGGGCTGCTCCTGAAGGGATTTGCTGCCGTGGTGGTCGGGGGGTTCGGTGATGTGCGGGGAGCATTCCTCGGCGGAATCATCATCGGGGTTACCGAGGTCCTGGGTGCGCAGTACGTCTCGGGGGATTTCCGCGACGTCATCACCTTCGGATTGCTGATTTTGTTCCTGCTCTTTAGACCAGAAGGAATCTTCGGCGAGATCAAGTTTGGAGCCGCGCGATGAGCCAGTTTTGGGACATCTACGGCATCACCTTCGAGTTTGCTTTCGTGCTCGGGCTTTTTGCCCTGAGTGCGTTCCTTGGTCTGTGGTCGGGAGTGCTCAGCCTGGCGCCGATCGCGTATGCCTCAGGTGCGGCTTACGTCTCGGCACGCCTTGCCTACGACAAGGTGATGATGGGCGAGGCGAACTACCCGCTTGTTTTCCATCTATTCGTGGGGATGGTGGTGGGAGGGTTTCTCGCATGGATCACCTCCTTTGTGTTGTTGAGACTCGGCTCCCACTACTTGGCGCTCGCAACGATCGCTTTGGTGTTGATTGCACGAGTGATCGCGCTCAACCTTGATGAGTACACGGGTGGCACGGTGGGCATCCCGGTACCACGTCAAATCACCACATGGCACATTTTGCTCATTCTCGGCGTCGTTTCAGTGATGTTTGGTGTGCTGAGAAAGTCGCGATTCGGGTACTCACTCGATGCGGTTCGTGAGCAGCCAGAAGTAGCGTCCTCGCTGGGTATCAATGTCCAGCGAGTTCGCCGCTACGCCTTCACTTTTGCTGGCGTGCTGGGAGGTTTGGCGGGAGTATTGCAAGCCCAACTGGTTCAATACCTAGTTCCTGAGACGCTTTACGTGGAACTCGCGTTCATTTCGATCGCATCGGCGGTGCTCGGCGGGGCCTACATCTGGGTTGGTCCAATTGTGGGTGCACTGCTCTATACCGCGATTCCCGAGTTCTTGGAGCCATTTCTCGGATCATCCAAGAACGTTGTTAACGGCATCCTGTTGGTAATCATCATGGTCTTCCTCCAGCGCGGACTCATTGATCCACGCCAGTTCCGCGCTTGGTCTCTGAAACGCAAATCGCGTCAGACGAAGGAGGTGGCATCGTGAGTCAACTCGACGTCGTCTCTCTCACCCGACAATTCGGCGGCCTCACTGCCGTAAAGGATCTCTCGTTCTCGGTTTCGCCGGGTGCCATTGCGGGTCTGGTCGGTCCGAACGGGGCTGGCAAGACCACCGTGATCAACATGGTCAGTGGTATCGACAAGCCCACGAGCGGCACGATCTCGATTGCCGGCCAGGACACATCCACCATCAAAGGCCACGAGTTCGTTCGTCTGGGTATCGCTCGCACATACCAGAACATGAAGATGTTTCACGGCCTGTCGGTGATTGATCACGTCATCGTGGGTTTGGACTCGCGACGAAAGACCACCTTCTTTCATGCCTTGGTCCCGAATCCCATTGAGCGCAAGGAGCGCGCAGCAATGCGCGACAAGGCCATGGAGTTTCTCAAGGTGATGTCGATCGACCATCTTGCCGAAAGCGAAGCGACGACGCTGCCGTATGGTCTGCAGCGACGACTGGAGATTGCCCGAGCGTTGGCCACGGAGCCCAAGTTGTTGCTGCTGGATGAGCCAACCGCAGGAATGAACCAGCAAGAGTCATCCGAGGTGGCAGAAGTGCTTCGGGGTCTCAATCAGAAGGGCCTGACCCTCCTCGTGGTGGAGCACAACATCAAGTTTGTTCGTGACTTGTGCCAAGAGGTCACCGTGATCAACTTTGGCGAGAAACTCTTGAGCGGAACGCCGCAAGAGGTATTCAATTCACAACTCGTTCGCGAGGCTTACTTGGGTAAGCAAAGGGATGAGCGATTGGCGACCTTTCAAAGTCTCCGAGCAGGTACACACCGCAACATCAACATGGGGGAGTTTGCATCGTGAGTGGCAATAGGGCACTCGTAGTCAAGGGGTTGAAGGCCTCTTACGGTTCGATCCAGGCCATTCGTGGCGTTGATCTCAAAGTGGTCGCTGGCAGTGTCGTGGCAGTGGTGGGTCGTAATGGTGCAGGGAAGTCGACACTTCTCAACACCATCTGTGGTGTGATGAAGTCGGATGAAGGATCCGTTCACTTCGGAGATGACGACTTGTCGGGTAAATCTGCCCAAAAGGTGACCCGATCTGGTGTGGCCTTGGTCCCTGAGGGCCGCCGAATCATTGCTCCGCTGACAGTCCGAGAAAATCTGAACCTGTCTAAGGCGGCCCGTCGAAAGTCCGATCGGGACATGGAAACGTGGGTTTTTGAGCTGTTTCCCATCCTTAAGGATCGATCTAAGCAGTACGCCGGCTCTCTCTCGGGTGGTGAACAGCAGATGCTCGCGATCGGACGGGCACTGATGACTCATCCCGAATTGATCGTTCTTGACGAACCCTCGATGGGTCTTGCACCATTCGTGGTCGACAAGGTGTACGAGTCGTTGATCAGCATCAACAACTCGGGCATCTCCGTCCTCCTGGTTGAGCAAGATGCGATTCTCGCGTCCTCGGTAGCCGATTACATGTTCTTGTTGCAGCAGGGTGAGGTCGCGGCACAGGGAACTCCGGATGATTTGAACAAGAACGATTTCATCTCAACCGGCTACTTCTCGTGACTTCACTTACTGGCAAACGAGTCCTGGTTACTGGTGGTGCAAGGGGGGTCGGCGTTGCCGTTTGCCGTACCGCCAAAGCGGCGGGTGCGTGGGTTGCTGCCATCGACATCAATGAGATTCCTGCCGATGCGGCTGATTCTCGGTTCATTGGAGACTTGGGGGATGCGGAGTTTTGTCGCTCCGTGTTGCAGCAGGTCGGCCATATTGACGTACTGGTCAATGCTGCTGGGCTACTCCGCCCGTGTCGGCTTGATGAGATGACCATTGAACAATTCGACTACGCGGTGGCGGTAAACCTACGAAGCGTTTTCCAGCTTTGTCAAGGTGTCGTGCCGGGGATGGTCGCTCAGAAGTGGGGGCGAATCATCAACTTTTCATCAGTCAATGCGCGCACCGGAGGTACGACGTCGGCTGCCTACGCGGCAGCCAAAGCTGGCGTGATTGCCCTGTCTAAGAGCATCGCCAAGGATGTGGCCAAGTCGGGTGTGACGGTGAACTCAGTTGCACCAGCGGCAATCGACACGGAGTTGAACAGTTTCCTTTCTCCTGAGGCGCGGGCAAAGCTCGAGAACGATATTCCCGTCGGTAGATTTTCGACGGCCCAGGAATTTGCCGACATCGTGATGTTCCTTGTTGGTGAGTCCGCAGGTTTCATTACCGGCGCGACGCTGGACGTCAACGGCGGCTGGGTGATGGTCTAACGCGCGAACGTTGCGCGATGATCTAATGCCTGAAACTTTTGTCCTGATACACCGCTAAGAGTGAGTTCCTGTAGGGCTTGGCGCGTCGATGCGGTCGTCTGCTGAGCAAATACCAACCACTCGGGTTCTTCGGACACGTTGATGTGTGTTCCTTCTCGTCTGCAGAGTCGAATCGTTTCTTCGCTCGATTGGAAAAGTTGATGAAAGCGGTCGATCAAAGTATCGCGTGAGCTGGTCAAGTCGAATTGCAGTGCCATCGCTGGTTGCGGAAGAGGAAGATCATCTGGTTCACCGCGTAACACCACAACTTGTTCATAGGGCGTGTTGCTGCGATTGGAGACGTTTTCCAACACCGTCGGTCGTAAGGTGTCAACCTTGGGGTCACGCGCTCCAAGGTAAGTCGGCGACTGAAATATCTCGGGCGATGGAATCAAGTAGACGTTGTGAACGAGGGGGTTTCCTTCTGTCGCGTAGAAAGCCGAACAAGAGAAAAATCCCGATTTGAGCAAGTCGGGGGCATGGCGCTCGTCGTACCACTGTTCGAATGTCGGAAGAAACGACGGGGTGACATCCATTCGAGCGAGATAGAGGTGGGTCATCGCACCCCTCCGTGGAATGTCTTGTATTCGAGGAACTCTTCAAGTCCGAACCTGCCCAGTTCGCGGCCCAAACCTGATTGCTTGAGGCCTCCATACGGAGCTGCTGGGTTGAAGGCGCCCCCGTTAACGGTGATGGTGCCCGCGTCAATTTGATCGGCGACGGAGAGTGCCTGCGCAGTATCTGTTCCCCAAACCGACGCAGCCAGTCCGTAATCGCTGTCGTTGGCTAGGTCCACCAACTCTGACTCCGGTGCACTCAGGATTGATAGCACGGGCGCGAAAATCTCATCTCGGGCGATGCGCATCGTGGGCTCGACGTTGCGGAACACGGTGGGCGACACGAAATGGCCCGTAGTCGGCACCTTCGCAGAGAAGATCTTCTCTGCGCCTTGACGTTCGCCGCTTTCGATGATTTCGAGCGCCCGTTCTCGTTGCTTGGCCGACACGAGAGGCCCAATCACCGTCGACTCGTCACGCGGATCACCAATCACGAGATTCGCGAAATGTGAGACAGCCAGCTCGCAGGCCATGTCGAGCAGGTTGGCAGGTACCACCAGACGGGTAAGTGCGGTGCAGGTTTGACCCGTGTTACGCGAACAGCTGCCCACGGTGCCGGCAATTGCCGTGCCAAGGATTTGCTCGTCAAGAACGATGGATGCGGACTTGCCCCCAAGTTCGAGACATGTGCGGACCAATCGCTCACCTGCTGCTGCGGCAATGGATCTCCCGGTGTTAGTGGATCCAGTGAAAGAAACGAATCGAATTCCCGGATGCTTGACCATTGCATCTCCGACCTTCGGTCCATCTCCTCCGACGAGGTTGATCAGTCCCGGCGGCAATCCCTGTTTGTCAAAAAGCTGCACAAGTCGAAATGCGCAGAGCGGGGCGATCTCACTCGGTTTGGCCACCACGGTGCATCCTGCAGCGATAGCCGAAGCACACTTAATCAGCAGTTGTGAGATGGGGTAATTCCATGGCGTGATTGCGGCGACAGGTCCCACGGCTACGCGGTCAACTCGGGTGGTACCCAGCGTCGAGGAGAATGAAAACTCATCGAGAATGGTGATTAAATCCTCGAGCACTTTCACGGGGAGAAAGCTTGTTGCCTGGCGGGCCGTAGTGATTGGTGTACCCACCTCCAGTGCCCACAGCTGTGCAAGCTCTTCCACGTTGGCGACCAGCACCTCGTGCATCATGCGCAGAACCTGTTGACGCTGCGCGATCGACGAGTGCTGCCACGATTCGAAAGCTGTACTTGCTGCCCTCACTGCAAGATCTACATCGTGTTCATCGCCGAAAGGTGCAGACCCGCATGCCTCGACGAGAAAAGGGTTTTCGACGTCAAGAACGGCGTTGCTATGTGGTGCCACCCAGTTTCCGCCGATGTAATGACGATCAAACTGGTACTCCATAGCCCGTCTCCCCCTTGTCGCGCATGGACGGTGAGTTGTTGCCCAAGCGCTCGTTTGCTTAGTCTACGACAGGGGGCAAGGGGGGAAAAATGAGCAGCAAGAGAGTTCCACGCATCGCGGTAGTAGGCGGTCGAACGTGGGGTCACATGCATTTGCGTGCGTTTTCGCAATTACAGCGGAATGGTCGTTGCGAGTTGGTTGGTCTCGTCGACTTGGATGAGTCGGTGCTCGCAGAGCGCAAGTCAGAGTTCGGAGTACCGACATTCACGTCCTTGGATGAGATGTTGTCGAGCTGCCAGCCCGATGGCGTTTCCATTGCCGTTCCCGACCACCTGCACCGCGCTGTTGCGGCCACTGCAATGAAGGCGGGAAGCAATGTGTTGATCGAAAAGCCGATGGATATCACCTCGGACGGTTGCCGTGAACTCCTCCAAATCGCAAAGGCCAATGGCAAGTTCATTCAAATGGAATTCATGAAGCGCAAGGATCCGTATCACATCGATCTTGAACAGCGCATCGCGCGTGGGCAGCTGGGCAATGTGCAATACGGATATGCGTGGATGGAAGACCGCATCGAAGTGCCGCGAGATTGGCTGCCAAGGTGGGCATCAGAGAGCAGCCCCGCTTGGTTCCTTGGCGTGCATCTCTTCGATCTCGTGCGATGGCTGATCAAGTCCGATGCCACTGCGGTATCTGCGGTCGGGCACAAGGGCAAACTGTCGGGTATCGGCATCGATACGTACGACGCCGTCAACGCACGTGTGCAGTTTGAATCCGGGGCCTCTTTCCATTTCGACGTTTCATGGCATATTCCTGACGGCAACGAAGCAATCGTCAATCAGGGAATCAAGGTTGTCGGTTCGGAGGGCTGGTTGACGGTTGACTCACAGGATCGGGGTGCCCGAGGTTGCTTGAAAGGCTCGGTGGGTTCGGCCGTCGGGAAGTCCGACAGGGTGCTCCCGGAGAACGCGATGTTCACACCCAATCTTGGTCTGTTCATTCAGAGCAACGATCGGTGGGGACAGCCGGAGTTCGCTGGTTACGGCATCGAATCGATCCAGGATTTTGCGCTGAATCTCGGGTACGTCTTGAACGGTGGAAACATCGCCGATCTCGAGGGCAAGTTTCCGTCCGGGATTGATGGTCTTGAAGTCACGAAGATTGCCGAAGCGGTGCAGACCAGCATGGGTCGCGGTGGTGAACTGATTTCCATCGCTCGCGAGTCCAAGTAGTTGACGAATGAAAACCGAGGAGTATCAGACCTTCGACATGCTGGGACTGGCGGAATTGGTCAAGTCCGGTCAAGTTTCTGGTAGTCAGTTGTTGGACGTTGCACTTGCGATCACTGAGCGCGTTAATCCAAGTGTGAATGCTGTCGTAACTTTGATGGAGTCTGAAGGTCGCCGGGCGCTACGGGAATCGGACAAGAGCGCCGTTCTCTATGGTGTGCCGTACCTGTTGAAGGACCTCACCGCTATGTATGCGGGGGTTCCCACGACACAAGGAAGCGTGTTCTTCAAGGACTTCGTGCCTGACTACGACACGGTGACCGTCCGACGGCTGCGAGAGAGCGGCTTGGTCATTTTCGGCAAGACGAATACACCGGAACTGGGTGGCAACGTGTCTGCGGAGCCGCAATTGTTCGGACCCACTCGAAACCCTTGGAACCTTGCTTATTCGGCGGGTGGTTCTAGCGGCGGAGCCGCCGCCGCGGTGTGCGCGGGAATCGTCCCCGCTGCCCATGCCACCGACGGCGGTGGTTCGATTCGTATTCCTGCCTCCTGTTGTGGATTGTTCGGGCTGAAGCCATCACGTGGGCGTACCTCGTTTGGGCCGAAACTGGGCGAAGGATGGAACGGTATGACGAGCGAGCATGCCATCACGCGATCGGTGCGCGATTCCGCTGCACTCCTCGACGTGATCGCGGGACCTGCGCCGGGAGATCCGTATGGGATTCCCACACCTCGCCGATCGTTTGTCGATGCGCTCAGTGAACGTGTGCGCCCGTTAAAAATCGCGTACACCGCCGTTGCTCCTTCTGGCGCGCCGGTGGACGATCGCGTAGTCGCTGAATTGATGTCAACAGTGAACATCCTGAGATCAAACGGGCATACGTGTGTCGAGGCGATTCCTGAGATAGATGGAGCTGCGGTATCAGACGCCAATGTGAAGGTGATCGCAGTGCACCACGCATTCAATGTGGGCAAGCGAGCAGCGGTGCTCGGGCGTGAACCCCAGGCTGGAGATCTCGAGAAGGTGATGCAATACCGAGTCGACGTCGGTAAGCAGGTGAGTGCCGTGGACTACGTAAAAGCCGTCGAAACGCTCCATCAAGCAGGACGAGCAGTAGGTGAATTCATGCGGGAGTACGACGTGATTCTGCGCCCCACTACGGCAAAGCCACCGCAACCGATCGGCACCTTCGACATGAACACCGATGATCTCCAGTCATTCCTCAAGGCGTTGTGGGGATACATCCCATTCACCGCAATGTTCAATGCAACTGGCCAGCCAGCGATGTCGGTCCCTCTGGGTTGGGCAGATGGTTTGCCGGTCGGAATGCAATTTGCCGCTCGTTATGGAGACGAAGAGACGCTCTTCCAGCTGGCTCGACAATTGGAAGTCGAGTCGCCATGGGCTGATCGGCGCCCGTTGATGACGGTCTGATTCAGCCATGGGATCAAAAGTTGAGCGCACGCAGATCACGTTCGGTGCGCGAGGCGATGGAAGCCCTTGGTCAATTACCGCGTACATCATTGAAGGCGGACGACCAGGCCCGCGTTCGGGGATTGTTGCAGGTATCTGGGGCGACAAACCTCTCGGCGTGATTGCCGCGCATCGGGTTGTCGAGGATCTGTCTTCGCGCGACGACTTCCGCGGTTCGGTTGTTGTTGTTCCTGGTGCTAACCCCGCAGCTCTCGAGATTGGCAGTCGCATGGGCCCCGACGCCCTGTTGCTCAATCGCAGATTTCCTGGATCTCAATCGGGTTTTGTAACGGATCAGACCGCACATCACCTTCTGCGCTTCCTCGAAGACCGTTGTGATGCGGTACTCGACCTTCATTCCGGGACGCCAACGATGGGTCTGCACTACACCTACGACTACGGTTTGCCGTCGTTGTCTGCATCAACGGGCGTACTGCCCGTGATCGTGGGGCGCGGACACCCCACCCAGTTGTCTTCCGTCTTGACCGCTCGGGGGATTCCCAGTTGCCTTGCGGAGTTTGGGGGTGGACTTGCGGCGGATGAACTCCCCGGTGTGACCAGTTCGCTCAATTTTTTACGTGCCCGTGGACATCTCAACGAGCCTTTGGTTGGGGCGTCAAGCGTTCCCCGGATTGCGGAGGTGCAACTGGCGTTGGCCTCGACAACGGGAATTTGGTCAACCTCACGGGATCTCAAAGTGGGAGCGAAAATTGATGCAGGCTCTATTGGCCAGATCGTTAGCCCGCAATCGAACGGCATTCACGAGAGTTTCTCGTCAACGCGCGACGGCGTGGTGCTGATGTTGACGACTTCGCCGAACATGGTCCAGCCAGGTTCGTTCTTGTTCATGGTTGGTTTTGTAGACGGTGAAATCGCCGTACCGCAGACCGGCGAATTGGAAAGTCTCTAGGAGGAGCAATGGAACACCAGTCAGCTTCAGGCATCGAGCGCAAATTGATTTACGATCGAAATGACGTCCCAGATTCGTGGTGGGACCTACTGCGTGGTGGAGCAGGCGAGGCGCCGTTCATTCGCGGTGCTTACCCGGAGATGTATCGCAGCAAGCCATGGCGAATCTTTCAGCTGAGCGGATTCGGCAGCCCCGAGGACATGAACGCAAGGTTGAAGTTTCTCCTCAAGGCTGGTGAAACCGGCATCATCGTCAAGCACGATCGCATGACCGATGACCATTTGTACGACGTCGATCACCCGGAGGTTGCCGAGCGGCGTGAAGACGTGGGCTTGACGGGCACCGTAACCGTTGGACTCCGCGACTACCAGACGATCATGGACGGCATTCCGATCGAGTCGGTCTACGCCAAGCCCGGCGGAGGTGTGCCTCAGTCGGCTCCTTATACGCAGAGTTCGTACTGGTCCGTGGCCCTGTCGCGTGGGCTCAAGTTGTCGCAAATTGCGGGAACGGGGCAGAGCGATTTCTTTCTTACGTATCTCGGTTGCCCGTGCAAGGAGCAGATCCCTCCCGAAGCTGCACTGCGCTTCAACCTCGACATCATCGAGTTCTGCAACGAACACATGCCCAAGTGGGTACCTGTTTCGATCGCTGGATACAACGGGGCCGATTCCGGCTTGAATGCTCCACAAGAATTGGCAGCGGTGTTGTCGACCGCGGTCGAGTACCTCGATGGGATCCAGGCTCGGGGTCGGTTGAAGCCCGCTGATTTCGCACACCAAATTGGCGGTGTCAATTTCCGCGTGTCGATGGACTTCTTCGAGGAGATTGCCAAGTTGCGTGTGGCTCGCAAGATGTGGCACGACCTGCTGCTGAATCGTTATGGGATTTCTGACCCGAAGGCTTCGCGTATGCGTATCCACGTGGTAACTGCGGGAAGTGCAATGACGTATCAAGAACCATTCAACAACATCGTTCGTGGCACGGTGATGGCTCTTGCTTCAGCTCTTGGTGGAACTCAGTCGCTTGGTGTGTCTGGCTACGACGAGGCTTTGTCGATTCCATCCGATCATGCCCACCTGATGTCGATCAGAATCCAGCAAGTTCTCCAAGAGGAAACTGGTCTCACGTCAGTAGTCGACCCACTTGGAGGGTCGTTCTACATCGAGAGTCTCTGCAATGAACTGGAGAAGCGAGCCTGGGAGGTTTTTGACGAGATTCAAGGTCAGGGAGGCTTTGTGGCGACAGTTCAAAATGGTTGGTTGAGGGGTCGTGCTTCGGACGAGCAGACTGCACAGGCCAAGCGATTCGAAGCGAACGAGATGAAGTTGGTTGGCGTCAATGCGCACTTGGTGGATGATCCGATCATGCATGTGGACGGATTTGAAGGTCGTTCGGGGGACGTGACGTGGGCTCAGGCAATGGAGAGGCTCACGGTTTTACGACGCGAGCGACACACGACAGCGACGATGACTGCATTGCGGGAGTTGGAGGGAGTCTGTCGTGGTGATGGCAACATCGTTCCTGCTGTGATGGGTGCGGTCCAGGCGGACGCATCTATCGGGGAAATCGGGCAAGTATTTCGTGATGCGTTCGGAGTGTGGAACGTGTCGGAAAATCAGTTTGGAGTCTGATCATGTCGAACCAGAATGAATTTCGCGCAAAGGTACTGATCGCCAAGACGAGCCTGGATGGTCACTGGCGTGGCGTGTCACTCGTCGCTAGAGCCCTGCGTGATGCAGGGTTCGAGGTCATCCTCGGGGGAATGTTGCGCCCCTCTCAGATCGCTCAGGTTGCGCGCGATGAGGACGTCGATTTGGTCGGTCTCAATGTGGGTGGACGAATTGAAGTCGTCTATCGCATCATGGATGAACTGAAGGCAGTCGGTCTCGATGGCATCCCGGTCTTTTGCGGGGGAACAGTGCCGCCAGGTGCCGCCTCGAAACTCCGGGAACTTGGCGTCGAGGTGTATCCACCGGGAACAACGCTCGCCGCCATTGCCGAGGCTGCGCACCGATTGACTTCTGGAATATAAATGGCGGACGACATCGTCGATAATCGTCTGCGCCGAGCAGTCATTTCAGACATGCTGCAACGCAATGCGGCACGTCATTCGACGAGAGCGGCACTGATTGAGAGATCGGTGACGGGTTCGCGACGGGTCGTCACTTACGGCCAGCTGGACAATTATGCAAACATGCTCGCTGCGCGCTGGATCGAGGCGGGACTTGCTCCAGGTTCTGTCGTTGCAGGTATCGGTCGGAACGGCGTAGATCTCGTGGCCGCTTACATGGCGACATTGAAATCTGGATGTTCGTTCACGATGCTCAATCACGCCCACACCGATGATGAAATCGACTTTCAGATCGAACACAGCAAACCGGCAATCGTGGCCACAAGATCGACGGACAGCCGGGTACCTTTCACGAGTCACGGTGCTGCCGTAACCGAATTCGATGGTTTGCTCGAACAATCGCTGGGCATGCGATTTGATGTGCCAGAGGTGCTAATCGACGAGTCGTCAACTGCGGCAATTGTCTACACGAGTGGAACGGAGAGTAGGCCGAAGGGTGTAGAGATCACCCATCGGAACTTCATGATTGCCACCACGCCTGCTTGGTCCTACGAGGGTTATTTGCGAAATCTTGATGTGTTCTTGCTCTTGGCACCGATTCACACGATGGCTGGAATCGGCACGGTGACCAACGCCATGTCGATGGGTTCGACGATGGTGGTTCTCGACTCCACTGACCCTGACGTAGTGATCGATGCAATCGAGTCCGAACGAGTGACGAATATGTCGCAGACGCCCACGTTCTATCGAAGGATGGTCGAGAGTCCGAGATTCATTCAGGCGGATCTGGGTTCACTCCAGCAGTGTCATACATATGGTGGTTTGAATCAGGCGAGCGTGTTCAAGGCATTCGTCGACAAAGTCCCGAAGCTGTGGTGGGCAACCTATTGGGGACAGTCCGAACTCAGCCAACTGGGGAGTATTGGATGGTTTCGCCAACTCGAGGATATCCCCGGCGGTGATCTCCGTTGGATCGGAAAACCTACTGCACACCTCGAAGTTCGAGTCGTAGACGATGAGGGACAAGAGGCGGAGGTGGGTGAGATGGTGGTCAGATCTCCTGCCGTGATGAAGGGGTATCGCGACGATCCGGCACGTACCGCTGAGGCAGTGCGCGGAGGGTGGCTGCACACGGGTGACATCGTTCGACGAGATGATGACCTCAACCTCTTCTTCTATGACCGTAAGAAAGATGTGGTCAAGACTGGCGGCATGAATGTTTCGTCACTCGAGGTAGAGCAAGCGATTCTCGAGGTGGATGGAGTGATCGAGGTAGCGGTCATTGGCGTTCCGGATGAAAAGTGGAGCGAGGCGGTGGTCGCTTGCGTGGTGATTCGTGACGGTAAGTCCACAGACGAAGGTGCGATTATCGGACATTGTCGACAACGACTGGCTCCATACAAGGTGCCCAAGCGCGTCGTCTTTCGAAGCGATCTGCCGAAGGATTTGCAAGGAAAGATTCGTAAGCGATTGCTGCGGGATGAGTTATGACGTTGTTCCCTGACAAACCAGTCACCTATTCATCGATTGAAACCTTCCCTGACCTGTGGTTTGACCACATCGCATATTGCGTGGCAGATCCGCGGACGTCTTTCAAGGTGTTACGCAACGAACTCGGACTCACGTGGCGTCTATGGGAGATGAATGGGCAATTCGGCGGTGTGCAGGTCACGTTTCCCGGTGGATTCAAAGTGGAACTGATTCACCCGAATTCGACCGATGAAGATCACTTCACCAACCGATTCCTGTCACGCCGCGGTCCAGGTCCCCATCACTTGACCTTCAGGACCAAGGACATTCGGGGGATGATCGACCTGGCAAAAGAACTGGGCATTGAGCTGATCCAAATCAGCCTCGACAACCCGAATTGGATGGAGGCTTTCGTTCATCCGAAGACGGCGGGTGGCATCCTTGTCCAAATCGCTGAGTGTCCCCACGAAAAGGAGTCACCCACCGAACCGGAGTGGAATGATCTCGTCGCTGCTCGTCCGACAAAGTTCGTGCGAGTTGACCTGTCTTCTAGTGATGTCAGAGGAGCCCGTCGGGTGTTTGGAGATCTTCTCGGTGGCACAGTGGAACGAGAGGACAGCGACGGTGTGGATTTCTGCTGGAACAACGATCGTCGGATTCGGTTGACGCAAGGTGTCGCCAACTCGGCAGAGCTAGTAGTCGACGAAATCAAAACTCCCTTGACACTGAACGATTTTGCACGCGTCACGGGTGGGCAATTGAAAGGGGGGAACTAACGATGTCCGGTGGAGAGCTTGGTTGGATGAAAGAGTACGAGCCAAAGAAGACTTCGTTTGAGCCGCGCAGCTCGGTGCGAATCGGCTTGAGTGAGGTATTCCTAGGTGAAGCAGGACGAGAGCTCGGTTTCCTGAGAGAGACCGCTCAGCTCATTGAGTCCATCGGATACGACCAGCTGTGGTTGCCCGAACACGTCGTCTTTTTTGAAACCTTCGAATCCAAATATCCCTATGGTGCGACAGGCGCGGCTGAAATTTCACGTACCCGCAAGGAGGAAGGGAATACCGGAACACGAGGAATAATGGATGGACCAATCGTCGCGGTGGCCGCAGCGGCAGTGACGACCACTCTCCGATTCGGCACGTTCATCGTCATCCTTCCCCAGCGCAACCCAGTTGTGTTCGGCAGAGAAATCGCCACGGTTGATCAACTGACTGGCGGCCGTTTCGATCTTGGTGTGGGAGTCGGTTGGTTGAAAGAGGAGTACGAGGCATGTGGCGTTCCATTCGAGAATCGCGGCGAGCGCATGGAGGACTATGTCGGTGCACTCAAGTCGCTATGGACGGAGAATGTCAGCTCGTACACAAGTGACACGGTGAGTTTCAAGCCGCTGCTGGCGTTTCCGAAGCCGCTGCAGAAACCGCACGTACCCCTTCTCGTGGGAGGACAGTCGCTGCGGGCGATCGATCGTGCGGCGCGAATCGGTGACGGCCTTATCATCTATGACCTCGACGTTTCTCAGATTGCCAAGGTGCTGGATGTCTTTGACGGCAAGCTCGCAGATTGTGGTCGAAAGATGAGCGACGTCCGGGTGGTGGTCGGTAGACGTAATGAGGGGCGCACGCAAGAGTCGTGGAAGTCCGACGAAGAATTCATCCGTGAAGTGAAGGCCTTGGGTGGCGTGAGCGACATCGTCTGCTCGCCCAGGTTTCCCAACGTCGATTACGAAAAGAACATGCGTGAGTACGCCAAATACGTCACTTCAGCATGATTCGCGGCAGTGAGTTGAAGGGCATGGGACGGGTGGATCCGTGCACGAGCAATGTTCGCTTGGAGACGAGCAGCTCGTCATCCTTGGTGACGAATTCGTCGAGGTAGCGACCCCACACCACGAGGTCTGGGGCATCCGCAAATTTGTGCCAAGCCATCACGTAGGTCATGCCGGAAAGCGATGACGGATCGGCGGTGGTGTTGGTGGTGTGGTGGCTGGTCGCCTCACAACTCGTGCGCAGGGCACGGAACAATCGGTCGATCGACTTGGAACCTTGCGCTTTCATGGTCGGTCCGTAGTTGATCTCCGCATCTGGGGCGAAGAGTGAGACGAGCCCATCAAAATCCTCGTTGTCGACGCAGGCGCAGTACGACGAGTGGAGTCGCCGAACTCGTTCAAGGAACGACATATAGGTAGTCAACTTGTCCCCTTTTGCCCCTCATCATTATGCTAACTAGCGTTTGTTTGGGGAAAAAGCACTGGTGGTAACCGTGGCTGTTGACAACTGATGAAAGTCGGAATCGTTCAGATCTTTGACGGTACGGAAGGGCGCGGTGTCGAACACGTGCGAGAATTCGCCAAACATGTCGAACACTGTGGGTTCGATTCGTTGTGGGTTCCTGACCACGTCGTGTTCTTCGACAACTATCAGTCGAAATATCCGCACACGGATGATGGTGCAATTCAATTCAAGGCGAACCAGGGGATCCTCGAACCCGCGATGACGCTCTTGGAGGCGGCACTGGTGACCGACCGGATTCGTCTGGGGACATCCGTCGAGATTGTCACTGAGCGCCATCCCGTCATCCGCGCAAAGGAACTGGCGACACTCGACATGGTGTCGAAGGGGCGAGTCGAATACGGAATTGGCGTCGGTTGGTCAGTCGAGGAGTACGCCGCACTCGGAATTTCCTTCGATGATCGTGGGAAGCGATGCGATGAGTGGATCCTCGCGATGCGCGAATTGTGGTCGTCCAAGCGATCCAACTTCTCCGGGGAGTTCGTCTCGTTCGAAAACGCCATCTTTTTTCCCAAGCCGACCAGCGGCAGAATTCCCATCGTCATTGGTGGCAACAGTCCCGCAGCACTCACACGAGTGGCCAAACTGGGCGATGGCTGGCATGGTTGGAAGCTCTCGCTCGATGAAGTGGCCGAAAAGTTGGTCGAAATCGATCTCAAGTTGGCGAAGTTCGGGCGAACTCGCGAGCAGGTCAAACTCAATGTCGGCCTGCCCTTCAAAGGAGACCTCCGAGACCTCGCGGATTATCGGGACGGGTTGGTCAAATTGGGAATCGACGAGATGGTTGTGGCAATGGGAATGTCGCGGACAAGGTTCAAGGAACAGATTTCAGACCTGGCAACAGCGCTGGGGATCTGAGCAGGGGGTGAATTGACGATGATCGGTTTCTGGAACGTGGCAAGACGGGAACCGGATGTCGTGGCGATCATCGAAGCCGAAACCGGTCGAAGCGTTTCCCGTGGAGAGCTGGCGGCGATGACCCACCAGCTCGTTCACCTGCTGAGAAATCAGGGCGTCAAGGCGAACGACGTGATTGCGGCGGTGATGGACAATCGCATCGAATCAGTGACGGTTTTTCTTGCGGCGATGCAGGCAGGTCTGTATTTCGTCCCGATCAATTACCATCTGACTGACGCGGAGATTGCGTACATCATCGAAGACAGCGAAACGAAAGCCATCTTCACGACTCCAGAGTTTGCTGACAAGACCATGACGGCCGCACGGAGTGTTGGGCTCGCCAACGAATCGCTGTTCTGCACCGAACCCGTCACTGGATTCGTTCATCTTGCAGGTGCCCTCGCTGGACAGCCGGACCATGAGCCTGAAGGTCGCGCGATGGGTTTGATGATGACTTATACATCGGGCACCACGGGCAAACCGAAGGGCATCAAGCGTCCAGCGTCGGGCGCAAACCCCGATGAGGTGGGAATGCTGTGGAGTCATCCCTTCAAGATCTTCGGGATCGGCGAGGAGTATCAGGTCCAGTTAATCCAGTCGCCCTATTACCACACTGCCGTCCTCAACTTTGCCAACGCATCCGCGCAATATGGTCACACTCTTGTTTTGATGAACCAGTGGGACGCCGAAGTGGTGCTGCAGAACATCCAGAAGTACGGCATCACCACCTCGCACATGGTCCCCACCCATTTTCACCGACTCCTCAAACTCGACCCCACAGTTCGCGCCAAGTACGACCTGTCGACGATGAAGTACGTCATGCACGGTGCCGCACCCTGTCCGGTGGAGACGAAACAAGCAATGATCGAGTGGCTCGGACCGGTGTTGTACGAGTACTACGGAGCCTCCGAAGGTGGCGGCACAACGGTGAACTCGACTGAATGGCTCAAGTACCCCGGCACGGTCGGACGTCCCTATCACGGTGCGGAAATCAGAATTCTTGATGAAGAGGGGAATCATGTTCCTGCAGGCACCGAAGGACTGGTGTGGATGCTTTCAGGTGCTTTCGAATTCAAGTACCACAATGCGCCAGAAAAGACAGCATCATCGACGCGCGATGGTTTCTTCACGGTAGGTGACCTCGGTCACTTGAACGAAGAGGGCTACTTGTTTCTCCATGGTCGTGCGAGTGACATCATCATCACGGGTGGAGTGAATGTGCACCCATCGGAAGTTGAGGCGGTGATGCAGCAACATCCCAAGGTGGCGGATGTCGCAGTCTTTGGTCTGCCGGATCCAGAGTGGGGCGAGTACATCCAGTGTGTCGTGCAGCCGATAGCTGGAGTGGTGGGATCCCCCGAATTGGCTGACGAATTGGTCGACTTTTGCTCGCATCATTTGGCTCGCTACAAGTTGCCTCGCAAGATCGACTTTGTGGATCAGCTCCCGCGTGATCCCAACGGCAAGCTCTACAAGCGGCTGATCCGGGACTCGTTCATCGGCCGATCGTGAACTCTGTTTCTTTCGAAACTCGATCGAGGATCGTTGATCTGATGCGTCGATACGCCGCGGCAGTCGATCGGGGTGATTGGGAAACCGTCAAGTCGTGTTACTTCGCAGATGCGTACGACGATCACGGTGTGGTCAAGGGAGACCGTGACGCACTGATCGCCCACTTTGAGCGCGCCCTGAAAACCTTCTCCGCCACTTTGCACCTCGTGGGCGAGCCTGAGATTGAGCAGGAAACACCCAATCGTTTCCTGGTGCGCACGCCAAGTCTTGCCTTTCATTGGGCAGAACGGGGAACTGGCGACAAAAGTTTGCTGATGGGTGCGCTCTACGACGACATCGTCGAGATCCGCGGAGAGGAGTGCGCGGTGGCTCGACGAACGGTGATCGTGAAGGATGCGATTGAATACCACGGCGAGGACCGGGAGTGGCCTCTGGCGAAGTTCTTCGTCAGACCGGAATGAACGACGTTCGAAATCTTGCTGACCTTGTTCGCCGCAGCGCGGCGAACAATGGGGTCAAGACGGCGATCATCGCTGAAGAATCGTCAGTTACCTATGAGCAACTTCAAGAACGTTCCAGCAGGGTGGCGAACATGTTGTTGGATCGCGGGCTCCAGCGCGGAGACCTGGTGGGCTATCTCTCCAAGAACAGGCCCGAGTTCTTTGACATTCTCTTTGGTGTGGCGAAGGCTGGTGCGGCAACCACTCCCGTGAATTGGCGACTCGCGGAGAACGAAGTTGCAGGAGTCCTTGCAGATGCCAAACCTCGGTTCCTCTTCGTCGATCCGGACCTCGACAGACTCTTCAACCGCGAGGTTCTCGAGGGGATGGGAATCAACATCATCGAGTTGCCGCCAACGAGCGAAGAGTGGCTTTCGCTGATCGGCGATTATTCCGATGAGGATCCCGAGATCGAGTTGGCGCCCGATGACGTGATGTATCAGCTGTATACCTCGGGCACCACTGGAAAACCCAAAGGTGTAATGCTGACGAACGGAAACATGTTCGGTATCGCTGAGGCGCTTGCCGACTCCTGGCACTTCGAAGTCGGCTGTGTGGTCTATAACCCATATCCCGTATTTCATGGAGCAGGGATCTTGTGGGTCCTCTTACCCATGCTGCGTGATGGCATGGTCATATTCCGGAGAGAGTTCGACGTGCTGGATGTCCTGACTTCAATCGAAAAGCATCGGGTCAATCTCACGCTCATGGTTCCTGCAGTTCTGGGAATGGTGCTCAATCATGAGCGTGCATCGTCCGCCGATTTGTCGAGCCTGCGTAACGTCGTTTATGGAGTGGCGCCGATCACTCAGGCGTTGTTGAATCGAGCAATCGAGCGGATGCCGCAATGCGCATTTCATCACGCTTATGGAAGCACGGAGTCCACGGGAACGATAACGACCATGCAGTGGGACGAGCACCGCCCAGGAACAGAGCGAATGCGCTCGGTCGGAAGACCGTTTCCCTGGGTGGAGATGAGGATCGTCGATCCTGAATCCCGAATCTCGCTTGGTTTGCGAGAGGTAGGTGAAGTGGCAGTTCGCGGGTCAATTGTGATGAAGGGCTATTTCAACAATCCTCAAGAGACGGCGCGCGTCGTCGATCGTGAAGGTTGGTTGTACACGGGAGATGCGGGCTTCGTTGATGAAGACGGCTTCTTGTATCTGACCGATCGCATCAAGGACATGATCATCTCTGGCGG
>Ga0129336_10000599_pt1 | contig 21304 bp, 15 predicted proteins | sample CPB6_02_DNA_FD_96878 | JGI IMG/M metagenome (GOLD analysis project Ga0129336, IMG submission 96878) | Freshwater to marine salinity gradient microbial communities from Chesapeake Bay, USA - CPBay_Sum_0.6_0.2_DNA | ecosystem: Environmental > Aquatic > Marine > Coastal | place: USA: Chesapeake... | reverse complement strand
CGGTGGTCGGCGTATCAATAAGAAGCGACACCTCCAGCCACTTGTCAAAGTCGCAGGGGCCGATGAGGCGGAACGGCGTGTGGCCGTCAATCACCGCCGCCCTCCTGCCAAATGAACATGAGCCAAGCGCCGCACAGCACGGCGGCGAAGACCAACATGCCGACGCTCACTAGGATTCCCATCGCAACACCTCCGCGTTGTCCTTGCCGAGGCGCACAATGCCGTTGGCCAAGGAGTCCACTTGGTCCTCGGTCAGGTTGATCGAGCGGTCAAAGTCCAGCGCGTGGATAAGTTCGTGCCAGAGCGTGGTCAGCCAGCGGTCGCCGGGCAGATTGGAGTCTAGATAGATGGTGAGGGCGTCGTGGTCGGTCAGCCCCACCACCTCCTCGTCGTCGTGGCGCAGCCCGGTGCGGCAGACCACGTCATAAATCCAAGGGCCGATGACCAGCTTCATGGGGCACGCTCCTTGTATTCCTGCCGCAACCAGCGGAAATGCGCCATGCCCTCCTCGAAATCGTCGCCCCGATACGGCAACACCTTGTGCTGGTCGGGGAGCAGGATGACCAACGGAGTGCCCATCTCGGGGGTGAACCCGTTGTCGCGTGCGTAGGAGTCGCGGGTCTTGAACGTCCCGGCCCGAAGGTAGACGCAGCGGTAGCCCTTGCGGCTCTGGACGTGCATGTCGTTGTAGTGGTGGTGACCGACCACGGCCACATGGAGGTTGTCCCATTCGGGGTAGTCATCAAACATGCGCCGCTGGGCGTTGCTGGTGTTGAGGCGGCTGGACCCTGACGTGGTGTGGCGCACGCCTATCAAGTACTCGTTGGAGCCGAGCCAGATCCGCACGATGCCCCCGCCCTGCGAGAAGTACGGGGCTTGCAACTCTCCGGCGATCTCGTCAATGCGGTTCTTGCCAGCCGCCGAGTAGAGCCACTCGTCGTGGTTGCCGCTCATGAAGGCCAGCCACTTGCCCTTGCAGATGCCAGCCCGCAGCGCGACCCAGTCCTCTTGCAGCCCGGTGTTGTTCTCGGCCCCGCTGTAGAGGGCGCTCTTTGCCTTGATGTTGGCGTTGACGCCCTCGACAAAGTCCCCCATGCCGATGGCGTAGGCGCCTTCGGTGGCCGCTATGGTTTCGAGGTTGGTGCGCAGGGCGTCGTAATCCACGCCGCTGGCCCCGATGTGCCAGTCGCCCGTGAACACCACGGCCACAGGCAGGTGGTCGTCGGGCGGGGTGAAGGAGGTTTCCTTCTGCACAAAGGACAGGTGGTGCTTGGTTTGCACCGCCTGCTCCAACTGGGCGAAGTACTCCTCAAGGTCGTCGCCGTCGGGCGGGACAACGAGAAGCTGGTCGCCCACCACCTGCCCCTGCGGGGTAATCATGGGCACAAGGTGAGACGACCGCTTCACGCCCTGCCGCTTTAGCCGCCAAGCGTCGTAGGTTCGACCGGGGAACAGCGCACTGAAGTCTTCGTACGAACCGAGCGGGTGCTGTTCGATCCAGTCAACTTCCTCTTCAGACCAAGCGTTCTTCAACGGCAGTCCTCCTCGCTAACACTTTTAGCGCGGGGTTCTAACAAGTGTAGGTTATACAGGGGGCTGTGTCCACTTGGAAAGGGCACGCTCCACGGCGGCCTCGATCCGAGCGTCAAGCTCTCCGTTGAGCCTGCCGTCCAACTTGTCCAACTTGGCGGAATTGGCGTCAGCCTTGTTCATTCCCACGATTCCCGTGATGGTGGGAGCGAGGAAGCCGATCAGCAGGGGAAGCAGGGTTGCTGCCTCGCGGTCACCGACAGCAGCCAGAGCCACCACCCCGGCCACTCCGGCCACCACCATGACTGCTATTGCCCAGATGTTTCCTTGCTTCACGACTGTCTCCTACGCTATGTCGGCGCACACCACGTAGGCCGTGATCTGCTGGTTGCTCCCGGTGTTGTTCTCCATTGAGCAGGACCACTCCGCGTCGGTGGTCGGATAGCTCTTGGTGATGCGGACTGCGGCGCCGCCCATCGTGCAGCCACCGCCGACAAGCTTGTCTCCGGCGTTGCACGACACCGCCTGCGTGCCGCGCGATCCGGTCGAGATGTTGGCGCTGGTCGCCGTGTTCTGATAGATGGTGGGGAACGCGCCAGTTGCCCCGGTCGGCCCGGTGGCTCCCGCTGCTCCAGCCGCTCCCGCACTGCCCTGCGTTCCTTGCGGCCCAGTGAATCCCGTGGGTCCGGTCGGTCCCGTGGCTCCCGCTGTCCCCTGTGCCCCTTGTGGCCCCTGCGCTCCTGTTGGCCCCGTCGGTCCCGCCACCGTGGACGCATCACCTTGCACGCCTTGCGTGCCCTGCGGCCCCGTGGGTCCGGTCGGCCCCGTCGGCCCGGCCACCGTGGAATCCGCCCCCGCTGCACCTTGAGCGCCTTGTGCCCCTTGTGGCCCCTGCGCCCCGGTTGGCCCCGTGGGTCCGGTGTCCCCAGCCACACCCTGCGTTCCCTGCGTTCCCTGCGCTCCTTGTGCGCCCGTCGGTCCGGTCGGCCCGGTCACGGTCGAGGCTGCTCCCTCATTGCCCTGCGTGCCCTGCGGCCCCGTGGAACCCGTTGGCCCGGTCGGCCCGGTCGGGCCCGTCACTGTGGACGCCGCTCCCTCGGTTCCTTGTGGCCCGGCGGCCCCGGTCGGGCCAGTCACCGTGGACGCCGCTCCCTGCGCTCCAGTCGGCCCGGTTGCTCCTTGCGCTCCCTGACTTCCCTGCGCCCCCGTTGGCCCCGTCACGCCCTGCGTTCCCTGCGCTCCCGCTGCCCCGGTGGCCCCTGTTGCACCAGTTGGCCCCGTGGGTCCGCCGCTGGGTCCGGTCGGGCCAGTGGCCCCCGGCGTGAACTCGCTCCACCCGTACACGTTAGAGGAGTTCTTGGAACAGAACCAGAGTTTGTCGGCCACGTTGGTGCCGCCTTCCTCTCGCACCATCGTGCCTCGGTACTTGGCACTGGCGGTCGGCAGCGTGGTGATGCGCGGCAAACCGAGGAAGCCCCGGTCGAGGAGCTTCAGCACGCCGTTCACGCTGGCTGAGAGGAGGCTGCTCATTAGGTTCTCGGGATGGCCTGGACCAACGACCAACCGCTGCGATACGAAGCTGTGGCCGCCGCATCGGTCTTCCGCACCAACGCCCCGAAGTTCACCGCCGATCCGGTTCCGGTGACCGTGGTGGTGTAGATCGCCTCAACGCCGCTGTGCGTGGCGGCTCCGTTCAGCACCTCGGTGCCAGCCGTGCCAGTGGCTCCCCACCAAGCGGACAGGCCCACGTCGTTGGCAGTGGTGGCCGTCAACAGGAACACCCGCACCGTCACGTCGTAGATCACGTTGTTGGTCAGCGTCACACTTCCGCTCAGCACGCTGGTTCCTGAGGTCGAGCTGATGGTCTGATTACTGGTCTGCGACGTGACCACCGACTCCTGCTTGGTCTCGCTTCGCGTCGGGAACGCCGCGGTGTCCAGCAACCATGTGTCAATCTGCGTCACCGAGTAGGTTTCTCCGGCGTCGGCCAGCGTCAGATCAGCAAGCGGCAGATAGGTGTGGCCGGACGGCACCGTCATCGTGGACGACGTTTGCCCAGCGACAATGCTCAACACAGCCTTGCCTTCCTCCGCCTGTCCTGCGTTGGTCACATCCAGGACCAGCACGTCCGACCGTGTGGATCCAGAGGAGTTGGCTGTGCCAGTCACCGTCTGCGCGGCGTACAACGTGACTGGTACGCCAGCCACCAACGCCGCTCCAGTGTCGATGCTCAGGCCGCGCGTCCCGGTGGTCGTCACGTCTAGTTCATTGGCGTATCCCTTGACCTTGCCATTGCCGAGTGCCTGAAGCACATACACCAACTCGTACACGGACAATGGGCCGCTCATGCCAAAGCTCTTGCTGCTGCCTTTGCGCGTGCTTGATCCGGTGCCGCTGGTGGCCAACCAGTACACCGGGCCGGGATTGAGACTCTGAGTCAGCGTGTACAACCCGGTGCCGTCGGTAGTGGCGGTTGTCACGGTGCTGTCGTCGGCATGCTTGTACAACGTGACCGTGACCCCTGACTGGGCCGAACCTCCGGGGACTGATCGAAAGTAGTCTTGGATCTTCATGGCTTATCTCCTTGGCACGGCCGTGACAGACAGCGTGGCAGCGTTGAGTGCGTAGTCTCCGGTCAACGTGAACGTCCCAATAGCTCCAGCGTTGGCTCCGCCGGAGGTGCTTCCGTTGACTATGACCATGTTGCCGGAGCCATTGGTAATCATGCCGTTGGGGTAACTTGCCCATGTGACGGTGGCAAGCAGCACGCCGTCGCTGGAGTACACGCGCACCGCGTCATCTGCGGAGGAGGTCACCCAGATGCGCCCCTGCCCATCCACCTCGACGTTCAGCGGATTGGAGGTAGCAAATGAACTGACAAAGGTTCCGCTGCTGGTGAACCTGCTGATCCGGTCATTGCCATAATCCGCGACCAGCACGTCACCAGAGGCTGTGGCTACTCCGTATGGGTAGGAAAATTGTCCGGTGCCGCTGCCCAACCCGCCCCACTCCAGCACAAACGCGCCGCTTGTGGTGAACTTCAACACCTTGTGACGACTAATGTCCGTGACGTACAACGAGGTTGTGAAATTGGCAATGCCTGAGGGACTGGAGAACTGTCCGGCGCTTGTGCCGCTGGTGCCGAACTTGCTTGAGTACGACAACGATCCGGTAAGGTCCCTTAGTAAATGCTGCACTCGGTCATTGCCAGAATCTACAACAAACACGCTGTAGCCTGACCCTGTGGCTATGCCCTTGGGCGAGCGGAACTCGCCATTTGCGGTGCCGTTCTTGCCAAACTTTTTTACGTAACTTCCATCTGTTGACCAGATCTGGATATGATCACTGTCCTGATTGCTGACAAAGTAATACCCTCCCCCTGTGCAAATGTCTTGCGGAAAGTTCAAGGGCACTGTGTTGTTGACCCACGTTGTCGTGCGCGTCAGCGTGTAGTCGCCTGCCAACCCGCCGGAGCGTCGCCGAATGTTCATGCCGTAACGTCGGCTGGCGCCGCCCGACACACCTGACTCAATCAACACACTGCTGGCTTGGCTACTAAAGGTGCCACTGGCAACGTACGTGCCGGGCGAGGACGAATTGCCAGCCCACAGCGCCAACTCCACCTCGCCGTTGGTGTTGGCCAGCACCGAGGCCTGCACGTCCCATGTGCCGCTTGCCAGATACACCGATGTCTCAGCTGCTTCCACGTTGGCAGCTGTCGTGCTGGTCACCGCCACCTGTGTGTCCACGGTGGTCTCGGCGAATCGTGTTACTTGTGTGGTGCGCACCCCTTCCAACAACAGCGGACGTTCTTCTTGGTTGATGTCCGCCGCCGCAATGACGAGGCTGCTGCTCCGACTGATCACATCGGCCAGTTTGGTTTGGTTGGTTGCCACGCTGGTCACCACTTTGAGCTGGGTCTGACCCAGCGAGGCGGCTGCGGTGCTGCCGTCCACCACCACAAAGAAGGTGGCTAAGGTGGCGGGAGAGGTGGGGGCCGGAATGGTGAGCACGGTTGGCGCGTAGGAGACAAAGAGGAACCCGTCGGGCGTGATGGCCGCGCCCGTGCCAACACTCACCGTGAGGTCTGCGGCACCCGTGGTCGTGACTTCCAGCGCCGATCCCAACAGTGCGCTGACTCCACCACTGACTGTACCAATTCCTTGAAGCACGCGCTCCATTTCGCTGAGATCGAACGCGCCAGCCGGGCCTTCCACTTGCGAGGAAATGAATCGCGTCTCGGCTCCCTTGGTGATCTGCACCTGACACGGCGGGGGTGTGCCGTTCAGCGTGAACGACACGAACCCCTCGCTGTCAGACATAGCTGAGGCAATGGCTTCTCCCGTGCTGAGCGACCGCAATGTGGCGCTCAATCCGCTGATCGGGTTTCCGTCAGGAATGTCCTGAATCCGGAACTGGAGCTTCATTAGCGGACTCTCCTTGCGGTGCCAAAGCGAATCGGGTTGGGGTCTTGGTCGCCTCGAATCGCTCGAGCCACGGTGGCACAGGCCGACTTTCCGCTAGGGTCACCAATGAAATCTTGGTCAAAGATGGCGATCACCTCGTCCACGCCGACAGCGTGCGTGCGCAAATAGAAGTCGCTGGCTTGATTCGTGGCTGAGGTGAAAATGTGGTACCGCTCGGTCTCGACGCGAATGCCGATGGCTTTCAATCCGGACATGACGACGAAGTCCAGCACTTGACCGCCGCGAATACGGCGACCGCCGCCAACCGCCTTCTGGTATTGCCAGTTGGTGCCACCGACAAACGGTGGTTTCCGTGGGTCACCCGGCGTGCCAAGCACTTTGGCCAACGCCCAATAGACAATCCATTCGGTCTTGGAGGTGTGCGGTGTGACAAAGCCGACTGGTGGTTCACCCGGGCCACCCGTGATGCGCCTTGGCTTTTTCTCCAATTGATAGAGTCGCGGCCCTGTCGGTCGCTGAGGAACTTTCCGGATCGGCTTGGGTCGGCTGGTCTTGCCTCCCATGCGCGGCAGCGGCGGCAACCCTTTGATTGGCGCGGAAGGGCTGGGCTTGCTTGGCACCCTTACGCCTCCTCTTGCAACGAGATGAAGTTGACAGTGCGTGCCCCGGAATAGTCTTCGCCCGTGGCGTCGGCGCCGCTGATGCCTGCCACCTTGCCCCGGTACACCTTGGTCACCTCACCGTCGTTGTCCCATCCCACGCCGTGAACAAACTTGATGAATCCGCCGTGTTCAAGCAGAGCGTTCAAGTGACGCACAATTTCGCCTGCGGTCTTGCCCATCCAGTCCCGCTTCGGCAGCGGCACAGTAAAGACAAACGACGCGGTGTTTTGCGGTATCTTGACGAAGTGCAGCACGAACGAGTCAAGAATTGGCGTGACGGTATTGTCGTCGCCGCGAGAGAATTCCAGTCGGAATTGAATCCAATTGAACTCTTCGCCTTCGCTGAATCCGTCGTCGTTAACGGCGAACGGGAAATTGCTTTTGCCAATGGTGTTGGCCGTGCCGAGCGGTGTCCAGTCTAGATTAATGTCGGTGCGATACAGCACATCCATTTTCTCGGAGGCGGTGGCGTAGTCCATGTAGACCACGACGTGCGACGCGATCTTGTTGAAACCGCGCATGGACGCATCGAAACGCCCTGTCTCGACGAATCCCGTCGGCCCGTACAGGTCAATGCCTGTGCCAAGATTGACATCCAGCCCAGCGCGTGGGTTGTGGAAGGTGCGGCGCAACTTGATGGAGCGGATGAACCCGTCGCTCATGCCCCACCACAGGCGGTAATGCTTGCTCAGCCGACTGACCACTCCCCAGGTTGGAGTGGCGGTGTTGGCATCAGGCGACCACAGCGTGTGCCATCCTGTTCCCGTCCACGCCATCAGGCTGGGATAAGACACGCCGGATGAGAAATACGGTGAATCGTCGTTGTACAGTCCACCGTCTTCCACCCAGTCCTGTGCATCTCCGGCCTCGTTGTCTCCTTCAATCAGGGCAAACAGGCTGCTCATCTCGGAGACCAGATCGCGAATGACGCCTCGCCGCTCGTTTGGCATGCCGTCGTCCCGGGATGGGCCGCTCATCGGGACGATGACGTTGGCCGACGTGAGCCGGACACAGTCGGCGCCAGCACTGATCCACAGGTCTTCGCCCGGTCGCCACACCGTGGCCCCGTGCCCGAAATCGGGGTGAGGCGGATACTGGATGTGACTCTTCACCCAATACGCCGATCCGTCCTTGGACCACAAGAACCACGCCCCCTCATCGGTGACCAGCACCGGAGTCGGTTCTCCGTTGCGGTTCATGTAGGAGATCAGGTGGCGAGGCGTTTGGCTCATGTCAAACCGCAACGCTCCGGCTCCCTCAAGTTGCCCTTCAGGACGCCAGAGCTTGCCCCAGTTCTGCCCGCTCGGATTGTTGGTTGTCCAGATGTACCCCTCGTTGTCCATAGAAATCAGTCGCCCTTCGTCTGCCAGCATCATGGTGCTGGCCGGGGCGCCGTTCACGGCAAGCTCGGTGGTGACGGTGTTGGTGTTGACGACCGCCTGCGTCAATGCTCCGCTGTTGAGGTACAGGGTGGCGTACGCTTGGTTGTTGCCGCCGCTGGCCACGCCGCCGAGCGGCACCACCAGATACGTGACGGCGGTAGACCCGCGATAATGCACCGCTTTGCTCACGGGAGGCCCCGCCCATGTGGTGGCGGTGGCGCTTCCCCAGGAATCATTGACGGGATCGAACAGCTTGATGTAGTAGGTGGATCCGCTCAGGTAACAGATGGCGAACTTGGCAAAGTCTCCGGTGCCGGAGTCCCACAGATCGCCCAACGGCCATACCGACCCGTTGGCGGTCATGCTGGTCTCCGCCACGTACGGCGGCAAGGCGGTCTGGTTGACAAACCGTGTTTCTGCCTGCGCCCACCAGAAACGGTTGACTTCTACACCTTCGGCGAGATCGTAGATTTGACCACCGCCGCTCCAGTCCCCCTGGATCCACGATGAGATGTAGTCGTCGCTGTCCTTGCTGGCATCGCCGATGGTGACTTTGCGCTCAAACACCGCGAGTTGCGACGTGCGCACCTCCCCCTCAACGGGGAGCCAGCCGTCAGCGGCGTCGTCATCGGCGCGGCCCAGCCACACCGTTTTCCACAATGTCTGCTCCGGCTGATCGGTCACAGCTTGATTGCCTTGCCCGGGAACCTTGCTCGAACTTTGGGTCTGCGTTGATCAGCAAGGGTCTGGAAATACTGCGCTCGTCGTTCCACTTGAGCAGGATCGTGCGCACGGTGGCTCATAGAGATCATGAGTTGGGCCGCTGTTTGATAGGAAAGCCATTCAGCATCGACAGCGGTGGTGGAGGTATCGTTGATCAAGGCTGTGGCGTTGGTCTGTCCTCGGAGTCGCACTGATCGAGCGTCGGCGACCAACGCTGAGCGGTTGATGATTTCCACCGTGCGGTCCGGCACGTTGATGCGAAGGTCTGCTGGCGGAATCGGGTGCCACAATCCCCAGTCGTCCTGCCAGTCCGCTCCGCTGAACCACGACCAAGTGGCATCAATCGCCACTGCCGGGCTGGTCTTGTCAAACGTGAAACTTGTTCCTTGCACCTCGGTCACCGCAAGGTCGGACACGCTCCCGATGTAGGAGTTCAGCACCTCGTGGATTTCCTCGGGGGTGGGGCCGAGACCGCGCTCGTGGTACAGCTCCAGCACGTCCCCTTGCTGGGTGGCGGCTGGCAAGGCTGGCTCAAAGGCAATTGACCTAGCCGTCTTGACGTTGCTTGTCACCCGCACGCTGGAGCCTTCGTTGGACGAGGCGGCGGCGGAGGAGACAAAGCCCCTCCGCCCCACCAGTGCATTGTTCTCAATCGCCAAGTTGCGACTGTCAATGAACGTCGTGGTGGTTCCCGCATCGGTGGCGGTACACACGATCAGATCGCCGACCAGTCGCCCCACCCAGCGTCGAAGGTCGGCGCGAGTCGTAGCCATTGCTGGGTTCTCCTCGCGCCTAGCGCCTTACGGAAGAAGCGTGGCCGACGCAGAGAAGGTCACGCTCGGGGTCGTGGTCGCGCTGATATCGAAGTTCAGCCGCCACCGCTTCGGCAGCACGGTGTTCGCCGAGACGTTGGACGAGGCGGCGATGCCCGGGTAGGCCGTGAGGGTGAAGAACCCCGTGGCGCTCTTGGCCGCCGAGGCCAGCACCGTGAACCAGCTGTCGCTGAGTTCGTCGTAGCCCTGAATGGTGAACGTGCCGTCGGCGCTGGCGCCGCTGATGGCACTGATGTTGACCATGACTTGCACGCCCCGGTAGGCGTAGTTGTTCTGGGACGCGCTGTTCTCGTCGGCGGTTCGCGCCTTGCTGTCAAACAGCGTCACGTTCTTGAGGGGAGTTGCGGCGAATGCCATCTGGCTGCTCCTTTCGAGCCTCGCTAATCGCTAAATGCTGCGACGATCCTGGTAGTCGTCCTTGGCGTTTTCGTTGGCGGTGGTGAATCCGGTTTTGTTGCACGTCCACGTCTTGCGCATGTCATCGCCCATCCAGCGGTCGGGCTTGTCCTTGCCGTGGATGGCCAGTGCCGCACGCACCGCCCGTTCCTCTTCCTCGTTGGTCGCGATGAACCGCCCGTTCCGGAACCGTTGGCGGTACAGCCCGTCGCCGATGACAAACCGCTCGTCAATGATGATCGGGTTGTAGTAGGCAATTGGGTACTTGCTCACCTCGGCCTCCGGCTTCGGGGCTGGAGGAGCAGGAATCTCCTGCTCCTCCGTGGCGTGCTTCAACGAGTGCTTGCTCACGTCAGTCCTCCTCATCGACTAGAAGAATTCCTTGCGCGGGTAGTTGTTGAGGTTCATGTCGAACCCGTGAATCTTGCCCATGCGCTGCACCCGGTCCACCGTCATGGTGTAGTCGCCGAAGATGGCGATCTTGTCGTACGGGCCGTCGGTGCTGATGGTCTTGGTGGACCAGGCCACGCCCTTGTACGGGTGAACCTTGATGTCCTTGAAGTCCACAAAGAGGATGTTGCCCTCCGGCATGTGCTGGGTCGGCATGATCTCCAGCGTGCCCCAGCGGAACTTGAGGGTGTCCACCACGAGGTTGACCGAGGTGTCGGTCACGGTCGCCTGACGGATCGGGTTGAGCAGCGTGTCAAAGATCGCCGCCGTGTCCGGCCCCATGAGCAGGGTCTTGGCGCCGCCGTCGTCCACTTCCTTGTACATGTCGCGAAGCAGCGACTCAAGGTCGTAGGCCGAGAGGGTCTTGCCAGCGAGGTTCTCGACGCGACCGCTGTGGTTGGTCACGTAGTAGTCAATCCCGCCCATCTTGTACGGGTTCTGCGTGGTGGCGGTGCCGGAGCCGTTGGCATCTCCCGCATTGCGGGTGCCGCTGACAATGGCCCGCTCCAAGTAGAACTTCATGAGCATGGTCTGCTCTTCAAGGTCGCGCAGGAGCTGATCGCCGCTGGTCTCGTAGGTCGGGGTGTTACGCGCCGCCACGTCCGCCGCCACCTCGCCGTAGAACCGCTGCGGGTGGTTGTAGATGAGGTCGCCACGGGTGAAGGGCGACAGCGCGAAGTCCGTGTTGTACGGCATCGCCACGCCGCAAACCGCCCAGTAGGCATCGTCGTCGTGTGCCACCGCTGACGTACCAGCACCGCGCTGCACCGTAATGGTGTCGCCGCTGATGGAGCGAATCACCACCTCTTCGCGGTTGGTGTAGTCAAGCCGGGTCTTCGCGGCGTCAGCCCAGTTGATGATCTCAATGACCATCCACGGCTGGAGCAGCTTGCCCTCACCCGACTGAAGGTCAATGCCAGTCTCGCTGGTGTCCAGCGCCTCGTTGATGGTTCCCTTGATGGCCGTGTGGTAGCTCTGGCCCCACTCAATCTTGATCTGATCGACGGCCTTGCCCTTGCCACATCGCTGAAGCACCGGGGTGCGGCGCGGTTCAAGCGCGTCGGCCCAAGAGGCCACGCTGCGAATGATGTTGTCGGCGGGGATGAGCGCTCCCGTCACCCCAACCCCGAGGTTGTTTAGGCTTGCGCCTGCAAAGTTGGTCGCTGCCACGTTTCCTTACCTTCCTTGTCCCCAGAGCGCCAGCAAGTGCTGGCGACTTCCTGCCTTGATGCGGCCACCCGCCGCACGACCGCCGCCCGGGGTCATCCCGCCGACGGCTTGCGCGGCCTTGCTGCGCTTCAATTGGTCGTTTTCCTGGTACAACTGCTGAATGGTTTCGTAGACCTTTGACAGCCGTTGTGCCTCTTTCTCCATCAGTCCGGGCGGCAAATGCATGAGGTCGTTGGCGGCCTCCTGCGGCAACCCGTACTTCTGGGCGATCTGCCCGGCCACGGTCGGGATTTGCTGCTGCTGCACCGCACCCCAAATGGCCTGCTCTCGCGCTGTTCGCAGTTGACGTTGGCCTTCTGCGTATTGCTGTTGAACCTTTCCCATCTCTCGAGCGATGTAGGCACTTTGGTCGTAGGCGTTCTGCGCGTTCTGGTAGATCACCTGACTGGCTTTGCTCATCCATGAGTCAAGCTCTGATTCGTAGGTGTTCCAGTACCTCTCCGCCTCAGCCTGCGCCTCAGCCTGCGCTCGTTGCGTCAACATCGCCTCAATCTCGGCGCGTTCCTGCCGCAGTCGCGCAAGCTCTGCCTGCGTTTCATCTGCGGTCGGCTCCGCCTCAGGCGATGCACTCCCAGCGACTTCTTCCTCCGGCGACATCGCTTCACTGGCCAGCGGGTTCCCCTCGGCATCGAATGGGGTGTCTCCGGTGGGCAGGCTGATATCGGCGGGTTCCGACGAGACAACCTCTAGGGTTGCCTCCGCAGCACTGGGCGTAAGTTCCTTTTCCATCTGGCCTCCTCTTCGGGCACGCGCCCTCAATCCTCACCCTAAGAATGTTTTCGGCACCATGCGTACCGTTACCCCTAAGCGGCGTTGGCAATGCCGCTGACTTGCACCCATCCCTGCACCCCGTCGGGGGTTTCGACCAAGGCCCAATCCCCCTCTCGGGAGATCAGGTACAGCGGCAACCCGGGCGGAACCGGGCCAAGCGTCTGATACGGGTTCTGCGGATCGAGCAGCAACATCGTGGAGATCGGCGTCACCCGGGGCCGATCTTGAACCACCTGTCCCGTCCCGGCTTGATCGGCCGGAACAAAGGAGTACCCGCTGCCGTCTGCGGCACGCACCACCACTTGGTTGCCAATCAGGGCATTGCGGGTCAGGTCTCCCCCTTCGCCGCCTGCCACGTCGGGTTTGCCCAATGCCTCGCGTGCCAGTTGCACCGAGTTCCAGTCCAAGAACCGCTGAATGTCGCTGCTGCCATCCGGGTTGGCGTTGGGGTCCAGCAGCCAGATCAGGTAGTTCTTGAGCGTCGCCTTGCTCGGGAAGACATAACCGTAGGCGTCGTCTATGGCGCTGTAGATCGCGCTGTCCAGCTTGCCGCCAGCCTTCCCGTTCAACACCCGGTTGATGTACTGATTGACCGAGGTGCCCTCGGCGTAGCCCATCTTGGCGTCGTACTCGTTCATCATGGCGACCATGCCGGAGAAGTTTCCAATGTCCTTCTTGACGCTTTCCTCGTAATCGCTGGGTTGGTCGTCGGCACCGCCCTTGGTTTGTGCCTGCTGCTGGCCGGGAGTGAGACCAGCCGCCACGCCGGGGATGCTCGGGCCGTACGGCCCGGTGCCCTGACCAGCCTGTGCTGTCTCGTAGATGGACTTGGGAATGCCCATAGCCGAGCGGTAGGCGTCGTCGCTGGTGAGCATCTTGTTGCGGTCAGACCCGGGAACTTTGAGTTCCGGGAAGATGCGCTCTTGGTCGCGGACGTACCGAGCGTATCCCTCGTTCCGTTGCATGGCGGCTTGCGCGAACTGCTCCACCCCACCGGGGTAGAGTTCGGCGGTGTCCTTGAACGCCCAGTAATCCGTCAGCTCGGGGTGGGCCGCTCGATACTGGGCGGTGGTGTCCCAGTACCGTTGCAACTCGGTCATCAGGCCTTGGTCGTCCAACGCCACCCGTGCCACGTCTTTGCGTCGATCCTCGCTCATGCCGAGAATCTGCTCAGGGGTGTAGGTGACGCCGTTGGCCGTGACCGGGCCAGTCACCGCCCCGCTGGTGATGTTGTCCCACAACGTCTTGGCCGCCCGTTGCTGATCGGTGCCAATGGCGCTGTAGCCTTTGACAGCCTGCTCGAACCGGAAGTCGTCCTGGTTGGCCATAGTGGCCACGTCGTTCTGCAAGTACGCGGTATTGAGCGCGACCGGACTGACTGGCTTGCCCTCGCGATCCGCCTGTCGGATTGCTTGGTTCTCGTTCTTCAATGTGGGTCGCGTCACTGCCGTGATCGGACTGATCTGCGTGTTGAGGAATCCGCCGACCAATCCGCCGAATCCGCCCTCACTGAACGGCTGCGTGCTGAAGATGCCTTGGAACGGAATCTCCGCCGCTCGAGCCATCGCCTCTTTGACAATCGGGTTGTCCAAGTCGTCTTGGATTTGGGCGGCCACCAGCGCCGCCTCTTCGTCGGTCAGGGTCGGGTCGTCCTCTTGCAGGATCTGCTGAACGAACCAGTTCTTGTTGGTGATCTGCCCCGCGTTGAGGTTGCGCCGTTCCACGATGTTGGTGTCAAGGCCGGAGTTGGCCATGAGCGTGGTCGTCCAGTTGGCGATGCGGTTGCTCAACGCCGGGGTGATGTTGAAGTTGGCCGACAGCGGCGGCTTGCCCTGCACATTGGTGCGGAACAGGTTGACCAATTCCACTGCGTCCCGATTGATGGTCGTGAAGCCGCCACCGATATTGGGCATGGCGGCGTCGGAGCCGAGGGCGCCGCTCCAGTACAGCATGGAGGCCAGCAACGGATTGACCTGAAACGGGCTTCGATCAACGAATCGCCCGATTGCTGTCAAGTCGGAAATGGTGTTCCCGCTTTCGCGGAACTGGGCTTCGGCAAAGGTGAGCATGGTGCCGAAGGTGCTGACCGGGTTGAGGTAGGTGGTGAACCCGGCTGGTGTGCCCATCATCTGAATCCAGCCGTTGAGCCACTCGGGGTAGTTGTTCTGCTCCGCCTCGTTCTTGAGTCCCTCCATCGCTCGGTAATACGAGACGGCCAGCAACGGCTTGCGCAACAGTTCTTGCCCGTAGAGCAATCCAGCCCGAGAGTTCCAGTAGTGGTAGAAGGTGAGGCGGTTCATGACAGCGTCAATGTTGCGCTCTTCGAATCGGAACCCGACGCGCTCCATTTCGGCGTTGGCCAGTTGATCTATCTGACGCAGTCCGTTGAACCCGGTGGCCGGGTCGTCCACCTTCCCACCGAGGAAGTCCCGCGCCACACGTTCCGCCCAGTCGTCCAGTCGATCTCCCGCAAACCCGCTTTCGCGAAGCGCGGTGCGCAATTGCACCGGGGAGAAGCCGCCGTCGTTTGCCCGCTCCAACTCGTCAAAGAGTCGGGCCAACTGATCTTCGTCCACTTGGACGCCAAAGTCGTTGGCGCGTTTCTGGGCATGAACCCGGATGCGCTGCTTGAGGTCGGCCAACATTGGACGAGCCGTGGTGCCGTAGACCGCCTCGCGCATGGCGTTGTCTGCAACTTGCCCGAAGTCGCGCAGTTTGTCCGGCGCAAGGAGTTCGCCGATGGGGGTGCGGGCATTCTCTTTGCCGAGCAACTTGGCCCCGGCAAGGCTTCCTTGCCGTGTGGATTGCCGAATCCGATTGCTGGGCGGCAGCCCGTACGATGAGCGCAGTTTGTCAATGGATGATTCGGTTGCGCCGAGCAGGCCTTCTCGCTCTCGACGGTAAATGGCTCGCCAGTTGGCGGGGCTGAAGAACTCGCGCAACGACCGAGGGTTTGCCAATCCGAGCGTGACCGAGTTGCCAACAACCTGTTTGACGGTGAACGGCAGAATGTTGGCCCAGTTGTAGAGTTGGCTTCCCTTGAGCGCGTTGCTCATTCGATCATAGGTGTCGAGCGCACGACCAAGCTTCATGCTTCCCATGAACGGCTTGATCGGAATCTCACCCTTAGCATTGCGCAAGCCGACCGCCACCTCGAGTTTCTTGCGGCCCAGTCCGGCGGCGATGATGTTCTCCACCTCGGGCGTGATCTTGGCGATGTCGTCGATTTCCTTGATGACACCCATGCCATCGGGGCCGTACCGTTTCATGAACGACGCCAGGACCGGACTGGTGTCCACCGTCTCGCCGCTGGCCAACAGTTGCTTCGCTAGTTGAATCTCGCTCTTGGCGTTGAGAACAAACTGGCCGAGTTGCTCCCCGTCAACAACCCGCTCCAGCACGGCCATGTCTTCGTCGGTGAAGATGACATCGGTCTTCCACGTACGCATAGGATCGGGCAAGCCCGGTCGGTCGTCAGCCCACTCAAACCCGCCGTAACCGCCATTGCGTGGTGGTGGGGGCGGAGTACCGCCACCGCCACCGCCACCGCGGTTGGTGTTGTTTGGTGGCGTGGTGCCACCGCCGCTTCCTCGGCGACGACGCCCCGGCAGCGGAGGCAACTGAGTTGGACGGCGGGGCAGTGGGCCGAACACGTCTTCGTAGATGAGCAATTCAGCCCGTGCGCGAGTGACGCTCCGGCTTCCTCGCGGCAGCACCTGATCGCGAGTGATGCGTCCAGTCTCTGGGTCGGCTCGATAGATTCGCCATTGCCGCTGGTTGGGGTCGCCTTGGAAGATGACGCCATCGCGCTGACCGCCGGGCGGCTGCTCCGCTCGGGCAATCATCCAGTACTTCCTGCCATCCGGCGCCGTCACCACAAACGGATCTACCAGTTGATGGCCTCGGAACATGTTGTTGAAGCCGACTCGGGTGCCCTGCTCGACCGTGAACCCGGCTTCGGTGATCGGTTGCCCTTCCCGGTAGGGCGGTCGCTGAGGAGCCTGTGGTCGCGGCTCTGTCGGCACCGCCTGTCCCGGCTGGCCAATGGCTTCGGCCAATCGCCGCTGTGCTTGCTCGGGGGACAGGTCGTTGCCGCCGATGATGCGCGATTGCCCGGTCTGTGCGTTGTACGCCTCCCAGCGCACGCTGCCATCCTGTTGCGTTGCCCGAACCAAGAAGTACTGGCGGTCGGTGCCCGGTGGCCGCACCGACCACGTCGGCATGCCGCCGTCCATTTCCGTGGTGATCTGCTCAATCTCCCACCCTTGGTCAGTCAACGACTGAGAAGGAGCAGGAGCTTCGGGCGCAGTGGTTGGTTCTGGCGAGGCGGTTGGCTCAGGGGTGTCGGCTTGACGAGCCACGTCTTCAACTGGAGCGTCGGCAGTGGTTTGTGCGCGACCCATGAATTCTTCACGGAACACGCTGCGCATGTCGGGCCGACGCGCTCCCGGCGCCATTGAGTTGGCGAAGATCATGCTGTCCAGAATGGAGGCGACGCGATCAGGCTCAACTTCCCACTGCGCCGCAAGGGACTCCGGTGAGTATTGTTCGCTGAACCAGATGTTGTCGATCTTAGCCGCCAACTCATCCACCAAGGAGGCCATGTCTTCGTCAATCAGCGCGTAATCAATGCCGTCGGGTCGTATTGCGCTTATCGGAACCCACGATTGCACCTCAAAGCCACGATCATCGAAACGCTGCGCAATGCCCATTGGCACAACCACGCGCTGACCTTGGAAGTTGGTCAACACCACACGAGTGATGGGGCCGAACGGCGTCTCAATGAAGATTGGCCTAGCCGAACCCGCTTGCCACGGTTCAAACTCCAACTCGCCGCCGAATCCCAAAGGCACCGTGACGGCTTCGTCAGTTGGCTCTCGCAACACTCCGGTGTACGGGGTGCGCGATTGCTGAGGCGTGTCGGCCTGACGCCCTGCGTTGGTAAATGGTGCATCGACGTTTAGTGCCGACCGTGGATTTGATGGGCTTAATCTAATTCCACCACCTTGCAATTCACCTCTAGAGTTCAAGCTCGCTTTCAGCATGCCCTGAGCGGAGGTAAATGAATATTCTCCACGGTGAACTTCAGGACCAAGAATTCGCTCTGCCCCAGTCTGAAAATCAAATGCTTGCCACTGGTACGTGTTTCTTCCAAGATTCGCCAGTACCAGTTGAAATTGGTTACCCGTTGGATCGATAAGCCCCCAGGTTTGGTCGCCAACGGTGGATTCAGGAGCGATTTCCTCTATGCTCCACCCTTCATCCCACAGTACTGGGCGCTCATAGCTTGATTGAATTTCAGAGTTGCGGATTCGATCAGGATTGTTTCTCCCGGTAAATTGTCCCCACCACTCAATAAACGCATCATAATTTTCTTGTGGGTTTGGCGCACCAAAAGCCTCCCCACTCCAGCGCTCAACGCGATCAGGGATGCCGTCAACAGACGAAGGAGAATCTGTTTGACGCAGGAATTCTTCAAGTACTGAAGGCTGCTCCGGCGCAGCCGATGCCGGCGCAGGCGGTTCCGGCGTGGTACCAGGCATGTTTGGCGGCGACGGAATCTCAGCGTCGGGCGCAGCGGCAGCACGGGGTCTGGGCGTTGCCTCGAAATTGGGGTCGTACGAACCGGCAACGCGGTTCCACTCGTCAACGTTCTGGTACAGCCCCTCCAACTCGCGGAGCAATGCTATTTCGTCGTCAAACCGCATCTCGCCGTGAGCCACTGCGGCATCACGCGCCAACTGCTGCGCTCGGTTGTACACAGGAAGATTCCTGTGGGCGTCGGCATATCGTTGTGCGCGCTGTTGCAACAGCGCCGCGAATTCCTCATAGGTTGTCACGCCATCTGGAAGTCTGCCTTCTCGTTGCCAATACTCAAAATTGGCTCTCGCGTTTTCTCGCGATTCCCTTGCAAACCCATAAGGATTCGTCAACCACCTCAACGCCGAATCAACCTTTTGTTGAACGGCTTCTAAATTCCAGTTGGTCCCCTCTCGCGCGAACGGCTCGGTCATTCGATGAGTGATATCACCAACCGTTTCGGCTACTGCGCCAAACACACCTCCGCCGAGGTTTTGAATGGCAAGCATGGCTTGTTCTGGTTCACCGCGCTGCCCGTTCGCCAAATCACGGAATGCTGCTTCTCGTGTAGGCAATTCTGAGGATGTTGGCGGTTCCGGCGTAGAGCCGGGCATGTCCGGCGGCGGGGGAATCTCAGCGTCGGGAACGTTCGGCGTTTGCGGCGGCGGCGTCGGGCGCGACCCAGGGTAGAGTCCGCCCCCGGGTTGTGGCGCATTGGGCCGAGGCGGCATACCGCCAGATAGACCCGGCGGTGGCGGCGGCGGTGTGGTCGGCGGCGGATACAGCCCGGCTCCTCCACCTCCCGGCGGTGGCGGCGGCGGGGGTGGCGTGTTGCCAAAGAGACCCGGAGGTGGTGGGTTGTTGCCGCCCGGTGGTGGCACTTGTCGAGCGCGGGGAGCCTGAGGCCGGACGTAGCCGTGAGCCGCACCCTCGCCGCGCAGTTGCCTTGCCAATCTGGCGTGCTGAGTGGCGTTCTGGTCAACAAAGCCGCCCTTGGCCAGAATCACGTCAATGGTGTCCATCCGGGCCGCAGCTTGGTATTTGCGATTCTGGATGTTGGCAGGCACGCCACCGATGGCACGCCGACCTCTGGCAATGTTGAGCGCATCGTTGTAGAGCGAGTCAATGAAGTTTTGCTGCTCAATCGGACTGGCGGTTCGATCCAACCGCGCAATGATCATGTTGACGTAGCGTTCAAACGCCTGTGGCTTCTGCTGCCAGTTGGTGGTCTCAAACCACTGCACCATGCCCGGCGGCATGGACATCCCGAACAGCATGCTGGACAGCTTGGCCCCTTGGGAGTTTCCGCTTGCGTCGTTGAGCAGCGTGCGGTAGTCGTCAAACGAAAGGTTGCGCAGATTCTCGTCAAGGGCTTGCAACCCGGCGGCATCCAATTTGATGATGCTGTCGGTGTTGGGATCGAACAGCGCGAGATCGCCCTCAACGTCGGGGTCGTCCACCAACCGCATCGGTTGCGCTGGAGTTTGCGGCGGTCGCACCGACGGGTCGTCAAGTTGACGCCCGAGGTTCTGCATCAGGTCTTCGGCGTTGCTGACCTCGGAGCGCAACCGACTGGTTTCGGTTTCGCGGAACGGGTTGAGCCGTTGCACGGCGGGATTGCTGGTGACCTTGCCAATTTGGCTGGCCAACCCTGTCTTCTGCGCCACCTTGCCAATGGCTGGAAACAGCACCTCGGTTGGGTCGGCGACATATGGCAACTTGCGGGCGGCGGTCTCCACGCCTGACCCGATGGTCTCCGCCACGGCCGGGGCGACCCCGAGTTTGGTGAGGCCCTGTGTCGCCTTTGCCCCAAGCTGCACGCTGCGTTGCGCTGCTGTGGCGGTGCCAGCGGTGATCCACAACAGCGGGTCATTCATGACATCGAGCGCCATCTTCTGGGCGTTTGATTTGTCGCTGATGAAGTATTCCCACAGGGCGTCGCCGCCCTCGTACCCGTTGTACCCGTTCTCGTAAAGCCGTTTGACTTGAGCCTCGTTCTTGGGATCAGCCAACCAGTCGGAGAAACCACCGCCGTCGCCGATCTGGTTCTCGGTCTGTTCGCTGAGATTGAGCTTGTTGAGTTGCTCGTAGGCCCAGAGGCTCGGGGCAGCAATGGTGCCGAGGAAACCGCGGTCGGTTTCCTGTCCGGTCATCTTGTTGTACGCCTGCTCACCCAGCGCCTCTACGGTTCGACGGCGGCCCTTGTCCAACCCTTCGCCGAGGCCCAACAATCCACGCTGAGCGATGGTAAGCGGATTTAAATCACCAATGTCAAATCCATTTTCGCCAACAAGGCCTCTGCCAACTTCGTCCAAAAAGGTGTATCTAGTAAAAAGGTTTGGGTCAGCCTCGGCGCCCTTTGCTTCGCTGGATGAGAACGAGGTGTTGGCGACCGAGTCCAGTGCCTGCTTGGCTTCAGGCGTGCGCGGCCCTTCCGACATGGCAGGGGTGGTGCCGGAGCTTTGGGTCACCACCCCGCCGTAGGTGTCGGTCGGCGTGCCCGTGGTCGATGCGGTGGCAAGTTGCTGCGGCGACGGCCCGGCTTGCTGCCAGTCAGCCGTCTGCCCGACGTACTCCACGTAGGTGTTGCCGTCCTCGCCGATGTACATCCGATACCCGGCGTTTGCCGGGTCGGCGTTCCATTGCTCAACGGTCATCGGATTGGGCGTGGGTGCCACCATACGGGAGTCTCCTTACCGAACGCCAAGTTTCTTGAGCATGTCCTGGTACGTCACGAAATTGGGATTGGGCTTGGTTGTCGGTGCCGCGCTGTACGGAGCACCGCCTGTCCACGGTCGCGACTGCGACGGCGCTTGCGGCGCAGACGAAGACGAAGGCGAGGTGCTGTACGGCAACTTCGGCAATTGCGTGGGTGGTTTGTTCTGGTAATCAATCACGTCTTGCTCGGAGGCAGTCACGGGTTCAAACGCACCCGTCGTGAACATGGCTTCCATGCGTGGATCCCAACCACCCGGCGGCTTCGGGAACCCACCCAGAGCCTGCCCGCCGTATGCGGCGCTGAGCTTGCCAAGCAGCATGCGGCGAAGTTCTGTCATGGGAAGTACGGGATAACGAGGATCAGGTTCGGTTGTAGTAGTTGACGATTCTGCTGGCGTTGAAAGCCAATCCGACGTTGAGTCTTGGGTCTTGCCGGGGTCTTGGGTCTTGCCGGGGTCTTGGGTCTTGCCGGGGCCTTGGGTCTTTCCGGGGTCTTGGGCTTTGGCTGGGTCAGCGACCATTCCTCCGGGGTCGTCGTTAGGACGAGGCCCGGTCGGATTGACCATTCGCGCCCCGGGGGGCAACGGTGGCGGCGTCTTCTT
>Ga0129336_10000598_pt1 | contig 21320 bp, 23 predicted proteins | sample CPB6_02_DNA_FD_96878 | JGI IMG/M metagenome (GOLD analysis project Ga0129336, IMG submission 96878) | Freshwater to marine salinity gradient microbial communities from Chesapeake Bay, USA - CPBay_Sum_0.6_0.2_DNA | ecosystem: Environmental > Aquatic > Marine > Coastal | place: USA: Chesapeake... | reverse complement strand
GATCAACATCCGAGTCTCGCTCTCGGTGGAGACATTCAAGCGGGTAGATAACCTTTCCAAAAGGATAGATTGCTCGCTATCTAGTGCCGTAGAAAGGCTAATTCGGACGCAGGAGTCCGAGGGGATCGAGCCTACGCCAGAGGTCAATTGGGACGAGTACAAGGAGAAGAGGCAGTTCTACCGCCTCACGGATGTGTTAGAGGCCTCATACCGCAGAAGGAGGAGCCGAGCATGAACACATTAAAGGGATTTCCTAAACGCTACGAGGACGCCCCAGAATGCGTTGGAGATGCGTGGTGGACACACTACCGCCAAGCCCTCGCTACAAGCGATTCTGGGGGCATTGTGGTGATGTACGGCACGAATGGCACGGGTAAGACCCGCATGGCCTACGAGGTTGCCAAGAAATGCACCCCAAAAGACTCGCATTTTGCCACTGGGGGCATGGGCTGGAACTGCGGGAAGAAGGACAGACCCGCCATTTACACCACGGCGGTAGACTTATTCATGGAGATCCGTGATACATTCCGACCAGACTCCGAGCAATCCGAGATGTCCGTGGTGAAGAAATACACCGAGGCAGGGTTGCTAGTGATTGACGAGTTCCAGGAGCGCGGTGAAACACCCTTCGAGGATAGGAAGATCACCAGTATTATCGACGCTCGTTATCGCAACGAAAGGCCTACCATATTGATTTCCAACTACTCACGCGAGGAATTTGCCTCAAAATTATCAGCGGCGGTGCTAGACAGAATCCGTGAGAATGGATGCGGATTGCACTTCAACTGGACAAGCTACCGCAAACAAGGGTCTGTGTAACCATACGCAAAAGTGGACGCAATATGTCCACATTTCCATAATGTGTAGCATTCTAGCGGATAAGTTGCCAGAATGTGCACTTACTCGGCCAAGGAATACATGTTGGTACTCCGTCCGTTGACTCGGCTCTTACGCATGACGAGCAATCCGTCAGCAACCTTTTGCCGTAGGACTCCAGCAGCGTGAGGTGGGGAGATTCCAGCCCTTTCAGCGTACTCGTTCACGGTGAACTCGTCATCGCGGCGAGGTTGCTCTGTGCCGATGAGGGCAATAGCTTTATCTAGTGCGTCTAGTGCTTGTTTCGTTTTCATTTGAAGATTGAGTTAAATATGTCAATGGCAACAGATGTCCAAATAAAAAGCATAATCAACCACATCCAAATTATAGGTATATTCACCCACCACGGAAATTTGTAATCTCCATGATTTGATGCCGATTCTTGCTCTAAGAAGCGATTTCTCGCAATAATAGCTTTAATCATAAACTCGTTTTCGTCTTGTTTCGTTTTCATTGTTGTCGTTCGGGTACATTGGTTTGATGTAGGTGATCGGCTACAGAATGCCCATAGGCGAGATCCAGACATCACCTTCCTTGATGACATTCCACGCCTGCCATGCGCCTGTCTTTTCATTGATGAGGCCGTACAAAAACCCATTGCGCCACGCCAGTTTCGCGGGTGTACGGTCGGCGTATGACAGCTGGTCGATGTCGGCAAGGCATCCAACGGAGAACGAGGATTGACCTTCGATGTGGCGAGCCACATAGACATCGGGCTTGTGGACGTGACCGTGGATGCATGGCCCCCAGTTCTCGTAATGGGAACGAGCAGGGTACATTGTGGCACGGAACCCGTGGATCAATTTTGGTCCACCTTCTGGGAGCATTAGGTACTTGCTCACATGGTACGGAACCCACTTAATCTTGCGCTTGCGGAACTCGTCCTCGGATGCCTGTGCGAGCTTTGCACAATGCTCACGGAGCATGCCGTCAGCGCACTTTGTGGAGTTCATCCAGATGCGGTCGTCGTGGTTTCCCAGCGTTAGGTAGTCGGGTTTGAATGCATCTAGAAACTCCAAGCCCATCTGGTAATCGTCAGAGATGCCATCTGCTTTCTCTTCTGGGCTACATCCTCGGCGCAAAGGCGAGAAGTCCCAGAGATCGCCCAAATGCACCTTGTAGTGGGGCTTCCATGTTTTAGCAAAATCCAGTATCTTCTTTTTAGCCTCTTCCGAGACTAGGCTCCCGTGGTTATCGGCAGCGACGAGGAACTTTTTATACATTTTGTTTTTCGTTTTGGTTTGGTGTTGATCCTCTCCCAAGCAGGGAAGAAGATGTTCTCCAGACATCTAACAGCACCCTCCTCCATGTCCTCGAAAGGCTTGCAATGCGCTATGCCTCCAATGGCAAAAGCAGCATGCATCATTTCGTGACGGAGTGTGGATGCCATGATGTCTGTATCCGCACTACGCAGAGTTATTCTCATATCGTCAAGACAAAAAAGACCATATTCTGCTAAATCCTTTTCGACGACGATCTCCACTTCCTGCCCACCTATGCTTATGGATGGGGGTATTTTCATCGCGTGGCTTGAAAGTGTTGCCCATCGTAGGACCAAAAAGCACCTGCTGGCAACCATCCTTCTTTGGCGAACTCTTCCATCACCTCAATGGGCATGTTCGCTGACTTTGGCCAATGCTCGCGGAACTGATTGGTGCTAGGCGCAAGGTCAATAGCCGCGCCTCTAGCGTGCAGGGAGGGCAGAGAACCGCCTCTCATTGGTCTGTGATTGTAGCACCCAGCGTACTCTTTGAGAACCCACGCATGGGGTGTCTTGCTGATATTCTCTAGAATCCTACGCAGGCTGGGGGCTACCTTGTGATGACAGCGAATGCTCTTAACATTCTTCCCATCATAACGAATATCGAGGTCATTGACAGCAAGGTTGACCAGCATAGACTCCTCACCAGCCCTTCCATAGAACCTAGTGAGCGCACCTTGATCCTGTGTCGGCCAAGGGTGGTCTACGGGCATGAGCTTGCGGAGATGTTCCTTGCAGGCTTTTATGGACTTCTCTCCGAAGAACCCGTCTGGAGTGGCTCCTACACGCTTCTGAAGCTCGATGATCTGGTTGTGATTCATGACTGTAATTTACACTACAGGTCAAGACCACCTTGACCTACTCAACGCTTTTTAAGCAATTTCCGCAGGGAAAGCAAGCCCACGATGATGCCGATTATCAGAGAGGTGACTCGCAGACTCCACTCAACCTGCTCCTGCATGGAGGTGACAAAGCCAAGGGCTGGGGCAACGCTGCCCACAACCCCATGCAGAAAGTCGCGCCCGTGGTCTGGGATCATTTGTTGTCCCTCGCCTTGATGAGGCCGATGCCAGCCGTGACAGCGGCAAAAGCACCCATGAAGTCGGGTGCGCCACCCTTGAGGACTTGAACGCCAACATTAGCGAGCGTTGCGACGATAGTGAGAATGCCAAGTGCGGTAGTTTTCATAATATATTATAATGTTGCGATTAATTGATTGTACAAATAAAGATGACCAGCGTTGTTAATGTGAACACCATCTCCTGCGCTATATGTTGATTTTACTTCGAGCGTTACGGGATCTGCCAGTTCAGCAAATGTGTTTACGACCTTAGATCCGTATGTTGCTATAATTGCATCAGCAGTATCTTTAAGAATTTGTTTTTTAGTTGTATCCACATTTCTTGGCTGCGTTGTAAATACTCTATAGTCAATCCCCAAATTAACACACAAACTAACAATGGATGACAAAACCGTCATGTAATTTGCAGTAGTGCCGTTTGCTTGGTTAATAAAATTACTGGGGAAGTTGATTAAAACCAGATCAGCACCAGCGTTCGCGGCGTACGTGATGTTCTTCAGTGGGTCGGGCTGATCTGTCCATCCAGTTGGAATTGTATAGCCAGTTGGTGATGCGTTTGCTATTGTAGTACCACCGACAGCGAGATTCGTAGTTGTACCAGTACTGGTATAATAAGTGGTAAATTTAGATGCCCAAGAGTTACCAGCGGTTGCTCCAGTTCCTACAGCAGTACTAGATCCAAGAATATATGCGGATGGTGTAGATGGAAGTGGCGGGGACAGGACACTCAAGATTGATGAGAAATATGAATTAACCCTGCTCTCCAGTTTAACTACATCTACCGCTTCCCCGATCGAATAAAATCCAATTGATGACGCTGTAGGAATCTCGACAGCAGCCCCATTGCTTCTAGCAAATACTAATACATTATCAGCTGATGGTGTTCCAGAAGTGACTGTGTTTGATCCAGTCGTCCCACGAAACCTATAGGTGTATGATCCGCTGCTGTTTCTTGAATGGCAAACAAAACCATTTATGTGAGGCACACCCAAAGACAATGCGGTAACATTCCTTGATCTTAATGTAGCTGTTGTATTAGTTTGACTTATTGTATTTGCTCCAGCCCCACTCCCACCTCCAGCACCAATGTAAGCCGCAGTAACATTTGTTATTGCGTTTGTAATATAAACTGAATTATGGTTATTGTTTTGTGGGTCTGCGTTGTTCAGCCTATTTGAATTAAGGTATTTAGTGGTACCGTTTCCAACTGGGCCAGTTGCTCTAGCATAGTCCGTACCTGCTCCGACAAACCCAAATTTAGTTGGGGCAGAACCTTTAAGCGGAACAAGTGCGCCATTAAGACTTCTTGGCCCAGCAAGCAAGCAACATGCTTTAATTGCATCCCAGTTACTTACCCCAGAATTTGGACTAGCATCAGACTTGCAACCTTTAACAAAATTATTGATTGCGTTTTTAATTAATGGTTCAAGAGCAATACCATCAGCAGCTTCAACTAAAGCAATATATGATTTTGCCGCTGGATCAAGGACACCAGAAAACCTTCCAAGTCGATTCGAAAGCGAGTATTGCATATTACCAGCGAAGTTGCATGTTAGCGTTAGTGCGGATGCGATTGCTCACAAAGCCGCTTGTGTGATTCTCGTCCAGACGGATGAGTTCGTCCTGCAAAAGCATCTCTGCCTCTTGGTCGGCAATGGCGGCCTTTTCCTGCTGGCCTTCAGCGCGGAGGTAGTCGGCGTATGTGCCGTGGGCAAGGTACTGGAACCACTCGACTGGGATGGTGGATGTCTCACCAGATCCATCTCCGTAGGTGTCTGAGAACTGTGCCTTGTAGGTAACGAATGCAGTCTCTGGGTTGAGGTCACCAGCAACTAGCGTAGCTCCGCTAGAAGTAACTGTGTAGTCAAACTCTTGAACCGAGGCCGAGACATATGGGGCTTGCTTAAAAATACGCAGGAAGGTATCCACGCTGCTCTTTCCTGTCTCGTCGTATGGAATATAGCCCAAGGATTGCCTGACGGTTCCTGTGCCAGTTCCCGCGCCATTGGCGACAAAGTACTCGCCAGCCGTGCTTGCGGTAGCACCGATCAGCGTGAAGTCGGTGTTGCCAACGGTTTCGATGAAGTACCCCGTGCCAGAGACGGTGGTTGTGACTGCGATTGGATCGTCAGCAAGGTAGCGTTCCTCGCCAATCTTGAGAAATCGCGTCCAGTAGTTGCTTGCGCGGTAGGCTCGGATAGCCCTGCGGTTGATTAACGCCTTAATGCGTGGAGTTTCAATACTGGCGAACACCACACCACACAGGGCTTGGATAAGCGAGAAAAGGTCAGCGTAGGTTCGTGTTTGCATCAGATAGCGTTAGGGGCCATTTCTGGGTGGAACTTCTGGAAATCGCGGATGAACTCACGGTCATGCCATGCGTCCTCACCATATTTATTACGGATTAGAAAGTATTCATGCGATGGAACTACGGCAACTGCCCGTCCCAACGCGCCAGTTTGTACTCCACGGAGAGTGTCAGCTTCTTGTGCTGCGGAAACCTCGCGGAATTTTTGTTTTGTTTCCATGAGCTGGCGACCAGAGCAAAGCTCCTTTACCAACGCGTCAGTCATTGCTTCTTCAGAAATCATCGTTTGGTTTGGGAGAGAGCGGAGGATGGGGATAGAACCCACCCCCCGCTATCAGGGATTAGGCAAACTTGGTAAGATCCAAGATGCGGAAGCCAATCATGATCTCACCAGCGGTGATCGAAGCTACAGCGGCATCGGTCACCTTGATGTAGACAGGGGCGGCAGTAGCACGCGGAAGAACCGCTTGGGTCAGACCAGTCGTCGAGACGGCAGTACCAGCAGTGAACTGGTCGCCTTGGTTAACGGTCGGAAGGCCAACGGTCATAGCGTCGACATCCAGAGCGTTAACAAACTCATCGGGGTCTGCAAGGGTCGTACCGACATCGACAACAAGGCTGGACGAACCAACGATGTCAACGGTGTTAGTGATTGTGCAGAGTTCAACAGCACCACCAGCGGGAATCGTGGCAATCACGCGAGTACCACCATTGCCAATGGCAATAAGGTCAGCAGCGGTGATCTTAACAACATCCGTGTAGGGGCTACGCTCGTTATTTGCAAGTTGTGGCATAATATATTTTCTTTCTTTAGTGTTTAGTTGCGAATTAGTAAGCGATCTTGCCGTGTGCGCCAGGGTGCTTACAAACAAGCGTACCAACCATGTCCACGAAACCACGCTCGCCACCACCTTGGTTCTCAAGGCGAGTCGAACCCATCGGGATAAGGGTGTTGAAGCCGAGATACTTCGGATTCACAACATAACCACGATTAGCATTCGGCATGCAGGAAGGGTTTCCGTTGATGACATTGACGAAACCGAAGTCGGATTCATAAACGGTCACCGAGTGCGTAACCTTCTTGGCTGAAGCATCTTGATTGACGCGATAAACAGCTTCCGAAGCAGCAGCACCAGACGAACGGGTGAAGTTCGAGATCACCTTGCGGAGAGCAACACCAGCGATAAGGGTGAGGTTATTAGCCTCGCCATTGACCGTGTAGATCGAAGCAATGATGTCGTTGAAGGTCGTCTCGTTAGGGGACGAAGTAGCAATCGAGCCAGAAGGAGTGCGGTAAGCGGCAGGAACATCCGAAGGGCCAGCTGAGTCGAGCCAGTCACCAAGGCCACGGAGGGCGTATGGAGTACCAGCACCGTTCTCAACGGTACGATCATTGTCCGAGCAGATAGCAGCCTCAACATCGCGCTTGAGTTCACGCATCGACTTAGCTTCAGCTTGAGCAACATTGGCAGGGCCAACGGAGCTAACGGCTTGTTGCAGGTTCGACACGAGATAGTCGCGGCGGAAGATCTGGGTGTAGTTACCGAGACGAGCGCGGCTAGCGAACTTGTCATCAAATGAAGTCACATCCGTGCCTTCAGAGATACCAGCAGTCGAAGGAGCCGAAAGAACATCGGCAGTCCACTCGCTGAAAGTACCACTTGCCTTGCCCTTGGAGCAAAGGCTGAGGAGCGGGGTTTCTTCGGGAGCAAGGAGGGTCAGCTCGTTGCTGAGATCCTCGCGGTTGGAGATAGCGGAACCTTGGCCAGTCTTGGCCTGGGGCGCATTTGGTTGATAGGTATTCGAGATACTCATAATAGTGATTTAATAAAGGTTATTTTAACTTAGCGATTCGTGATGCAACCCAATCTTCGACTGAACCAGTCGATTCAAACCTGCTGTATGCGTCTTTGACCTTTGCCTTGGTATTAGAACCAGACTTAGCCGAACCAGATCCAACTGGGGAAGCGGGTGGTGACACCTTCAACTTGTTCCCAGCTCCAGCTTGGATAGCCTTAGCTTTCTTTCCAAAGATAGATCTCGCTGCATGAGCAAGAATGTATTCAATTTGCATCCCAATTTCGGGGATTTCCCGCTTTACTCTCGCAACTAGGGGGTCTTCGACTAGCACCTTGTAGTTCTTTCCGATCTCGGACTCTTCGTCTTGGATCTCTGGAACTTCTTTCTTGGCGGCCTCGGAGTACTGCTTGGACATCTCGCCGAACTGAGCAACCTTGATCAACTGTTGCTGTTGGGCTGGAATGTACTTGGTTAGTGCTTCCTTAGCGTTCCTGTTGGCCTTGCGGATTTGTCTCTTGGTGAACTCCTTGTCGCCTACGGTGATGATGTCATCTGGCCCGTAGTCTTCATGTTCGTCCAAGATCTCGTCCGTTGACTCCAGAGTCTTCGTCATTTCGTCGTAGAAGTCCTTGAGGTTCTCGAAAGTATTCAGCTTTCGGATTGCCTCTGGAATCTCGTTCTCTTCGACTTGGCGAGTCATCTGTGGCTGTGCCGCCAGCTTTTCCTCAAGACTGCGCTTCTGGGCGGTGAGTTCTCCGATCCTTTGAAGGAGTCGGCTCTTGCCTTTCTTGGCTAGATCTTGGATCTGCTCTGGGGTCAGATTCAACAGGTCTATGTCTGACTGCTCTTGGGATTCCTCTGATTCCTCCTCGGACTCTTCCTCGGTTTCCTCCACCTCTTCCTCGTCGTCTTGACTGGCAGGTTCGGTTTCTTCGGTTTCCTCGGCATCCTCGGGTTCTTCTTCAGTCTCCTCTGGTGCAGTTTGTTCCCCAATTCTACGAGCAATAAGCTCTTCGAAACTGAGATTGTCGGACACCGATTCGTCAGCCTCGGCGATAGCTTGATTGGTATTGTCTGTCATTTTTGTACGCTGGTTAACGCCCTGCGGCGGCGATGAGTGGAGTCAAGCATTAAATCATCAGTAAGTCAAGTAGTTTAGTAAGGTATTGAACCCGGTCGCAAATTGCGACCTTAAATTTGCCGCATAACAACAAGGGAAACTAACGATTCATCCAACAAAATCCGTGACAAATAATGGGTTAAATTTAACACAAAACTTGACGCAAAATGTCGGAGGAAATGTCGGAGTAAAGGTCGGAGGAACTCATCACAAATTGTGATCTTAAAGATTTCCTATTGACGGAACGGAAAAACCGTGGGTTAATTATCCCATTTTTTAAGATACTCTAACGCATTCAAGATAATTTCTGGAGACTCCTTGAAATGCCCAAGCCCCTTATTACAATTGGTACACAGCAGTCCCCTTACCTTTAATGATTCGTGGTCATGGTCAACAGCTAACCTTTTGCCCGTTGTGCATGCTTTTTTGCAAATATCGCACACTCCATTTTGCTCAGATAGTTTTATTTCGTAGTCTTCAAGCGAAATTCCATACACTCGTTTTAATCTTAAATTTCTGCCCTTCTTTCCCCTTGAGAATAAAAGCGCACTGTGCTTACGTTTGTCGCTGTTTCTGTAGGCTATCCTTTCTCTTTCCTGTTTAGATTTCTTCATTATATCGAAGTGTTCTTTAGACACCCAATATTCCTTTCCGCATTTATGACGACTTACAAAAACTCGCCCATCTTCACCAATAGTTCCCCATTTTAATTTTTGCTTGACTTCTTGCATAAATAAACACGTAACGAAATTAACGGAATTTGTCAATATTTGCGTCAAGCCACGTTTAGTCTAGGAGTAAATTGTTGGTACTTTTTACGTCAAGGAATAACTATTTTGGTGTTGACTTGTCACAGAAATCGTGCATTATTTGCGTCGACAGGAAGTCAGAAATCTGTCACCAATCACCCCTCCGAAGCGTTAAGCAACGGATCTAAGGGCTAGCGCGGGTTCTGACTTCCTCGTGCTAGCCCTTTGTTTTACCCAGAGGTATAGCAACATAGACAGGTAACCGAGGAACGCTAAAACGACCGTACGGAAGCTAGGTAAAAGTCTCATGGGTACTACGCTTGAAGTCAGTTGCGGCGTAGCTAAATAGAGTGTGACGATCAAGGAGCTTGATGCAGACCTACAGCCTCAACCCTCTGCTATCCTTGGTTCCAGCCTAGCTGGTGTGTGAATGTCCTTTCCGAAGAATATACGGGAGTATCTACATAGTTTAGCCGTTTAAGGCGAACTATGCCCTAGAACCTTCCTCGAATGCCGGGAGTCACCACTACTACTAAATTAGTACAAATTAGTACTAAATAAGACAAGTGTAAGTCAACTTAACGGTAGGTAGTACTAAGTACCACTAGTTTTGCAAAGTAACATGGGTGATGTTACAAAAGAAACACCCCCGAGAGATTTTAACCTCCCGAGGGCGCAACCCAAACGATGAAACAATGAACTAAACGAAACAAAACACGCAACCGAAGTTGAATGCGTGGGAATCGTTAGCAGATTAGACAGGGTTTGTCAAGAGAGGACCGCAAGCAACTCGTCTAGAGTAGCGATAGACCCTGCGATCTTCATCACATCGTTAGAGGATTCTGCTTGGCGTAAGTCACCGAAGAACTTCTCACGCTCGTCGTAGATAAACTGAAGGATAGCAGCATATTCCTCACGATCACGGAGGGCTTCTACTGCTGTCTGGATGTCTGGTTTAGGTATTGGTGTCATGTTGGTTTTAGATTGGCGGCCTATTAACTCGGAAGCGGATTTGGAATCCGATGACCGTCCTCATTTGATCATGGCTCGATAGGCCGAACGAGCATAGCCCTGGGAATTGACCTTGTTAGGATAGGGTTACTTGCGCTTCATGCCCATAGCGGACATGATTGATTGGGTGATTGTTGGTTTGGCTGTGGATTTTTCTATCTGAGAAAGAAGTTCATTGGCCGCTTGTATCTGTGACTTATCGGCTTTTGCGCTAGGATCTCCAGAAATGATACGAGCTAAGATAGTTTCTTTCATTGCCTGCGGGTTTTGAGCGTACTCAGTACCAGCAAAGAACTGCTTTTGAGCATCGTTAATATTGATGTCAATTTTAGGCTTATTGTCACGAATCCACAAGCGAGCCGCTTCATTCTTAGCGACTGCCATTTTTTCATTTTGAGACAACTCAGAATACGGATTTAAAACAATCTTGCCATCCTCTGCCGCCATTCCTCTAACATCTGGGCGAGACTTGAAGAATTGAGCTTCAGACTCGTATGGTTGACGCATCTGATAACCAAATATGGCTTGTTGTGCCTTTGGTTTTGGGTTTGTCCCGTATGCTTGTGACAGAAGACCCGGCATAATTATTTACGCTTCTCAGCGCGTTTGATCTTGCGCTCTTGCTTGAGCATTTCCTTGGTTGGCTTCTTGCCAGATCCAGTAGCGGCACGGATATTGTCCCACATTCCACGCTTGGACATGGAGCCATCTGCTCGTTTGATCATTTTTGTTTTCATGGCTTACTTGCGCTTGGCGGTCTTCTTAGGCGCACGGCTCATCTTGATCTCGATCTCGACATAGCTTTTGCCTTTGCCTTTACCTTTGCGCTCCATCTTTTCGTGGCCGCAGCCACATGATTTACCTTTTTTCATAAGTTACTTGCGCTTTGACATTCCAGCCGAACTGAGTGCAATAGCAACTGCTTGCTTGCGACTCTTAACAATAGGTGCTTTCTTCGGGCCTTTAGGGTCACGACCAGCGTGGAGAGTACCTGCTTTGTATTCGCCCATGACTTTACCAATCTTTGCTTGTTTGGCTGCTTTTGATTTTGGCTTTTTCATAGATTATCCTTGTTGCATTCCTTGAGTGGTCACTCCGCCCATTTGAGCTGGGGCTGTGCCGATACGACCAATCTCAGCGTTCTGCATTTGCTGAAGCTGGAACTGGTATTGCTCCATGTATTTCTGAAGCCTTGCGCCAAATGCCTCGTCCTGCTGTGCGCGTGCTGCTACATCGGGCTGCTGGACATACGCTTGAATCATCTGCATCGCCATCTGTGCGCCATTAGGCTGGGCAGGAACCTCGATACCAGCGAAGATCTTGGCAAGGTCATCTGTGACATTCTTAGCCACCTTCTGCTGCGCTTCCTCGGCAGGCTGGAGAACATAGTCAGCAAAGATCGGGTTGATACTAGATGCTGTAAATTCAAGCAACTTGTTCACATCCATGATGCCATTGCGGTCGAGCTGCACCAAGGACACCATGTTCTTAAGCTGTGTTTCAGCAGTCTCTGGGTCGTTGCTCTGTGAGTCGAAGTTGACCACGATGCTGAAGTTCTCATCAGCCGAACCCTTGGTCATCACCTGTGGGTTTGGATTGCCAGTAACTTGGAAGAATACCTCATCCGGCCCCATGCGCTGATAGAGTTTCCACGCCATGTTGAGTACATCGCGGACATGATCCAAGAACTTGGATACCACGAATTGCTGGCGTGAGGCAGAGATTGGGTTAGCCATATCCAGACCAACGGCACGGTCGGCTTGTGCGGTCATGGATACCTCAACCTCAATAGAGCCATTGTCGGCTGGAGGCGGCGGCCCCCATTGGATCTCACCAAGGCGGCGATACGGAACCCTTACCCCTGGCCCCCAATCAGAGGGAGGACGACCAGCCGGGTGCAACAATGGAGGGAGAGTAGCCAGAGAAGCACGATCAATACGAGAATCACGCTCGGTCTTGATTTGCATTTGCGCTCCACGGAGGATGTCCGAGAAGGTCTGGGTTTCGTACATGCGCTTCTGGTCGTTCGATAGGCGCGTAACCACAAAGGGGTAGTCGTCATAACCGTTAAGGAGTTCGTGTTTGGCGTAGCCCTCGGTGGTGGGGTGGAAGACCGTGCAATAGATACCTTCAGACCCGTCCTCCTCGTCAATCAAACGCTGGTAGCCGTAGACAACCATAACAAGGTCGTTATCGTCAGTGATAGGCAGGCGGTCGATTGTCTTGAGTTTCTCGCCATCAAGGTACATTGAGTCCTTCCCACGAAGGGTTTCGATAGCAGTCTCAACCCAGTCAGCATCCCAGCCTTCGGTAGCCACCTTCTTCTCCAGCTCTTGAGCCGTCATGAAGGTGCGCCAAAAAACATAAGGGGCACGCTGTGGGTCAGTCACATACGATGGGAAAAGTACCTCGCCATCGGGGGCACATGAGTAAACTACTGGGCAATCTACCGATGTACGAGGAATTGAGACTTCAGCAAATCCTTTGGTGCGAAGATCAAGGATAGCTTTTTTGGTGCGTTTGTCGGACAGGTCTGGGAATGCTGTCTGAAGCATACCCTTAACCATCTCGTCATCTGCGCCACTGGCAATAAGTTCCGCTAGATCGGGGGAGACTTGTGCGATTTCCTCGATGGATACTCGTTGCAAATATGTCCTTTTTTCTCGCTTCCATCCGACATAAGACACCATCAGCCCCTTCTCTAGCAGATAATTAGCACCCAGTTCCATCTGCTGACGGAAGTTCGGGATATAGGTGGAACGCATCCACTTGAGGAATCCGCTCACCATTGAGGCGCGTGGCATGGATGCCATAGATGTTGGGAACGCCTTGATGTGGGAACGCTGCAGTGCTTGGTCTAGGATGGCCACAAATGCGTCGATACGCTCTCCTACGACATTGACCTCAATATCACTCGCCCCCTGCCAAGGGAAGGCATTTGGTCCTTGTTTGCGCAGATCGTCAGTTTTACCTTCCCACAGGTTACGGCGGTCGTCATAGGAACGAAGGCAAGCCTCGAAGTATTCCTCCAAGTCAATGAGGCACTTGTCGTAGGCATCAGCTAACGCCATGACATTCGGGCCGTCCTCGGCATAGATCATCGACTCTTCTTGCTCTTCTGTTGGTGCGCTCATGATGGCATATATTCGTAGAACTCCTCGCCTACTTCGGGGCGAATCATAGCAACTTTTATAGGTTTGCCAACTAGTTTGTGCGATACCCTAGGTGGACACTTAACTGGAACAGCCTCACCATCCATCCGAACCATAACCCAGCTTGGATTTGGGCATTTGCGGATGACTAGATAATCGCCCTCGTAGCTAAACCCATCTTGAGATTCCAAGGTGGAATCTTGAATTTCTGGCTTAATTTTGGGTGGCCGGCCTCGCTTAACTGCTGGTTTCGTCGTCGTCTTCATAGTTGATAGATGATTGGATTGTGATCTCAATGGCCTTCATTGCAAGCACCCCAATGACAGAGGCATAGCTCAAGTCGAACTCTTGGGTGAATCTGTCAATGGCGGAATCAAGCGTATCACTAAATGCTTTGGTTTGTTCTAGGTTGTCCATTAGTAGCCTCCGCTTCCTTGTCTTGTAGCAAAATTACGGGTTTCGTCAACATGATCTATTCCTGCGATAGCAGCGTACCTTAAAATATCCACGCAGTCCTTCCATGCTTCTTTTAACCCACCTTCACCTGTGTACTCGCTCAACGCTTGGATGATATTCTCGCAATCCGAACTGACATAGAAATGTGGTCGGTTGATGGAGTCTGCTGGTTTAGTCGTATCCCACGACATCTTGCCAATAAGTGCTTGAAGACCATCGTCAATGTCTAAGCCGGGCGCAGGGAGGCAGACCATACCAGCGTCATTCAAGTCCTCGATGATGCTCGATGCGCCATCGGATGACTGATACTTAGCAGCTCCAAGTCGAGGGTCAATGAGTCTCTCGAAAATCTTTTCATCACCTTCAAGCTCGGCAATCAAGTCAATGTAGTCGCGGATACCAAACCCTTGACCTTTAGCTCCCGGCCCCGGCATCCACTTCCCACCTTTCCATTCAGCCCAGTCACCAACCTCAACACCCGGCCACTCACGATAGACCCAGAATGTCCCAGACGCATCAACGGCAATCCACGCCATAAACCAGTTCTTCGATCCAGCTGGGTCAATGATATGATAACGCGTAACATTACTAGTCGGGATCTTGTCGGGGGAAACGACATTGACCTCCTTGTTGAACTTGGGAAATTTGGTGGCGTGGGACTTAACTGGAACCCCGTACGCACGAATTAGGATCTCCTCCCGAGGCCGCCCAACTAGTGTCTCCTTAATACGCTCGTAGCCACCGAAAGGGTTGTCCTTGCTATGGAAGTAATGGACGCTGGCGTTGCGCTTTTTGCTTCTCTGGACATAGGGTACTAGTTCACCACCTAAAAGCTCTGCTTCTTGGCTTTCAACACTAGCCGCCCCATCTAAGTATTCTTTAATAACTTCAGTCCACCCGTCAATCGGGGTAAATGTAAGCAACAGTTTAGCGTCTCGCGTGGCAAGTCGGAATCGAAGCGTATTGATTAGCTCTGGGCCTAATAAGTATTCGTCGACCCAAGCACCAATGTTGTGCCATTTAGGATTACGGCTGCCAAGTTCTGCGCCCTCAAGGATAGTTGGATTGTTCTGATATTGAGAGTAGGTCTTGAAGATAATCTGCGACCCATTGGGTAGAATCAGCGAGTTATCCGTGAAGCCGTTCTTCTTCGTGTACGAGATGTAGGCATTAGCTGATGTTTGCTTGGTACGCATTTCCGCTGGAAGCCACTCCCATACTGCGCTTTGTTGTTGGCGTATGCTAACCTCCGATGTCTGAGCAAAGCACATGATCTCTGACTTTGGGTTTTCAATGGCAGCCTTAACCACACAGTAGGAACCCCACGCCGTTTTGCCTGAATTGTGCGACAACACTCCACCAATAAAGTAGTTGTTGTAAATTGGGACATGAAAATCCCAGACATCCTGCACATAATTGTCTCTAGAAACTGAAATGACAACAAGTTCCATTGCGTCTGGCGACACTAGCTTACTGCCTTCAAATGCCACGGATTCAGCGGGAATCCATCCGCGATGGTAGCAGAAGAACTGGTGGTTAGCGGTACAGGATATTCTCGTGCCGTCCGAAAACTCAAAGTGAAGCATGGCTTCTTCCTTATCTTTTTTAAACGGCTTGCCAGCTAATGCCACCACGAACCCAAGTGATTTTTCGTCCCATGCCCATACATGGAAACTGCTTGGAATATCTTTTACTTGAATGTGCTTTCCAGCTACTGGATCAAATATCTCTTGATGTCCTGCAAGACACCTGTTCCCACCAAGTGCCAGAACCTCAGAGACTTGTGATAATTGTTCTTCGGCTTTCTCCCAGTGTGGAAGTCTAAACCCGTAGCGGAATGGGTCTTTCTCGGAATTCTCAATAGCCTCATGGTACACCCGATGAAGCTCAATGAGATCATCTGGCTCCATCAAGGCAACCTCGTCATCGCTGGGAGGCTGTAGGATTGGATGTTTGCGCCACTGCATTACTTGGTTTTGTACGCGCCCGTCTCCATTAAGATGTCCTTAATGTGGTAAACGCTATCACATTCCTCGCAACAAAATGCATCATCATCTGGGGGTAGTGATCCACGATTGCCGCTAACAAAGTGAAGATGGCGATACTTTTTGCGACCAAGGCAATGTAAGCACACTCCGATAAATGGCTTCATGTGCTTTTCTAGCACCACATTCCAGATCTTTGAGTTAAACTTCTCGGCTAGATACGAGGCGTAGCACAGGGTATGACATGGATAGTCAATCCCATCGTGCGTTACCCTATAGTGGCGGACTAGGTTGCCACCATCTTTGAGGTGATCTTCGTGTCTGGATTCTGGTTCTAGTATCATTCTACGATTTCCGCTTCAACTGCTTGGGCTTTGACTTTATTGGCAATACGAGACTTGGCTTCTGCAATCATCTTGGCGGCATCGTCAATAGACGGCCCCTTGCGATGCTCAACAATAGTACTAGCCATACCAGAGAGCTGTCCAGCCTTATCGGTCATAATACCAATAGTCAACGCCAATCGGTCTGGGGAGATGGCCTTGAGCTGGTCTGGGTCACGGCTCAGTTGTTCGGCCTTCTCAAACAAAAGGTCTGTGTACTCAGCCGCAGCAATAGCGTATCGCTTGGAGAACTCCTTGCGTTTTGACTCCAGCGTGTCGTTATGTCTCCATTCCAGCGCACGAACAGTCTCATGCGTTACCTTGCACTTCTTTGCGATAGCATTGATACGCCCACCCTGTGCCAGCATCCAGAGGATCTGTGCCGCCACATTCGGGTTGTAGTTCTCGATAGTGTTTCGAGGAAATTGCTTCGCCCTTTCCTTGACTTCAAGGAAGAACTCTTTCATTGCCTCTTTGCTATCAATCGCTGATAGGTCTTCGTCGCTCATTTGGTCTTCTTGCCGTTTTTAACCTTAACGGCTCCAGAGTGCAACTCTTTTTTGAGCTTATTCTGTTGCGTCGAGGAAAGCGGCGAGATCTTACTGAGCAGGTAGCGGACTTGCTTTTTGCTTTTTGTTTTCATTTCTTTTGTAGGATTCTAATGTCGCGCACAACCTCTGGTGTGGCAATGCCCTTCTTCATGAACATTTTAAGAACAGAATCTGGTTCTTGGTTCTTCTGCATCTGTTTAAAGATATATCTAGCCCTAGTCCCATCACTGGTGCTAAGTGCTTTTACCAGTTTATCTTTATCCCCAATATTTAACTTGTCATCAATAAGACGCTGTTTGTGATGACTTACCAATGACCTGCCCTTGTTTGGATCTTGCTTTGCAATCTCACGGATTCTAGCTTCAATCTCTTTTCTAGGGATGTTGCCAAACTCATCGTAGGTATCCGTGATGGTATCACGCTTAATTTTTGGAGCATCAAGAATCTCTCCATCAAGAGCGGCAAGCGCAATCTCGCTACCAAATCCATTGTCCTTTAGCATTGTCGCAATCTTCCCGTCGGTCAGTCCAATAGTACGAAGGTTTGCAACATGGCGATTTAACGCTTGAAGGTTGTCTCTGTATGATTGGTTGTTTTGATTATAGGCTTCATCAAATTCTTGTTGATTTATCCTTCCTTCTTCAACCTTATATCTTTCGGAGGATATATTGGAGCTGATAGCTTTAAGATTGTTCTTTAAATTCCTAGCCCTAAATCCAAACCCTTTATCTATATTTGTATCATTGAATCTAATCCCGGCAAGTTTTTGAACTGTTTGAGACACCGGCCTTGTTTGTGATTTTTTAGCGAAATCAACAAAATTAGGAGTAAATAAGTTATTTACTGCAAACTCTGCTTGTTCTTTTGTTTTTGCAATACCTTCTGGTAATGTACTTATTGGTCTGTCTGTATCGAAATTGTAATTGTTTGCAGCTTGGGAAAGCGTGTTCATTACGAACGATCCAGTGCCAGCAACATCCTCAGCTAATCCAGTTATCCCAAATTTAACAGCATCATTTATCGACCTTCCATTAAGTCCTGCTATAAACGGACCAATCAATTGTTGCTGCGGTACAACGTATGACAGGTTCATCCACCCAACTTCGCCAGTTTTTGGATTATCCTTGATGAATAATGGTTTTTTTTCAGCGTAATCTGGAAGAACTGTCTCACGATATGCTCGCTCCTTCTCGCGATCAACTCCAAGAAACTCCATTGTCTTCATGGCAGTTGCAGTGGTGGTAGCATAAACCATAACCATTGACGCAATTCTTTTGTAAGCTTCCGCTTGAATTGCTTTTTGATTTGGAACTACACCGAACTTCTTTGCCATCTCCTCGGCGTAAGAACCATCAAGCATATTCTTGATAAGCTTACCTTGGTGGTACTGGTTACGAATAAGTTCAAATGTAAATACCGCAAATTGATCTGCTGGAAGACCATTTTTAGAAAGTGTCTTTACACCATTGCTAACGAAGTCATAGTTCTGAGCCGTATTGTTTGTAAATCTTGCGGCTTCTTTTCTAACAAGTTCTGGAGATGCTCCTGGGAACTGCTTGAACAATTGAGACTCGTAGTTCTTTGCTGTAATGTATCTATTCTGAACATCAGCGAAGCTGTATGCCTTACCAACTGGATCAATTATCTTCTGTGCGAATCTGCCAATCTTTCCAGATTTCAATCCTGCTTGGATGTCGGAAAATGCCAACCCTTTAGGAAATACGCCAAGTTCTTTCCATGCCTTAAACTCGTCAATGTCAACATTAGACATCATCTTGGCTACCGGCTCATACTGAGCAGCGGCAAACTTCGCTCCTCGTCCAAACTTTTTGAATGGATTCATCCCCATCCCAGCCATATTCATTGGGCCGTAGATGTAGTTTGTTGCATATGAAGCTGGGTTAAATACGGTCTTCATTGCTTTAGACGCAGCCAAAGATGTTTGGTAGGCATCTACAAAAGTCCTTCCGACAAAGTCCATTGTCGCGTCATCTGATCCATTTGCGTACAAATGGTTGATTGCTGTCTGCAATTCTGGCGGCCCGTAAAGTTCTTCCTCTCCAATCCTTGCGTTGCCCCTGCGCAGTTTGATCGGCTGAAGACCCTCTACTCCTTCCCCAGCAAACTTTGCGATCCCCATATCCCTAAAGATGTTAGAGATCTGGTTGTCAGCTTTATCGTATGCCACAAGTCTAGACAGCTTTGACATTGTTTCGCTGATTTTCTCGCCTGGCGTTGTGTATTCCCCAAGATATTTTCTAAGAGCTGGGGATAAATCCTTCTTCTCTTTTAAGATTCCAGCGTTCTGTGAGTAGATCCAGTTGTGTAATTCATCTGGATTACTAGCTTTTTTAAGGTTAAGGTCAGCAATGTACTTTTCCGCCTCAGCTTTGTTCATCGGTGGCAAGTCGATCTCAGATCCGTAGTTTGGATTTTCAATCTCAAGCCTGTTTCCCTGTGCGTCAGTCTTGCGAATAAACTTACGCTCATCTATTCCAATGCGCGGTTGTGTGGTTAGATCATCAAGCAGTTCTTTGGTCGCTTCTTTTGACGGGAAGTAGTTAGCATCTCCGTAAAAAGCATACGATCTTGTTAGATAGTCACCTCTATTTTTGCTTTCTTCAATATACTTGACCAACATATCAGGCATCTTTCTCTGCCCATTGTAGTGCATTTCTAGAAGTCCATCTTGATACTCAGCGATGTACTTCCTAGCTTGAGACATGTCAGTGGACAAGGACTCTAGTTCCTTTGGCACTTTAGGTGCTTGACCAGTAATGTATTCCAACGCAAAATGCTGGACTGCGGCTGGATCTGAAGACTTTGCGATAGCATCATTTACCCTTGATCCAAGCAAACCACCAATCTCGCGACCAGCCGATGCGATGTTAGCCGCATCGCGCATTGCTTGAGCAGCCTGTTGTCCGACAACTTTAGTTGGCGCAATGTTAGCCTTAGCGGTCTGGCCAAGAGTTCCAATAAATAGCTTTAAGTCATCTTTGGTTAAGAAGTCTTTTTCGTCGACTCCTGCAAAAATAGCATCAACATAAGCGTTTGCATATTGATCTCCACTATTGACTAAATCGTTAAATTCTTTTGGAGATTTTCCAGAGATTCTTTTTAGAATTGGAATCACTTTCTCTTGAGATAACCCAAGTCCAGCACCAAACGCTAAACCAATAGCTGACGCTTTTGCTAGTTTAGCCGCATCTGGAATTTCACCAGTTTCTTGAATTTCTTCAGCGGCGGTTGCAATTGGAGCAGAGACAGCACCAACAATGGCGGTGGTTGCTATTGGTTTTTTTGCTAAAACCTCAGATGCCTTCACTAACATCTTCGGCCCTTTTGTTAGCTTTGTCCCAGGGATAACATTGAGAACCGCATCAGCCGCAACTCTCCACCAGTTGGTTGAATCTCTTCCTTCAATCTTTTGTGCGGCAATACTACCAAGCGCACCGCCAGTAAGTGCGCCACCAACATATCCAACTCCAGCTCCAAATGGGCCGCCAACAGCAGCTCCACCAAGAGTTCCGGATAATTTCGCGGATTCAGCAATACCAATTTCTGCGCCCATACCCATCGCCACTTTACCCAACGATGGCTCGTTTTCTGGATCTTTCTCTGCCTCTTTAACCCTAGACTCAAGCTCTTTATTTACGGACTCTTGAGTGCGCTCTGCCGTAACAGGGATTGAAACACCGCCACCGCCGGGGATGCCAACAACAACAGTTGGCTGGATACCTTGCGCTTCTTTGTTAAGATTCTCCGCGACTTGATCGTTTTGTTTTTCTTGAGTAAGCCACTCTTCTGGAGATAATGATTGTTTTTCAGCAGACTCCCTTGCCAACCATTCTTCTGGTGACAATGCTTGATTCTTTTCTTTCTCCTGCTTCAACCATTCTTCTGGACTCATTTTGATTTGTCTTTATTTTTTCCTAGAGACTCAAGGTAGCGACTCCATTGATCGTCAGTAAATCCTTCTGGTCTTTTATATGTTTTCCCATCAACCTCAATAGAAGGTGGAAGTTTTACTTCTTGTTTGGTTTCTGTAGCTTGTTGTTCTAGTCCTACTGATTCTGGTTGGGAAATGAAATACTCTCCAACATTTTCTGGAGTAATTCTAGCACCGCCATAAAATGGGTCTTGGAATTGTAGTGCTTGCATTACAGCTGCCGCTCCAGCCCTGTCTCCAGATTGAATCAACTTATTTGCTTGTTGAATCATTTGAAGGGCTTCTTGCGCTCTACTTGGCTTTTCCTTAACAGCTTGAGCATAAACCTCTGGACGCGCTTCAACGCCCTCAACTGGAGCGACCTCGTAAGTTTGTCCAAGCGCAACTGGAGCTTGAGAAACAAATGGAATACCCATCGCCTCGGTTTCAGCCTTAGTCTCCTTCTGGTACATCGAGTTGAATACATCAGAGTTTATCGCTCCTTTGCTTACTGGTTGTCCACCAATGTATCTAATTCCAGACTGATCTCCTATTTGAACTTGAACCCCATCTCTAAGATCTACAGTTTTCTTTGTTTCATTAGTTTGAGTCTTCAATGCGTTATCAATGAATGTAGAAATCTCTCCAAGTTGTTG
>Ga0129336_10000597_pt1 | contig 21328 bp, 13 predicted proteins | sample CPB6_02_DNA_FD_96878 | JGI IMG/M metagenome (GOLD analysis project Ga0129336, IMG submission 96878) | Freshwater to marine salinity gradient microbial communities from Chesapeake Bay, USA - CPBay_Sum_0.6_0.2_DNA | ecosystem: Environmental > Aquatic > Marine > Coastal | place: USA: Chesapeake... | reverse complement strand
TTGAGTGTTTCTATTTCAGGATGTGACAATTCAGGTTTGCCCAAAAAAAAGCTTACCCTTCCGAATGCCACATAATCAATTCCGACATGCAATATTTTTTGTACCCAGTTGATACCCTGAAACCAAGTCAGTTCAATCATACCAGATCCATCTCTCAAATACGCCACCAGTCTGCGAGACCTCTTTTCACCTATGACTTCCATGGAAACCAATCTGCCCCTCACTTGAACAAAATCCATGGAAGGAACAACCGCAGCGATGGGAGAAATTTTTGTCTTATCAATATGCTTGAATGGAAAATAATACAACAAATCTTCAAAAGTGAAAATCTGCAACTCCTTCTTCAACATGTCGGCTCTCAATGGACCAACACCTTTCAGATATTCAATTGGATTGGACAATATGGATGTTTTGGAGGCTATTTTTTTATTTTCAAAATTAAATCAATATCCTTTTGATTCGTTTGAAATAAATTTGCAGGATGAACAATATTATTTGGACCCTGAAGGCGTTTGCAGAGCTGAACCCATTTGAATTGTATCAAATTTTAAGGCTTAGAAGTGAGGTTTTTGTGGTTGAGCAAAACTGTATATTTCTTGATGCGGATGATCTGGATGCCCAATCGCTCCACCTGCAAGGAAGATCAGATGGAGAGCTTATCGCATATGTGAGAATCCTCCCCCCCGGGCTTTGCTATGATGAACCATCTATTGGCAGGGTTGTAACTTCCCCTCCATCAAGGGGCACTGGTGCTGGAAAAGCCCTGATGAAAAAAGCGATTGAAGAAACAACAGCTATCTACCCTAATAAATCCATTAAAATTGGAGCCCAGTTATATTTAAAAAAATTTTATGAGGGCTTTGGATTTGAACAATGCAGCGATATGTATATGGAGGATGGTATTGAGCACATCAAAATGCTCAGGAAATAATTCTATTTCAAAAAGATTGTTGCCGCTTCTCTCCAATGGTGGATGCGATCGTATCCTTCAATTTCTCTGTTGTGAAATGCAGTATATAAGTATTTTTTACCCGGAAAATGCACCAGGTTTCGAACATGGTCATCTATCATGTAATCACCATGAATCATTCGCTTGTCTCCACACAATACCAGCTGCCGCCAGGTAAAAAAAGGAAAGTGCTCCAAGAGCCAATCGTGCTTATCCTTCAATGAGTTAGGAAACTCGACTGCGGCTGAAACGATGAATATTTCATAGCGTTTGTTCATCTCCTTTAAGACATCTTGGGCATCATCCATCACAGAAAGATTGCGAAAAAAACCTTCGCTGTATAAACGCTCCAATACCAGTTGTCTGTGTTGCTCCGGAAATCCCCTGACCCATGAACCTTCTTTCATCTGATCATAATCCACCTTCAACCCATGTTTTTCTTCATACCATGCAACCATATCCCCCATTGGATCTGCGATGACCTCGTCCATGTCAATGATGATTCTTTCCATTTAAGACAATTCAGGCTTTAAATATATAGAAGTATAACTGGACTTTATTTTCAACAATCCTTCGGGATTGCCCTGATAGAGTAGTTCACCACCGCCCTGCCCGCCTTCTGGACCCAGGTCGATGATGTAATCAGCCATTTTGATAACATCCATATTGTGTTCAATCACCAATACCGTATTGCCACGATTAACCAGTTTATTCAATACATTCAACAGCAATTGAATATCTTGAAAATGCAAGCCCGTCGTTGGTTCATCGAGAATATAAAATGTTTTCCCGGTATCCTTCTTCGCCAATTCCGTCGACAATTTCACACGTTGCGCTTCTCCCCCGCTGAGGGTGACGGCAGATTGTCCGAGGGTTATATATCCCAATCCAACTTCCTGCAGCACTTTTATTTTTCTGTATAAATAGGGAATATGCTGAAAAAATTCTACCGCTTCACTCACCGTCATATCCAGTACATCGCTGATGGATTTTCCTTTGTATCTTATTTCAAGCGTTTCACGGTTGTACCTCTTTCCATTGCATTTTTCACAATGCACATATACATCAGGTAGAAAATTCATCTCAATCACTCTCAATCCACCTCCTTCACACACATCACAACGTCCAGCTTTTACGTTGAATGAAAATCTCCCTGCGTTATAGCCCCTGATTTTCGCCTCGGGCACTGCTGCATACAGTTGTCTGATATCTGTAAAGAAATTACAATAGGTGGCTGGATTGCTTCGCGGGGTTCTTCCAATGGGGGATTGATCGATCTCAATTACCTTATCAATATATTCCAAACCGACGATTTTTTTATACGGCAGGGAGTCCATATTGCTGTCGTAGCAATGTTTGCTGAGAATGGGATACAATGTTTCGTTGATCAACGTTGACTTTCCGCTTCCGCTTACACCCGTCACCAAAACAAATGACCCCAACGGGATACTGACATCAATATTTTTTAAGTTATTGCCTGATGCTCCTTTTAACAATAAATGATTCCCATTGCCTGTTCGCCTTTCTGTAGGGAGTTCAATTCGTTTTTTATTGTTGAGATAGAGGGCAGTTTCTGATGCTGATTTACATACTTGGGCGGGTGTTCCCGCTGCAACAATCTTTCCACCATGAATACCAGCCTTGGGACCAACATCGATAAGATGATCAGCTGCAAGCATGATGTCTTTGTCATGTTCCACCACCAAGACACTGTTGCCGATGTCACGTAAATTTTGAAGCGCCTGTATCAATTGCTGATTGTCGCGTTGATGCAATCCGATGGAAGGTTCATCCAATACATATGTAATGCCCTGCAGTTGAGAACCAATTTGGGTTGCCAGTCTGATGCGCTGAGATTCTCCTCCGCTCAAGGTGCGGGTTGGTCGATCGAGTGACAGATAACCCAATCCAACATTCAGCAAGAAGCCTAGCCTGTCTCTGATCTCCTTTAAAATATCCTTTGCAATCAACTGTTGTTTGCCGGATAGCCTTTTTTCAATCTGGTCAAACCAATTGTACAATACTTGCAGATTGAGTGAAGAAAGTGCTGCAATGTTTTTACCATCCACTTTAAAAAATAAACTTTCCTTTTTAAGTCTTGCCCCATCGCAGGCTGTACAAGTTTTCAGCATCATAAACCTCTCTGCCCATTCCCGAATCCCATCGCTTGAACTCTCTGTAAACCATCTCAATATCATTGAAGCAACTCCCTCAAAAGATGCCTTGTTTTCATTTTCTGACAACGCTTCTTCTACTCCATCTTCGTTGCCATATAGGATGAGATTCAAGATATTCGATGAAAGTTTTTGAATCGGAGTCTTTAAGCTGAATTTGTATTTCTTCGAAAGCTGTTCAATGATTTTATAAAAGTATGCATCTCTTGCTTCGCCGAGCGGGACAATGCCCCCGTCTGCGATGGAAATTGATCTGTCTGGAATGACGGCTTCAAGATGAATGGCATGCTGTTGCCCGAGCCCTTTGCAAGCGGGACAAGCACCATAAGGCGAATTGAAAGAAAAAGAATTGGGAGAGGGCTCCTCGTATGAAATTCCTGTTTCCGCACACATTAGTTTTTTGCTGTACTGAATCAACTTATCAGGTTCATGAACCAAAGCAAAAACAAGTCCCTTGCCGATTTGGAGAGATTGCTGAATACTCTGCAGCATGCGCAGTCTCATTTCACTGTTCACAACCAACCTGTCAACCACAATTTCAATATCATGAATCTTGTACCTGTCAACCTGTAACTTGGGCACCAAGTCTTTCAGCTCTCCATCAATTCTTACTTTGACAAATCCTTTCTTCCTGGTTTCCTCAAACAATTCTCTGTAATGTCCTTTCCTCCCTCGTACTACAGGAGCAAGGATGGTAATTTTTTTGTTGGGATATTTCTTATAAATGTCTGCAATGATTTCTTCATCGGTAAACTTCACCATTTTTTTCCCCGTTTCATATGAGTATGCTTCACTGGCCCTTGCAAAAAGCAAACGCATGAAATCATATACTTCGGTTACAGTTCCTACTGTAGATCTTGGATTTCTGTTGGTCGTTTTTTGTTCAATGGATATGACCGGTGAGAGTCCGCTGATTTTATCAACATCCGGTCGCTCCATTTCTCCCATGAACTGTCGCGCATAAGTGCCGAAGGTTTCCATGTATCTCCTATGGCCCTCAGCATAAATCGTATCAAACGCAAGCGATGATTTTCCACTTCCACTGATGCCGGTGATAACAACAAGTTTATTCTTGGGGATGGATATATCAATATTCTTCAGGTTATGGGCCCTGGCGCCTATGACTTCTATTTGGTCTGGTTCTGACATGGAATCAATTGAATCAATGAATCAACAGGCAAATGTGGCGAATGTTTTATGATTTATAAAAATTATATACACGCCTGATATATGCCAATACCGGCTTTGTAAAGTCCCAAAAAAACCTTATATTTGTACCAGTTCTTTTATTTTCTTATCCAGAAAGGCAGAGGGAATGGCCCTATGAAGCCTTGACAACCTGTTACTTAAGTAATAAGGTGTCAAATCCAACTCCGTACGCGGAGGCAGATAAGTCAGATTTTTCTCTAGACAAGATCTCATCCATCATAGTGAAAACCCATCTGACTTCAGATGGGTTTTTTTTTGCACCTGGTTGAAGAAAAACAAAAACATGAACAAGCAGACACAGACATACCATTACCAGGGAACACTTGAGTTGGAATCAGGAAAAAGCATCAGAGATTTTAACTTGGCCTATACCGCATTGGGCAAACTTTCCGAAAAAAAAGACAACGCAGTGTGGATTTTTCATGGTATGACAGCCAATAGCGATCCTTCCGAATGGTGGCCCGGCATGGTAGGAGATGGTAAATTTTTTGATCCAGCACGATTTTATATCATTTGTGTCAACATGCCTGGCAGTTGTTATGGCAGTGTGGGGCCCCTCTCTGTCAACCCAGAAACGGGTCAGCCGTATCTGCATCGATTCCCTTTCTTCAGTTCACTCGACATGGCTTGTGCATTTGATGCACTGAGAAAACACCTCCAGATTCAAAAAATTTTCATGGGAATAGGTGCTTCAATGGGAGGACAACAATTATTATCATGGGCAACTGAACAACCAGATTTATTTGAACATATTGTACCAATTGCGACCAATGCTTTTCATTCACCTTGGGGCAAGGCTTTCAATGCATCACAAAGAATGTGCATTGAGAATGACCATAGCTGGCAAACAGATACAAAAGATGCAGGAATGGCAGGCATGAAGATTGCACGATCTATCGCATTGCTAAGTTACAGGCATTATGAAGCATATGATGCCACACAACGAGATCTTGATTGTGCAATTGAGCATACCAGAAGCGAGTCATACCAACGGTACCAGGGAGAAAAATTAGCGAAAAGATTCAACGCCATCAGTTATCATGCATTGACAAAAAGCATGGACAGTCACCATTTGGGACGAGGTGCGGTCCAAGCTGAAAGCAAATTGGCAAGAATCAAATCCAACACGTTGATCATTGGCATTTCAAGCGACTTGTTGTTCCCGGTGATTGAACAGCAATTTCTTGCTGCACACATTCCAAATGCAACACTTTCCATCATTGATTCTATTTATGGACATGATGGTTTTTTACTAGAAAATGAAAAAATTACAGAATTATTAAACAACTTAATATCGAAATAAGATGGGCTCAGAAAAAACACTGGTAATTGGCATGTTCGGCTTCGGCGTAGTGGGTGAAGGTTTGTATAAAATTTTAAAACAAACCCCCTCTCTCAAAGCAAGTATAAAAAGGGTTTGTATTAAGAATACGCATAAAAAAAGAAATGCGCCTGCTGCCTTGTTTACTTCGGAAAAAAATGATTTACTCTTGGATCCTGAAATCAATGTAATCGTAGAAGTAATCAATGACAGCGTAGCTGGTTATGAAATTGTAACCACAGCACTTAAAAACGGAAAAGATGTAGTGAGCGCAAGCAAGAAAATGCTTTCAGAGCATTTAGGGGAGTTGATTGAACTACAGCAATCAACAGGAAAATCTTTGTTGTACGAAGCATCTGCCTGTGCATCTATCCCGGTGATCAGAAATCTGGAGGAATACTACGACAACGACCTGCTGCATTCCATTAAAGCCATTGTCAACGGATCCACCAATTTTATTCTGACGAAAATGTTTGAAGAGCATCTTGCTTTCAAAGAGGCGTTGCTGCTCGCTCAGCAATTGGGATTTGCAGAATCTGATCCTACGTTGGATATCGAAGGATTTGACGCAGCCAATAAATGGGTGCTGCTGCTGGCACATAGCTATGGCATCAACACCAATATAAAGGACATGCTTTTCAATGGCATCACCCAAATCAATGAAATAGATGCAAAAGTCGCACAATCAAAAAATCAATCCATCAAATTAGTTGCCCAAGCCCAAAAGCTAAACAACGGCAAAGTGGCAAGTTTCTTGCTTCCACAATTTATTGATGCAAGCGAGCACTTGTACTTTGTAAAAAATGAATACAATGGAGTTGTTATTGAAAGTGGATTTGCAGATAAACAATTTTTTTATGGTAAGGGTGCAGGGAGTTTCCCAACTGGATCTGCAGTATTGAGTGATATTGCCGCGCTGAGATATGGGTATAAATACGAATACAAAAAATTGAATCAATCGATCAAAGCTGTCCTGAGCAACGAATTTCATTTAAGAGTCTATGTGAGCTTTGAAAATATTGAACTCATTCCGAAAAACGAATTCATTCAAATAGAAGAATGGCATGCTGGAAATGAGAGAAGTTATCTCATCGGAACGATTCCCTTTGATGCATTGTTGCACAAAAGCTGGTGGAAATCTAATAATACCTCCCTCATACTCATGCCGCAATGCATTGTTGAAAATGCCCAGGTCAATGACCTGAAGAAAATGAGTCTCTCGTTGGCAGGATTGGAAGCTTAGCGAGCTCCCTGGAAACGATACGTACCAGAACCCACTTCAAAAACAGCGTACCCAGATTCTGAACGCAAGAATTTGAGGCCTGGTTCATTGAATTCTCTTTTTCCATTGAGGCTCACATTCTTATCTGAGGGAAAATAAATAACAGCAGTTGTATTTGCTGGCACCGTTGTTTCCATTGCAATACCAGCCGTATCTATTTTCCAGCTGCTGCTGATTCTTCCGTAATAGGTATCCAAATAGGCACCAGCTGTTTTCAAACTGTCAACGACATAAGGCTTGATTAATATTTTCTTGTATCCAACACTGCCCTCTTGATTGTCAATACCCACTACGCTCCTGTACATCCAATCTCCAATGGCACCATATGCATAGTGATTGAAAGAATTCATACTTGCTGGCTCGAAGGTGCTGTCTGGATGCATGCCGCCCCATCTCTCCCAAATAGTGGTGGCCCCCATTTTTACAGGATAGAGCCATGAAGGAAAAGTTTTCTGCATCAGCAACTGATATGCAATATCGGACCTGCCGTTTTTTGTCAAAACTTCACATAAATAAGGTGTGCCCAAAAATCCAGTAGACAAATGCGTATTATAGGATTGAATGTTGTCGACTAATTTTTCAACGGCAGATTTGCGCAATTGTTCTGGCAACATATCAAATTGAAGTGCCAAAACATAAGCAGTTTGTGTACCTGAAACCAACCTGCCGGTTGAAGTCATGTATTCTTTCACGTAAGCCTCTTTAACTTTTTTCAATCGCTCACTGTAAAATGCAACATCTTCTTTTTTCTCAAGCACATTGGCTGCTTGGATGAGCAACTGCAACGAATGAGCATAAAAACATTGTGCAATCATGTATTTGTCTGTAACAGCAGCCCGGCCATCATTGTCATCAAAGGGCCTGTAAAACAACCAATCTCCAAAATGAAATCCCTTGTTCCATAAATCGGCATTGGCATTTTTCTCCATATATCCCACCCAGGCTTTCATGGAGGAATATTGTGTTTGAAGGACTTTCTTGTCTCCGTATACCAGGTATATGTTCCAGGGAATGATGGTGGCAACATCAGCCCATCCGGTAGATCCTGCTGCTCCTGCGCCCAATACATTGGGTATCACAAATGGCACACTTCCATTTTCAAGTTGATCTGCTTCAACATCTTTCAACCACTTATTAAAAAAATTGTGCACATTGAAATTGAAAGCAGCCGTTCTTGAAAATACCTGTGCATCTCCTGTCCATCCCAGTCTCTCATCGCGCTGGGGGCAATCTGTTGGCACATCAAGAAAATTACCCTTTTGTCCCCATTGAATATTTTTTTGCAGTTGATTGATAAGCGGATCTGAACTTATAAAATCACCAGAAGGCTTCATATTGGAGTGAAGCACCATTGCTGTAAAATTTTCAGGCTTCAGCTCGCCATTGTAACCTTCAACTTTTATATACCTGAATCCAAAAAATGTAAAATGCGGCTCAAAAACTTCAATGCCATTTCCAGCCAATACATATTTAGCAGTGGTCCTGGCTGACCTCATATTGTCGATGTAAAAATTCCCAAATTTATCCAACACCTCTGCATGCTTTATTTCAACAGCATCTCCGGCCTTTCCGCTCACCTTCATCTTTACCCAGCCTACCAAATTCTGCCCAAAGTCCAAAACCTTCTCGCCTTTGGGTGTAGTCAGCACCTTTACTGGTTGGATGCTTTCCTGCAAGGCAATGGGCTCATTCTCGGTCGCGATCAAATGCTTGTATCCAGCTTGCAAAATTTTTACCGCATTCCATTTTGAAGCATCATAATCAGCCAAATTCCATCCCTGCTGTTTTTTGCGGGCATCGATTTCTTCACCATGATAAATTTCATTGGACAATATTTCACCGTATGATGATTTCCAATTTTCATCTGTAATAAAATAGTCCCTGCTACCGTCTTTGTATACTACATTGATTTGCATCAAAAGCCCGAGCTCTTTCCCATAGATGTCAACATTATTGGTCCATCCCAGTGTACCTCTGAACCAACCATTTCCCAATATGGCCGCCAAGGAATTCTTCCCTTTTTTCAACATGGAGGCAACATCATAAACCTGATATTGCAATCGCTTTTTATAACTGGTCCAACCAGGAGTCAAATAAGCATTTCCAACTTTCTTTCCGTTGATGGATGCTTCATACATACCCTGAGATGTGATATAGGCAGTTGCTTGAACAATCTCTTTGCTGATACTGATGTCATTTCTAAAATACTGTGCAGGTCGATTTTTTTTATCCTCTTCAAACCCGATACCGATCCACTTTGCTTTCCATGAAATGGAATCAAAAAAGGCAGTGTGAAATGTAGATGGACTTGACCAGGGGGATATATTTCCATGATTGTCCCATATACGAACCTGCCAATGGTATTTGGTATCAGGTTCCAGTATCTGTCCACCGTATGAAACAAAAACTGATTGATCAGATGTAACCTTCCCTGTGCTCCATACTTTTCTTTTAGCTTTGCTTACAACAACTTCATAGGCGATTTGCATGGTGGAAGATTGCGTTGATGAGATCTTCCAGGTGAAGCGTGGATCTGCAACATTGATTCCAATTGGATTTTGCAAGTTTTCACAAAGTGTTTCAGTAACAACTGTTTGAGAAACAAGGTGCAGATATGCAATCACCAAACACAGGCAAGCAACTATTTTTTTCATATTCAAGCATTGACCAATTAAGAAATTATCGGGGTAAGATGACGTTTGAAACTCCCATATCACGACACATTTGATTGTAACCCGTCACTTCGTTCGCCAACAAAGCTTTCATTTGTTTTTCGTACACCAACCATTCTGCATGCAAATCAGCATAGCGTTTTTCTTGCCCAGCTGTAACATATGGCACTGTTGCGCTCAATTCGCCATGTACAAAAATAATATTGGCACTGAGCTTGTTTACAAAATTGATGATGTCGTCATATGATTGCGCTTTGGGCTGTATCAATTTCTCTTCCCATTGCTTTATTTTTTCAATCAACGCCTTTCCCTTATTTACCAACTCTTTCTTGGTTTCATCATGCTGAATCAATTTATTGAGGGCTCCGATTTGCTTAGAGAGTGCATTCATTTGATTGACAGCAACATGGATATCTACCATGTCCTTTTCAAGCTTTTTCAACAATTCATCCTGCACTGCATAATCTTTGCTTGAATATTGAAGCCTCGGATCCTGACTCAACTTCAAGGAAGCCGTCTGTTCAATTCCATCTGCTGTCAAAACAATAGTATAATCGCCTGGCGTGATTTTACCACCACTGTAATTTCCCTCTATGTATACATTGTCAATGGTAGGCATGTTGGGACGACGCAAATTCCAAACAAATCTGTTCAATCCTTTTTTTACACTCAACACAGGCTCTTCTTTTAAACTGTTGTTGGTGGAAGGAACTTCGACCGATTTATTGCTGAAAGAGCGGATCACATTTCCTTGGGCATCTTTCACTTGCATTGTAAGCAATTGGGTGCTGTCTTTTGGAAGATGGTAATATATTACCGCGCCAGTGGCTGGATTGGCTGAGGTTGTATTGGGAAACCTGGTAGTATCATCATCGTTTCTGTCAAAAATGCTGTATCCGGATATTCTGTATGTCTCATTTACAGGCATCAACTTGACATTGCTTTGATTGTCAAATCCTCTTAGAGGCTGCAACTCATCCAAGATCCAAAATGCTCTTCCCTGTGTAGAGGCAATCAAATTATTCTGATGAATTTTTAAATCCGTGATGGGAGTAACGGGAAGATTTCTTTGAAATTTATTCCATGAATTGCCACCGTCATATGAAATGAACAATCCAATTTCAGTCCCAGCAAACAACATGTTCTTTCTTACATTATCCTCTCTTACTACTCTCACACAAGCACCATAAGGCAACCCTTTAACAATTTTGGTCCAGGTCTTGCCATAATCGGTTGATTTAAATGCAAACGGTGTAAAATCATTGAACTTGTACTTTGTTGCGGCGATATAAAGAGTTGCGGGATCATGTGGGGAAACTTCTATTGCATTGATCAATGCTTCACCTAGATCTGGAGGAGTGATGTTGGTCCAGTTTTTTCCATCATCTTTTGTAACATATACCAATCCGTCGTCACTGCCTGTATACATGACACCTTTCTCTTTATCCGATTCCATGAAATAAGCAATCGTGCAATAATTTTCACCACCTGCGCCTTCATTCGTATAAGGATATCCGCTGATGCCCATTTTGGTTGTATCGTGGGTGGTCAGATCGGGAGATATCACCTCCCATGATTTACCCATGTCTCTTGTTCTGAAAAGTCTGTTGCCTGCGTGGTAGTACACATTTTTTTCATGCTTTGAGTATGCAATGGGTGCATTCCAATTGAATCGATACGTCATGTCCTTTGGCTGCATAGCCTGGTATTGCATAGGGTATACCATTACACCAACACCCTCACCTGTTTGCGTATCCAATAATTCAATGGTGCCCTGATAGCTTCCCCCCATTACATATCGTGGGTTGTTTGGATCGAATCCCAGGAATGCGGATTCGCCGCCTGCAGAATAAGTCCATTGCCTTTCACCAATGGATCCACTCTGTGTATTCCTGCTGGCAATTTTTACGGAAGTATTGTCCTGTTGACCTGCATAGATATTATAAGGAAATAAATTATCGACATTGATGCGGTAGAACTGGGCAGTTGGCTGATTGTTCTGAGAAGTCCAAACATTGCCGCCATTGAATGTGACAGCAGCCCCTCCGTCATTGGAAATAACCATGTTCTGATTGTTCTTTGGATTTATCCACAATTGATGATAATCTCCGTGTGTTCCTCGGATATTGGTCCATGACTTTCCACCATCGGTCGACTTGAGTCCAGCCGCTCCAAGAACATACACCGTATTTTCATTTTGTGGATCAGCGAATACTTCAATATAATACCATGCACGTGAAACCAATCGATGGTCTTTGCTGATTCGAGTCCAGTTCATACCGGCATCATTGGAAACAAACAATCCGCCTTGCTCTTTCTCGGTATCGCTTTCAATCAAAGCATATACTTTGTCAGCATTTGCCTGAGAAACTGAAATGGCCATCTTGCCCAATTCTTTTGGCAATCCGTTTTGAATTTTTGTCCATGTTTCACCGCCATCTGTGCTCTTGTACAATCCACTTCCCTTGCCACCGCTCTGCATGGCCCAAGGCAAACGCCTGTGATCCCACATCGCGGCATATAGTATGCGTGGATTGTTCATGTCCATGCTCAGATCAACACATCCAGAATTTTCATCTACATACAAAACATTTCTCCATGTTTTTCCTCCGTCCTCTGATTTATAAATACCTCTTTCTTTTGATGAACCATGCAATGCACCCTGGGCGCCTATATAAACGATATCTGGATTGTTTGGATGTATGCGGATATTTGAAATATGCCTTGTCAATTCCAATCCTAGATGCTTCCATGTTTTTCCTGCATCGGTCGACTTGTATACGCCATCACCATAGGAAGTCATTACCCCTCTGGGTGCATGTTCTCCCATTCCAACAAAGACCACATTGGGGTCAGAATCAGCGACTGCAACGGCTCCCACTGAACCTGTATTGAAAAAACCATCTGAAATATTCTTCCATGTTTGTCCGGCATCCTCCGTTTTCCAAACTCCTCCTCCCGTTGTGCCCATATAATAAGTCAATGGATCGCCTTTGATGCCTGAAGAGGTGACTGAACGGCCTCCGCGGGTGGGTCCTATATTTCTCCAATAAACGGGTTGAAAATATTCTTCCAAATTGATACTTGGAGTTGCTGGCAAAGAACTCTTATCAAGAGACTTTTTCTGTGCAAAAACAGGTAGGCCTATAGATACAGAGAGAAAAAGACATCCTAAGATGCGGACGATGAAATGTAACATGATTTAGATTTTTGGATAACTAAGATAAGTATTTGAAGTATCGGTTGAATCATCAGTACCTAAAAAAAGGATTCATATAGAATCTGCTTCCATCTTCAATTACAAACTCAACCCTCATATACGTATCGGAAGGAGTAAATTGATAGCTGATGGCATTCTTCATGCGTTCCATTCCCAAACACTTTCCGTTGTTTCCAATCAATTGAATGGTATCAATGGCCTTTGAAAATTGAATATGGACGGTTTCATTGAGGACTTTAACAGATAGCAGCAATTTTTTAGCTGATTCAATTTTTCTTTTTTTCGCTGCCAAATCATCTGCAGCAACTTTTGGAGCCCATACAGATATATGAGATCCTAATTTCAGCGCATTGTACAATCCCTCTGCCTCTGAGGCCGATCCGTATACGATGGTATAGAACCTGCTGATCAAACTGTTCTTCAACACATTGTGTACATCGTCGTTTGCAATTCCAAAAACTGCTCGTCCGCTAGACAATGCCGCATCCCAATGTGGCAGCGACTGAGCCTGGGGATTCAAGATTTCAATCAGGTCGTAGTTGTATAATTTTTTCATCTCATCCACTTGATAGCCATTTAACATGTTTGGATGATTCAAAACAATCAATGCGTGGGGATCTTGCGCAATTTTATTGATGATGAATTGTTTGTTATCGAGGGTCTGAGGGAAAATGAAATCCTTCCATGCAACAGATGTTGCACCCATCACAAGCTGATGGGTTTTTCTAAGATTGATGCCATGTTCATATACAGGCACATAATTGATGGCGCGATGGTTGAATGTATCGATGTTGAAATACTGCGATACCCCATGGAATGCATATCCCATGCTGTCGTAACGCCTCCATATATCCTGCGCGCTGCCTTTGCCATTGGTCAATCCGCCCCATGCCTTTGCATGCGCATGAAAATTGGCAACGACTGCATCACTGGTGTCGAGTTGAGCGTATGGATTGTAAATACTCTTCCCAGAAAAGACCGTTGCAGGAGGAAATACAGCCTTTGTATAAAAGACATATTGATCCAGCAACAGGTATAGAATCAGCAGCAACGGAATAAAATACAATAACCTGTATCTTCTTTTCATGAAATGCTAAAATGTTTACCTGTCATCAATCATCATCTCCATCGCCCTCACTCAATTTGAGAAATGCTGCACGCTTAGGACCCGGGAAGGGGATGTTGCCTTTGATGGCATGCCAGAGCACTTTGTTGAATTCAATATCATTGTTGGCGTCTTCTTTCGCAAAATTGAATTTTTCAGATTTTTTCTGCCACTCATTGATGGCAGTGTTGCGCTGGTTCATGTCAACATCCGGAATGATTGCCTTGAAATCAAATGGTTTTGCTACTTTGTCAAAACATCTCCACATGGGCGTTGCAGCTGCATCATATTGTGTCATAGGACCCATCCCCAAAATCAATTCCATGGTGCGCAACATGGAAGATGTTGTGTATGGTGTATGATCAACAAATCCACGCTTTACAAAACCACCGGCAATATAAGCAGTGCTTCTGTGTGCATCCACATGGTCTGCGCCATTTTGCGCATCATCTTCCAAAATAAATACGGCCGTCTCATTCCAAATAGGACTTTTCGACAAGGCCTCTACAAACATGCCGACTGCCAAATCATTGTCTGCAACATGTGCATAAGGAGTGGGCCTTCCCAATTTGATGCCCTCTGTATGATCATTCCCAAATCTGACAGTATTAAATTGTGGAACCGTCCCTTTTGCAAGCAATGAATCAAAATCTCTTTTCCAAATTCTGAATCGCGTTGTATCTGCAATATTCATATTGTACTCTGGAAAGCTGGGACAAAAATGATTGTTTAACACAGAAATTGTTGGCTTGTTGAACGACATGAACTCTCCGTAGGTTCTGAAGCTGACGCCATACCTGTTGCAATTGTTCCAAATGAATCCAGCTTTGTTGTTGGCGATCTCTCTTTCACCTTCTCCACCATAGGTACCGCCTCTTCCGCCATAGCTGGTGGGCCAAGTTTTTTCCAAATAATCATTCGCGAGTGCCCCCATGCTCCAATTGTGCCCATCTGCACTTACTTCAGCATCCACATAAAAATTATCCAACAATACAAATTGATCAACCAGCGCATGCTGATTGGGAGTATATTTTCTGCCAAACAAAACAAGTGAAGTATCGCCGTTTCCCTTCTCTACATCGCCCAAAATTTGATCGTATGTTCTATTTTCCTTGATGACGTAAAAAACATATTTGATGGGTGACTTATCACCTGGTTTCATGGGAATAGGATTGCCTTCGTCTGCTATGCCTGCATTTGCACTTTTTTGAGGTGAGTACGCTGCATTTTCATAGACGCGACGGGTATATTGATCCAACAAAATAGGATTGGGTACATCGATGATGCTCATCGAACCTTTAAAGAGTCCACCAATGTATTCAACCTGAGATCCATCCTTGACCTCAAATCCATGGTGAATCACATCTTCTCTTTTTCTCAACGGTGATGGGCCAAATGGATTGGCTTTGGAAGTCATTCCCTTGCCATTCGCTACCCAAATTTTTCCATTGACGAATCGAACAGAAGTAGGATACCAACCTACCGGAATAAACCCCTTTGGTTTGCTGTTACCCGGAACTGCAACATCGAATATGGCAAGGCAATTGTTATCAGCATTGGCAATGTACAGTCTCTTTGTTACGGGATCCAACGCGATGCTATTGGTAGTTGAACCGCTTGGTGAATTGGGATACAATGCAGCATCTAAGGTTTCAATCACAACTTTTTTGGAAAGATCAATGATGGATACTGAATTGTCATTGGCATTGCATACATAAAGATATTTTGCATCATTTGTAAGCAACATTTCGTTTGGATTATCTCCAACTCCTATAGGTTGTTTCCATTGCTTTGATTTGGTATCAAATATCAAGACTTTGTCACATCCCCAACAGGTGATATACAATTCATTGGTCTTTGGAGAAAACTTACAATCATACGCCTCCGCATCCAGTCCATATTTATGGACAACTTGCTTTGTACGCAGATCTACGACATACAACATTTTGTCCTCCTTGGTAACAACATACATCATGTTATTTGATTCATCGAGGGCAAGCCCTGCTGGCCCGACGCGCACAGGCCATGGACGATCCAGTGAGATGCTGTCAATTCGTTTCAGCTTTTGATTGCTGATCTCATATTTTAATATTCTATTGTCATGACCACCAGAAACGTAAAGATATTTTTCATCAGAAGTGAACGTGATGCCATACCATGACTTTTCAATTTCAACCTGATCAATAACTTTTTCCGATTGCACATCAATTAATTGGATGGTCTGTACGCTTTGTCCATTGTTGGTTACAGCCATGAATTTATTGGACTTGCTCACTGCCATATTCAATGGAAGATCTCCAAGATCAAATGATCTTCCGACAGGACTGATTTTCCATCCATTGGGAAGTTGGAGCTGCGGCGGAAGTTGTTGTGCATGCAGGTATCCAATATTGAACAGCAGCATGAAAGGCACTAAAATTTTCATATAGACTTATTTATTTTCAACTTTTTTTACAAAACCAATCAATCCATTAAAATAATTTTCCTGATCGTCGTACATCGCCATGTGTCCACCATTCGGACAATAAGCATAGGTGCCGTTTTTAAACTGAATGGACATCCATTTCATATGATTCGGATCCATCGTATCATGTTCTGCACCAATCACAAGTGTCGGCACTTCTATTTTTGAAAGCTCTTTGCTGACATCCCAATTGTTCAATCTTCCTGAAATACCAAACTCACTCGGACCCTGCATGGTAACATACAGTGATTGATTCATGCCTGCAAATGCACGCTGTACCAAAGAAGGCCATTCAGCATATGGTTTTCGCAGCATATGTTTTTCATAAAAATGAGGGATCAAGAGTCCCATGTACTGAGGATTCGCAAAATCACTTCGAGCTTCCATGGCCCTAACAGAGTCCAATACAGCTTTATCCATTTGCTTCGCCAATACTTCTTCTGCATATTTATCATAGGCAGGACAACTGGACATCATATTTGAAATGATCAGCGCCTTCAGGTTTTGCTGGTATTTCAATGAATATTGCATCGCCAATATTCCACCCCATGAATGTCCTAACAAATAGAAATTATCTTTATCAAGCCCCAATGCTGCCCTCACCTGCTCCACTTCTTCCACAAAACGATCCAAGTCCCAGAAGGCAGTGTCATTGGGATTGTCAGAATACCCGCATCCCAGTTGGTCATAATAAATAAATTCAATTCCTTCTTGCGGGAGAAAGTTTTCGAAACACTGAAAGTATTCATGGGTGCCGCCTGGACCACCATTCAACAGCAGAATCTTTGTTGTTGGATTGTTTCCAAAACGTTTGGTCCATACATTGAATTTTTTTCCAAAGCTTTCAATTTGGATGATTTTTTCATTGCCTGTTTGAATACCCGAATCCTGTTTTGCAAAATAATCAGAGGTATTGATTTTGGCTGATTGCTTGCATCCAAAAACCAATGCTGCCAATCCTATTAGAAAGAATATTTTTTTCATGTGATTTATTTTTTTCTTGGAATTTTTTGATCCCTTTGAGCAGCATGGTAAGCGAAAGAACAAACAACTGCGGCAATCTGTTTCAAATCATTTTCAATCAAATGATCATATACGTCCATATTGCTGTGGTGTGTTCTTGTGTCGTACTCAATTTCATCTTGGATGAATTGGAATCCCGGCAATCCAACACCATCGAATGACTGGTGGTCTGTACCGCCCGTATTGTTGATGGTAACGGTAGTTGCACCGAGGTCTTTGAAAGGTTCTAACCAGGCTGTAAAAATATCTTTGCATGCTTCATTTCCTTGCAAATAAATGCCGCGCACTTTTCCGGTTCCATTGTCAATATTGAAATAGGATGAAAATTGATCGTGTGCTGCTGTTTTGGGATTCGCTGCATTTCCACCAAATGTTTTGGCAACATAGGCTCTTGATCCAAGCAGGCCTTGTTCTTCAGCACTCCACAGGCCAATTCGAATCGTACGGCGGGGTTGAACATTGAGCGATTTAAGAATGCGCATGACTTCTAACATTACAGAGGAACCTGATGCATTGTCTGTTGCACCTGTCCCTGTTTGCCAAGAATCCAGGTGTGCTCCAATCATTACAATTTCGTCTTTCAGTAAAGGGTCGGTACCAGGAATCTCAGCAATTACATTGTACCCATTTAAATCGTCAGTATAAAACTTTGTTTTCACATCAGCATCCACTTTTACACTCATCCCATTTTTTGAAATTCTAAGCATGGTATTGTAATCTTCTACACCAATGACAAGGTCCAGAAAATTATCCGGATCTGTCGCCTTGTAAGATCCACCCCCTTGCGCAAAAATGGTTCCATCATGATTGCGCAGAGATGAACTCAACACCGCTACTGCCCCCTCTTCTTTGGCCATGTTTTTAAGAATGGTCAACATACGTTGAGGCGCCATGGCGCGTTGCATTTGTTCTCTCATTCTTCTCATTTGTGCCGTATCTCTTTGCTGACGGCCTGGTAAAGCTTCAGCCATCTTTTTAAGATCTTCATCAGCATACCTTTCAGCATCTGCTTTAAAACTGTGCAAGTAATTGTGGTTGATATCGGGCAATAAAATTTTGCCTTTTAATTTTCCTTTGTAACTCATCAATGCAACAGAATCTTTCATATCTATCAGCAGCACTTCCGCATTTTTAAGCCCCTTGGTACCAACGGTCCATGTCTTGGGATAAGCCAAAATCGTTTTATAATAAGGTGCCGTCATTGCGAAATATGCTTTCTCCAGTTCCCATCCCTTTCCAAATTCCCCCCAGGCTTCCTGGTGGGCATTGTCAATGCCGATAGATTTCAAAAAATCAACTGCATAACCGGCAGCTTTTTTGTAGCCAGGTGAATTGGCCAAGCGGTTTCCATTCAAATCAGTCAAATGCAAGGCGATGTCCATCAATTTTGATTTATTCAATGCTTCTTCACGGATCTTATTGATCATATTTTGGTCAACTTTTTCCTGGGCCAGTGTGAGCAAAACACTCAGCATTGCGGGTATGACAAACAACAGTCTTTTGGTCATAAATATTTTTTTTGAATGTAAGTATAAACTTTGAAAGACTGAATTCGAAAAGGATGAAATAACATTCGCTTTATAAAGTGGATATAAAACAAAAAGCCAGCACAATGGCCAGCTTCTTTTTCGTCGGGGCGGCAAGATTCGAACTTGCGACCTCCTGGTCCCAAACCAGGCGCGATAACCGGGCTACGCTACGCCCCGAATATTTTTAAACTGCGGTGGGGGCGGGATTCGAACCCGCGGTACAGAGTTACCCGTACGGCAGTTTAGCAAACTACTGATTTCAGCCACTCATCCACCCCACCGTCTGAAACCTTGAGTTTCAGGGAGGGCGAAATTACTAAAGACTGTTCAATCCGCAAAAGATAAAAGGAAATTACATGGCAGCAAGCTGCACCTTTTGCTGCAATTCCATGACGCTTTCCCGGAACATGTTGTCAGTATCCATCAGGTCTTTGACGGTTTGGCAAGAATGGATAACAGTTGTATGATCTCTTCCACCAAAATGTTCGCCAATAGTTTTCAATGAATTCTTGGTGAAAATCTTGGCCAAATACATGGTGATTTGACGGGCTTGTACAATCTCTCTTTTTCTGGTCTTTTGCAACAGGCGATCGTAGGGAAGGTCAAAGAATTCACAAACCATCTTTTGGATCGTATCGATGGTGATTTCTTTGGAGGAGGTCTTGATGAAATTGCGCAGCACTTTCTTGGCAAGGTCAAGGTCAATTTCCCTTTTGTTGAGAGAAGACTGGGCCAACAAAGAAATCAATGCGCCTTCCAACTCCCTTACATTGTTCTGAATATTGTAAGCAATGTATTTTACTACATCCTTTGGAAGATCCAATCCGTTGTTCTTCATCTTCTTTTCCAGGATCTCTATTCTGGTTTCATAATCAGGTACCTGTATATCTGCACTCAAGCCCCACCTGAAACGGCTCAACAATCTTTCCTGCATGCCCTCCAAATCCTTCGGAGGCTTATCCGAACTAAGAATCAATTGTTTACCAGATTGATGCAGGTGATTGAAAATAGCGAAGAAAGCATCCTGTGTTTTCTCTGCCCTGTTGAAAAACTGAACATCATCAATGATCAATACATCTATCAACTGATAAAAATGAATAAAATCATTGATCGCATTGTTCCTGCTATGATCTTGAAACTGGTTGATGAATTTTTCAGAGCTTACATACAAAACCACTTTATTGGGATGAAGTCGTTTCACTTCATTTCCAATGGATTGTACCAAATGGGTTTTCCCAAGCCCAACCCCTCCATATACAACCAATGGATTGAAAGAGGTCGCCCCAGGCTTCTCAGCTACGGTCTTTCCTGCACGCCTTGCCACCCTGTTGCAATCTCCTTCTATAAATGCCTCGAATGTATAAGTGGGATTCAACTGAGAGTCAATTTGCATTTTCTTCAGACCGGGTATCACAAATGGGTTTCTCACATGGTTGTTGACCACAAGCGGAAAATCCATCTCATTGTTCGAAAAACTCTTGAAATTTTGGCCGGGAATATCCATGGTGAGCGGCTTTGCATTTCCATTGCCACTGTCAACCATGATTCTGTATTCCAATTGAGCTTCTTTACCAAGTTCTCTTTTCAAAGTTTTAGCAAGAAGGTTGATGTAATGCTCTTCGATGTATTCGTAAAAAAACTGACTCGGAACCTGGATGGTTAAAACGTTGCCTTTTAATGCAACCGGTTTGATGGGCTCAAACCATGTTTTGAAATGTTGCCACTCTACAATATCCTTTATGATCGCCAGACAATTGCTCCAAACTTTTTCAAACGGTTTTTCCATCAGTCCTAACGAGGTTTAGATTTTTTGGGTTAATAAAGCGACCTCTAAAACATCAATGCACAGGACCAATGACAGTGACAAATGTTACTGTAATTCTACTCACCATTCCAATCTAGCACGTATGTTGTTGATTATTTCGGGTCTGGGTTTTGAACCTGTTTTATCCACATCTTTCATATTCCAATTCACATCCGATAAAACCGACTCAGTTGGCGAATATATATTCAGTTTCGAGAAAAAAAAATTTTTTATTCCACAATATTTTTCAGTGGCAAAATCGATTGATTTTTTTCTAATTTTTTTGTTTCACAAGGAGAAAATTTGTAAAGTTCCTAATATGATCTTGGTCTACCCAAAACTTCCTGATTGACAACCACTTTCTCCTATTTTTTTGTTATATTAAAGCGGTTGCCCAGAAGCCGTGTAGATAAGTACATCATGCTCAAATAAATACGCCCAACCGCAACTGTCTGCTGGAAATTTGACCGGCAGTCCTTGGGGCGGATCTCAACTAAAAGAACCAAGGCACATCGAAGAAAGAGGAAAGGAGCAATGCACAAGGGTTGTTTTTACTGACAATCATTTTTCATCCAG